>ERZ808240.4187-NODE-4187-length-13039-cov-7.568007_pt1 | contig 13039 bp, 10 predicted proteins | sample MGYA00521084_ERZ808240 | MGnify/ENA primary metagenome ERZ808240 (study PRJEB31516, sample SAMN03275571) | gut metagenome | biome: mammalia-associated habitat; material: feces | host: Papio cynocephalus | place: Kenya | collected 2012-08-06 ... | reverse complement strand
TCTGATATGACCAAATGTTTTTAAAAGAAATTTTTGAGAAATTTTTGAAGAAATTACATAAATGGTTGATAATCAATAAAGAACAAAGAATAAAAATTTTTGAAGTTTTTTGAAGAAATATTAGAATATTGCGTTTTTAATCTCTAATCTCGTTATTAAATAATGAAAGAACACAAGATTATTTATGTTCAAAAACGCATGAGTTTAGCATTCACACATTAGTAGTTAAACAAAGTGCTGGAAGATTTGGCATAAATTTGTTTATATTTTAGACAATTTAAAACTTTGTCATAATTTATCGATGAAAACAAGCAATTTATCTAATATATTTGTTCTATGTTTCAATATGTAATATCTTTGCATTGCAATAAAGAAAAAAGGTTATCAATAACTTTCGCAATACAACAAAAGCAACTACAAGATATTGACATAAGAATAATTATAAGGTAATAGTGTTTTTTAGGTAAATGACGAGAGACAACATTCGCCGCGAGGTGCGTGTTGTCTCATTTTTATATTTATAATATTGACCTTATACCATGCTTATTCAGCACTTTTAGTGTAAGTAAAGTTATTTACTCTTATACAAGTAACACCATTTTGAATAGAAATGGTTTCACTACCCTTTTTATTCTTCCAAAGGTCGGCATTCTTCACACGTTTGCACAAGATAGATTTTCCCTCACTCGGAAAGATCTCGGCAAAAGTAGAGTCAAGACTATAGACCAAAAACAATTGTTGTGGCCCTGCGTCAAATCGTGTTCCAACCTCCCATAAACGTACACAATCATGTAGTGCATAGCTCCATGTATAGCCAGCAGAGCCAATGCAGCCATGTTCGTCTCTATCACTTCCTAATAATTTGCCAAACGAAGAATGTGCGCAAGCACAAAACAGCAATGAGCTAAAGAGTGTAACTAAAGCAACAGATATTTTCATATAAAAGATATTTATGTTCTATATTAAAAACAAAAGTACGTAAAACGAGTAGAATAAGCAAAAGTGCCAACAAATAAAATATTCATTGGCACTTTTATTATTTATGAACAAACAATTATCACATTTTATTGTTCCGCAGCAATACACATCACCACACGGTTAGAGTCGTTGTTACGGAAGGGCTGCACGTCATCACCCTTATATCCAGTAGTTAGTCGAGTTGCGTCGATGCCATACTTTTCGGTTAATATCTTTGCAACTTGGATAGCACGCTTTTCAGAAATTTTCTTATTAATTTCTTCAGAACCTGTACCCTTATCAGCGTAACCTAACAATTGAGCTTTAGCTGTAGGGTGAGCCTTCATCCAATTAGCAAAAGCCTCAACCTTTTGCATCTCTTGGACATCTACTTCAGACGATCCAATCTTAAAGAATATGTCAGACGAAGTTTTTTCCAATGTCTTAACCACAACAGGTTTAGGCTCTGGTTTTGGAGGAGCAGGCAATGTTTTTGGCTCTGGTTTTGGAGCAGGAGGAGCAGGAGGCGTAACGGGAGGTGCTACAGGTTCTGGTTTAGGAGCATGAGTCACCTTCTTTCTTAATCCAAGTTTAAAGTTTACACCAGCCAAAGCTTGCAACTGCCAATCACCATGCCCGTTTACCTTTGAATTAAATCGATCGTGCAGATTATTAGCCGTAAATTCAACATTCACGCCAATGAAACGATTGATATTAGCTTCTAACTGCATACCCACCCTAAAGTTATGAACCAAGCGGTCCTTGTCCCATGCAAGATTCAAGTCGTCAATTGCAGAATGAGTATCTCTGATAGCTTTCAAGTCATCATTGTCCCATGTGTAAGATAGGCCCACACCGCCAATGAGATAAGCATTCACCCAATTGCGTTTGCCTGGACGAAATGCATTTGAAAGGTTAAGCATAAGGTCGATGTCTGACGTTACAAATTTATAATCGTAAGTTTTGCCAAGACTCTTAATACCATCCTTTGCATTTATTCCACTCACGTGCAAGCGTGTACCAACAACAGGCGTAAACATGCCACCCACACTCACAGCGCCAATAGGTGTGATTAAGTTTTTCTTACTATAATTTGTCCAAGTTAGCTGTCCACCACCTTGCACACCTATAAAGACGTAAGGATATTCAGCCTTACCACCTCTGTTTGCTTGTGCAAAAGCAGTTTGCGTGGTCATGCCTGCAAGAAGCAAGGATGCCAATAATGTTTTGCATTTCATAATATTAATGTTTTAATAATTTCTGAAAACAAATTTACATTTTTTCTCTAAATGCAAACACCTTAACCACTAATATTTTAAAATATCTATTACAAAAATAAGGGTTCAAGCAGTAATGATACATTCCACTTGAACCCTTTTATCGTTTTAATATAAGAATTAATGGTAGTTATAAATAAATATGAATAGCTACTTATAGAATCAGTTATTTAAAATTCATCTATTCTGCCATCATATATATAATCACCCTTAATCAACAAATTCAGATTACTTTAAAATTAATTTTGGTCGTAAGCATGCTTAGGATAATCAATAGTATAATGGAGTCCACGGCTTTCCTTACGTTCAAGTGCTTGACGCGTGATGAGATAGCCCACGTTTATCATATTGCGCAGTTCACAAATGTCGCGAGTAGCCTTTACATGTTTGTAGAGTTCCTCAGTTTCTTCATAAAGAAGGTCTAAGCGTGTCCAAGCACGTTTCAAGCGTAAGTCTGAACGAACAATGCCCACATAAGCCGACATCACTTGCTCCACCTCTTTAGCATCTTGCGCAATAAGCACCTTTTCTTCATTTGTCATTGTGCCACTATCATTCCATTCGGGCACCTTGTTGTTAAAGTCATATTCATCAACATGCTTAAGCGAGTGTTTGGCTGCAGTTTCAGCATAAACCACAGCTTCGATGAGTGAGTTGGATGCCAAACGGTTTCCACCATGTAGGCCTGTACAAGAGCACTCACCAATTGCATAAAGTCTGTTGATTGACGACAAGCCATTGAGGTCTACCTTTATACCACCACAAAGGTAGTGAGCACAAGGCACAACTGGGATGTATTGTTTGGTTATATCTATACCGATAGACAAGCACTTTTGATAGATATTGGGGAAGTGATGTTTGGTTTCTTCAGGGTCTTTGTGTGTTACATCCAAGCAAACATGGTCAAGTCCATGTATTTTCATCTCCTTATCAATGGCACGAGCCACGATGTCACGCGGAGCAAGAGATAGGCGCTTATCGTACTTCTGCATAAATTCCTCGCCATTAGGCAAACGGAGTATACCGCCATAACCACGCATAGCCTCTGTGATGAGATAAGCAGGATGCTTTTCGCGAGGGTTATAAAGCGCTGTTGGGTGGAACTGTATAAACTCCATGCCCTCAACTGTGGCCTTTGCTCTGTAAGCCATAGCAATGCCATCGCCCGTAGCAATTTCGGGATTGGTTGTGGTAGAATATACAGCACCGCAACCACCCGTGCTGAGCACCGTCACCTTTGAGAGAAACGTATCAATTTTTTGCGTATCGGGGTCGAGCACATAAGCACCATAACATTCAATGTCGGGAGTGCGTCGTGTTACTTCAATGCCCAAGTGGTGTTGTGTAATAATCTCTACAGCAAAGTGATTTTCGAGCACTGTGATGTTAGGATGATGCTTAACAGCCTCAATCAGTCCACGTTGTATTTCAAAGCCCGTGTCGTCAGCATGGTGCAGAATGCGAAACTCCGAGTGTCCGCCTTCGCGGTGAAGGTCGAAAGTTCCATCTTCTTTTTTATCAAAGTTTACTCCCCATTTCACAAGGCGCTCAATGCCTGCAGGGGCGTTCTTAACCACCTGTTCTACAGCGCGAGGGTCGGATATAAAGTCACCAGCAATCATGGTGTCCTTTATATGTTTCTCAAAGTTATCTACTTTCAAGTTTGTTACCGAAGCCACACCGCCTTGTGCCTTTGCAGTGTTAGCCTCTTCAATTGAAGTTTTGCAGATAAGAGCTACCTTACCTTTGCCCGAGGCAGCTACTTGGAGGGCGTAACTCATTCCAGCCACGCCAGAACCAATTACTAAAAAGTCAAATTTGCGTATCATCTGTATCGCTTATTTGCTTGCGAAATTACAAAAATGTTTTTGATAATCGTAGTTAAGTCAGCTTTCATTTTTTGCGTTCAAGCTCTTGCAAGTTCTCCATTTTCTTCTTTTCCAAGAACTCATATATGCCGCATAGGTGTTCCTTAACCTTGCCCCCGCCAAACTCGTAGACGCGTGTTACCAGCCCGTCAAGAAAGTCGCGGTCGTGACTAACGCAAATCAGTGTACCATCGAAATCGCGAAGTGCTTGCTTTAGCACATCCTTGGTTCGTAGGTCAAGATGGTTGGTAGGTTCGTCAAGGATGAGCAGATTAACGGGTTCGAGCAAGAGTTTGAGCAATGCCAAACGTGTGCGTTCACCGCCCGAAAGCACTTTAACCTTTTTAGTGCTGGCCTCGCCACCAAACATAAATGCGCCCAAGAGGTCGCGAATTTTGTTTCTTATCTCACCCTTTGCCACGTCGTCGATGGTTTGGAACACAGTTAGTTCACCATCTAATAGCGATGCTTGATTTTGAGCAAAGTAGCCTATCTGCACATTATGTCCGAGGGTGAGTTTACCTTCGTGCTCAAGTTGCCCCATGATGCACTTTACGAGCGTAGACTTACCTTCGCCGTTTCGTCCTACAAAAGCCACTTTGTCGCCACGTTCGATTGTAAATGTAGCATTACTAAAGATGCGTTTGCCGTCGAAACTCTTGCCCACTCCTTCGGCTATCACGGGGTACTGTCCGCTACGCGGAGAAGGCGGAAAACGCAAGCGCAGAGCCGAAGTATCCTCCTCGTCCACCTCGATAAGTTCGAGTTTTTCGAGCATCTTTACACGGCTTTGCACTTGAAAGGTTTTAGAGTAAGTACCCTTAAATCGTTCTATAAAGTCCTTAGTCTCCTGTATCATTTTTTGCTGTTCTTCGTACTGTTTTTGCTGTTGTTCGCGGCGCTCAGCACGGAGTTGCAAATAATGAGAATAGTTTACCTTATAGTCGTAAATACGCCCCATAGTCACCTCAATGGTGCGCGTAGTGATGTTGTCAACAAACTTGCGGTCGTGGCTGATAACCACCACAGCCTTATTATTGTTTATCAAGAAATCTTCGAGCCACCCAATACTTTCAATGTCAAGGTGGTTGGTAGGCTCATCGAGCAATAGCACATCGGGGTTTTGCAGTAGCATTTTAGCCAATTCTATGCGCATGCGCCATCCTCCCGAAAACTCGCTTGTTTGCCTATCGAAATCGGTGCGTTCAAAACCCAAGCCGAGCAAGGTTTTCTCTACATCCTCCTCAAAGTGTGTCATGTCTATGGCATAAAACTTTTCGCTGAGTGTAGCCACCTCTTCAATGAGCGACATATACTCATCACTCTCGTAGTCAGTACGTTCTGCGAGTTGCTTGTTCAACTCATCAAGATGCGCTTGCATGGCATGCAAATGAGCAAAGGCCTGGCAAGTTTCTTCAAAAACAGTGCGTCCGTCTTCGGTCATTAAGTGCTGTGGCAGATAGGCTATTACGGTGTCCTTAGGTGCCGAGACTGTGCCACGGGTGGGTTTTCGTACCCCTGCCAATATTTTGAGCAAGGTACTCTTGCCCGCACCATTTTTGCCCATAAGGGCTATGCGGTCGGTGTCGTTAATAACAAAAGATACATCACTAAAAAGGGTGGTGCCGCCAAACTCAACGGCCAATCCATCTACTGATACCATGTGGTGATAGTGTATTTTTTTTAGAAAGAAATGGGGAACATTTATTTATTTTCGTGCAGCGTCTATCTCATTGGCCAAGGCGTCCGACTCTCCCGACACCACCTTGCGACAGAACATTTTGTTACTCTCGCACAACACCTGCCAATCTTGCATGGTGAGGTGTTTTACCCCTGTTTGATAAAACAGATAGTGCAAGGGAGTGAGCCTCACCACTCCAGGAAACGCGCCTTGATAAAGCATGGCTCGCTGTGCAAAAGGCGAGTTATAAACAATGGTTTGCAAGCACAACTCGCTCGGTACAAACACGGTTTTGAAATAACGTACAAGCGGTTTATTAGTTTCGAGTATACGCTTTACATACTTGGCACAATCGAGCGTAATGGCCCAATAGTCTGAACCAAAATATACATCGCGCTTCATGCCATTGATTGTCACCTGCTTGCTGCGACGCACGCCCATCCACGCTAACATATGGCGCGATGCCACAACAATTTTGTTCTTTAGCCATTGGTTGCGCATATTCAAATCACGAAAGGGATGATAATGAGTAATTTTGCGCAATTGGTCCTTGTTTTCGGTGTTTGAGAGGTTGTAGCCTGCTATAAATTCGCGGTCGATGTTTTGATTAAAAAATTGATGAATTTTCTTATTGCTCCACAATGGATAATCCTGTCCACTAAGGCATACCAAGTGGGTGTAGGGTTGTTTGCTTTCAATAGCAGCCTTCATTAGTTCGTATTGATAAGCCACTTGTTCCCATCCGCCCCAACTAACATAGTGGCGCTTTACAAACACCACCTTTTGGGGTAATAAGCGCTTAAAAGGACGCACATCAACATTGGCATCAACGTGCACGTAGAAGTCGGCATTATAGTCGAGAGCATCAATTAAACGCGCCAAATGGTCGGGATCGCAATAGGCCGATATAAGATAAGCTAACATAATAGAACCATTAAGTTGATTATGCCAAAATAGAATAGTCGGCAGCCTCAATAGCCTTGCGCAATTGGTCGATATGCTCTTGGTTGCGTGTTTCGAGTACCATGCGTAGGTTGCAAGAGTTTACGTCGGGGCTCTCGCCATTACGCTCGTGGTGAATAGATATTATGTTGGCTCCAAGCTTGCAAATTACTTGGCATAGGCCTAACAACGAGCCGGGGCGATCTGCCATTTCGATAAGCATTTCGGTGGTACGTCCTCCCTTCATCAAGCCACGGTTGATAACGCGGCTCAAGATAGTTACATCGATGTTACCACCGCTCACAATACAACATACATTTTTGCCCTTGATGTCTATTTTATTAAACATTGCCGCTGCCACGCTCACGGCACCTGCACCTTCGGCAATCAGTTTGTGCTGCTCAATAAGTGCTAAGATAGCAGCACAAATTTCGTCTTCGGTCACACTCACAATGTCGTCAACATACTGCTGGCAGAGTTCAAAGGTGTGTTGCCCAGGCTCTTTTACGGCTATACCATCGGCTATGGTAAGCACACTTGCAAGCGTCTCAATTTGGTTGTGATCTACGCTATTGAGCATACTTGGAGCGCCTTGAGCTTGCACGCCCACCACGCGTACCGAGGGCTTGAGCGCCTTTACTGCATATGCCACACCACTTGCCAAACCGCCCCCACCGATAGGCACAAATATTACATCAATATCGGGATTTTCGTTGAGTATTTCCATGCCCACGGTGCCTTGTCCTGCAATCACTTCTTCGTCGTCGAAGGGGTGAATAAAGGTCATGTGCTTCTCTTCGTTGAGTTGCATGGCACGTGCGTAAGCATCGTCGTATACGCCTGGCACAAGGCACACCTCTGCACCCATTTCGCGCGTAGCCTCAACCTTCGAGATGGGTGCCCCCGATGGCATACATATCAACGCCGGAATGCCATAACGCTTAGCAGCCAAAGCCACGCCTTGTGCATGGTTGCCCGCAGAGCAAGCTATTACGCCGTGTGCCTTCTCTTCGTCGCTGAGCTGAGATATTTTGAAACCTGCACCACGCACCTTAAACGAGCCAGTTACTTGCAGGTTTTCGGGTTTCAAAAAAACGTTGGCTTCGGGGTTTATCTTTTGTGTAGGTATGAGTTGCGTTTTGCGAATAACGTCCTTTAACACGGTCGAAGCCTTGTATATTGAGTCGAGTGTTAACATATTATATTGTGTATATTAAAGGTTAAAGAGTTTTCAAAAAAATTACTTAAGACCTCCTTGTTTACCTACTGGTTCTTTTTAAGCTTAAGTGTGTGGTCTATGCATTGTGGCAACTCCTCCTCATAGTGTGTCACCATGATAAGTGTTTTTGAGGGGTTTTGCATATAGCGGTCTATCAATGCTTGTGCACGTAGTCGATAACGATTATCAAGTCCGTGGAAAGGCTCGTCAAGGATGAGCAAATCAGGACATTTCACAAAGGCTCGCACAAGGAGCACAAGCCGCTGTTCGCCCGACGAAAGGTGCATATAGTTGCGTTCGGCAAGGTGAGCAGCACCAAAAGCCTCCATCCACTCCATACACTGTTCGCGTTCGGTGGCCGAGGGCCGTTTGTAAAGGCCTATGGTGTCGTGCATGCCACTTGCCACAATGTCGATAGCTGGCAACGGACGGCGGTAAGTAGAGAATATTTCGGGCGATACGTAGCCAATGTGTTTTTTAATTTCCCAAATGCTTTCACCTTGTCCGCGTTTGTTGCCAAATAGCCTTATGTCGCAAGCATAGCCTTGTGGATTGTCGGCACACACCAATGATAGGAGTGTACTCTTGCCCGCACCATTTTCGCCCATAAGCGCCCAGTGTTCGCCACGTTTCACATTCCAATTAAGATTGTGCAGAATGGTGCGTTTACCATATTGTATGTGTATGTTTCTAAAGTCTATCACGTCAGCACCATCAGCCGTTACAGACTCGTTGATTTGGGGTAGTGCCCAAGTGGCCATTTCGTCGTTGCGCTCATCATTACCTGCGCATTCCGATAAAAACTGCTGAAGCGATATAGGCGACTCTACCAACTTGTTTTCAACCCACACCACCTTGTTGATAAATGCTGGAATATCTTGTTTACGGCTCACCACGAGCACCAAGGTTATGCTCTTTGACAACTTTTCGAGTACGCGCGTAAGCATCAGGCGTGCATCTTTATCAAGACCAATGTAAGGGTTGTCCACAATAAGCACTTGCGGACTCGACATAAGCATCTTTGCCAATTGCATACGGCGCAACTCGCCGCTCGATAGCAAATTGATGGGCTTTTCGGCATGTTCAAAGATGCCCAAATCGTTGAGTAGCTCTTGGTTGGGCCATTCATCAGTAGAAGCGTGGTTGGCTGGTTGCCAAGCATTAAAGGCTTGTTGCAACACTTCGTTTACCATTGGGAACACCTGTTCGTCGGCCTGGTTCCATCGTTGCTGATAGTAGGCAGGCTCGTTGCCACCATACACATCTCTAAAGGTAACAAGTCTGACGTTGTTTGCCGCCTTATTGCCCAAAGTGCCAAAATCATATTTCATAGCATCGCCCAATAAGGGGTGCGCTCCTGTTAATATATCAACAAAGAGCGATTTACCGCCCCCATTTGGTCCGCATATAGCCATGCTTTCGCCCTTAGCAAGTTCAAAGTTGAGTGGCGAGGCTAAGCGATAATCAGGGTGGCGCGTCACGCCATTGGTTATCTTTATGAGTGTATTTGCCATCTTATGGAGTTTGATTTTATAATCCGTTTACAAAAATAGTGCAAGGCGAACACAGAGCAAAGTTTACTTTGATATGCTGAGCCGAAGCCTATTTTATGCAAAAGTAAGCATTCTTCCTTAAAAAGCCACACTCTTGCCTCTAAAGATGTGAGCAGAGTATTTATAGATCCACATGGAAATGATTCGTATAAATGCAATTTTTGCTTTTAAAAAAAACATTTCATCGCCCCTTCACAACTACAGAAACATAGCGATAATAACTCCCAAAATGGTAACTTTTATTGACATTTTAAACTTTCAAAATAGAGAAAAATCTGTAATCTCGTTATTTACACACCTCATATTATTAGGTCAAAAAAATTGGCACGAACGCTAAGGATACGTATCCTTATGTTCCCATAACACGTTTATAAGCACCTAAGGATACGTATGCTTAGCACCTAAGGATACGTATCCTTAGGGCATTACAACACGTTTATAAGCAACAAACAACACAAAGTCAACGTCACAACAAAGCATTAACGTGTTGATTATCAGCGCATTAAGACAAATTCGCCATAAATTCAAAAAAATGGCTCACGCACTTTTATTTTTCAAAACAACGAAATTATGAGCATTTCAAATTTTTAACACCATGTTTGCCAACGCCAATCCTTGTCTATAGATAGTTAATGATTTGCTTTATCTAAAAATTTTTTTTGTCTATTACTTGCATGGTATTTATATTTTATCTACTTTTGCATCGAAATCAAGATTGAAATGATTACAAATGTATAATTAATATGGATGCAAACAATGTATTGAACTACCTGTTCCACCACGGCATAAAGCCCTCCATTCAGCGCATGGCTGTTATGAGCTACCTGATGGAGCATCGCACGCATCCAACGGCAGACGAGATATATAATGCGCTACACATATCTATGCCTACCCTATCAAAGACTACAGTGTATAACACACTCAAACTCTTAACCGACAAGGGAGCGGCATTGCAACTTACCATTGACGAAAAAAACTGCTGTTTCGACGCAGACGTCACTCCCCATGCGCATTTTCTCTGCACCAGGTGCGGCAAGGTGTACGACATGCCTCTTACCAACAAACTGCTCTGCAAAGATGCCGACATTCCTAAAAATTTTAGGGTAGACGAGGCACAGTTATACTTTAGAGGTTGTTGCCCCGTATGTGCTAAAGCCGAAAAGGAACACAACAAGAGTATTTCGTAAAAGAAATCAACTTCTCAAACAACGAACAAGACAATACGTCTGGCACACACTCTACCGAGAGAATGCCCGACGACAAGACAACATTACATAACAATCTAACAAAACATAACTCATCATGAAAAAGAAATTTATTTGCACCGTTTGTGGCTACGTTTACGAAGGCGAACACGCTCCCGAAAAATGCCCTATGTGTGGCGTTCCTGCTTCTAAGTTTAAGGAAATAACCGAAGACACCAAACTTCAGTTTGTTGCCGAACACGAAATCGGTGTGGCTAAAGGTTGCGACGAAGAAATGATAAAGGACCTCAACGCTCACTTCTCTGGCGAGTGCACCGAGGTAGGTATGTATCTTGCCATGAGTCGCCAAGCCGACCGCGAGGGCTATCCCGAAATTGCCGAAGCTTTTAAGCGCTATGCTTGGGAAGAGGCAGAACATGCTTCGAAATTTGCCGAACTACTTGGCGACCTTGTTTGGGACACTAAAACCAACCTTGAAAAGCGCATGAATGCCGAAGCTGGTGCATGCGAAGACAAAGCTCGCATCGCAAAACGCGCTAAGGAACTCAACCTCGACGCCATTCACGACACTGTTCACGAAATGGCTCGCGACGAAGCACGCCATGGTCGTGGTTTCGAAGGACTCTACAACCGCTACTTTGCTAAGAAGTAAACCATACATTCATATCTCCTTTTCGTAAATGACATATTTTTTGCAGCAAACATGTCATAAATAATAGCAAATGCTTGGCTCCTAAGTGATACACTTTAGAACCAAGCATTTGCTTTTTTATCATAGTTTCATCCTTGCTTACTTACCCTATACATTCTTGTTCATTTTGTTCTTTTTTGCGGTGTGTAAGACTTTTAACAAACATTAATATAACGGGGGGGGTAATTGCATAATATTGCCTACTTTTGCTATAAAATTAATACTAAAATGTTTTATTAATCAAAAATCTACAAGCATGAATATTCAAATTACCACAAATGTGCGCCATTGGCTTTTGCTCATGGTTTGCTTGTTTAGCTCTTTGCCCTCGTGGGCTGATGATTATACCAAAGATGGCATTATCTATTCAATAGATGAAACTGCGGGTACTGCTTCGGTTAAAGGAGTGGAAAGTAAAAGTATAACAACAGCTAATATAGAAAGTAGTGTGAAAGGATGTAAAGTGACGCGTATAGAAGATAGTGCCTTTGGATACTGCAGTTCTATGACTTCTATCAATATTCCCAATACTATTACTTATATTGGTTGGCATTCATTTGATAGATGTAGCTCTTTGGAATCTTTATATATTCCAACATCTGTTACAACAATATCAGGAGATGCTTTCCTAGGTTGTCATTCCATTAAATCATTCAGTGTATCTGCATCAAACCCTAACTATAGTTCGCAAGATATGTTGCTAATGAATAAAAGCAAAACACATTTAATTTTTGCTCTTGGAAACCTCGCAAGTTACAGCATTCCTAATACAGTTACAATTGTTGAAGATAATGCTTTTTTAAGTCATCAGGGACTTGTGTTTGTAGATATACCTCAAACTGTTACTAGTATTGGCAATGGTGCTTTTGCTTATTGTAGTTCTCTTGTACATATTGACCTTCCCAATGCAATTACACGAATAAGCAAGGATATGTTTAATGGATGCAGTTCTCTTACATCTATTAGCATACCACGTTCCGTTACGAGCATTGAGAATTATGCCTTTACAAATTGTAGTTCATTAAAAACTATAGAATTTAATAGTGATACACCACCTTCAATAGGATATGCATTTGCGGGTACTGATTTAGATACAATCATTGTTCCTAATAATACAGCAGACGCTTACAAAAATGCTTATAGTTGGTCATCTGACGTGAACTTTGTCACTGAAACTACTCCATACAATATAATCAAGGATGGTATTGTCTATAGCTTGGATGATGTCACAAATACAGCCTATGTAATCCGCCCTGAAAATAAGGATATTGTATCTGCAGTAATTAGTGATAATGTGAACGGACATAAGGTTATAAGTATTAATGACAATGCATTTAAATCATGTAGTAGCCTTGTTTCTGTTACACTTCCTAATTCCATTACTAATATAGGACAAAATGCTTTCTATCAATGTTCCTCTCTAGCTTCCATCACAATTCCGAGTTCAGTTACGCAGATTGGTAGTTTGGCTTTTTACAATTGCAGATCTCTAACTTCTGTCGCAATTCCGAGTTCAATTACGAGCATTAATTGGGGGCTCTTTTGGAATTGTTTATCTCTTACTTCTGTTACTATTCCCAACTCAGTTACGAGCATTGGTTACGCAGCTTTCGAAAGTTGTACATCTTTACCTTCTATTGAAATTC
>ERZ808240.4186-NODE-4186-length-13041-cov-3.158632_pt1 | contig 13041 bp, 11 predicted proteins | sample MGYA00521084_ERZ808240 | MGnify/ENA primary metagenome ERZ808240 (study PRJEB31516, sample SAMN03275571) | gut metagenome | biome: mammalia-associated habitat; material: feces | host: Papio cynocephalus | place: Kenya | collected 2012-08-06 ... | reverse complement strand
GGTCTTGCCGAACAGTGTCATGATTTCCTTTTTGTGCAAAAGCAGCTTGCGCTCGCGCAGCGGATCTTTATTAAAGATGTTTCCCATCTCATATGGGCTGACATGCATACCCTTGACAAAGATCTCGCCGTCACGGAAGATGCAGTACGAATCCTTCAGGCTCACGGTGCCCTGACGAATTGACTTTACTTCTGTGCCGAACAGCTCAATGCCGCATTCATAAGCCTCTTCGACGAAATAATCGTGTCTGGCTTTTTTGTTGGCAGTGATTTGCTTTGTGCCTTTTTTTTGTACAGCCATGACGCCGACCATCCTTTCGTTTCAGTATTCTTTATCATATCGTTTTGTGTACGGAAAGTCAAGGATATTTGCTTGAAATATTGAAAAATCTATCGCAGTTTTTTGCAAAATTTGCTGTGATGAAAATATCCGGCGGAAAATGCGGCGGAAATGCTTGTGCTTCACTTAGAAACATCTTATAATATGAGTAACCTGCATCCGCATGTTATATGACGAAAAAATGGAGGGCGGATAACGATGAAAATACTGGTTTTAGGTTCCATCAATATTGATTATAACTATTATGTTGGACATATTACAACCCCGAAGGAGACGCAGGGCGCTTCTCATATGGAAGTATTCCCTGGCGGCAAGGGACTGAATCAGGCGGTTACGCTGGCTCGTGCAGGTCTGGACGTACAGCTTGCCGGTCAGATTGGTTCGGATGGACAGGAGATGCTGGACAAGCTCAAAGAGCAGCTGTGCATTGACATCTCTCCGGTACGTGTGGTAGAAGGCCGCACCGGTCATGCCATTATTCAGGTGGATGAGATTGGACAGAATGCCATCATGATTTATGGCGGCGCCAATCGCACCATTGATGAAGCATATATTGATGAAGTTCTGGCAGAGTATGGCGAAGGCGACGTGCTCGTTTTGCAGAATGAGATTTCCGGTCTGCAGCACGCCATTGACGCGGCATATGAGAAAAAGATGTTTATCGTGCTCAATCCGTCGCCATGTACGCGTGAATTGCTGCGTAGTGATTTGACCAAAATCTCGATGTTCTGTCTCAATGAGATTGAAGGCCGTTCGATGACAAGCTATGTGCAGCCGGGAGATATTTTGATTCGTCTGTCCGAGATGTATCCGGATTCCCAGTTCCTGTTTACGCTGGGTTCGCAGGGTGCTTTTTATAAGAATGGTACCCGCCAGATGTATCAAGCATCGCTGAAGGTTCCGGTTGTGGATTCTACAGCCGCTGGTGATGTCTTTGAGGGCTATTTCTTGGCCGCTTATCTGTACGGAAAGGAACCGGAAATTGCTTTGAAATATGCGACGTATGCTTCGGCAATGTCTGTCACCAAGCGCGGCGCGGCATATTTCAGCGCGCCGACGATTGATAAGGTAGAGCAGTATCTGATGGATCCGAAGCACCGCCCGGACTTCAATCCGGCGCCGCCGATTCTGGAAAATGCATAATGCATCGTAAAAAATTTCACAAAGTGTCTGTGCAAGACGGGGAACCGCCTTGCAGGATGCATTTCAGTATGGTATACTGAGATGTAAAAAGTTTGTGCGGCAAATGCCGCATGTCAATAGGGAGAAAACTGGAAATGAAACATCTGACGGAGCACGTATGTGTGCTCACGAATACCGAAAGAAAGTAAGGGGGAGCGGAATATGGAAACTGCTGACATTTTGGTTGTCGGTACCGGTGCTGCCGGATTGTTTAACGCATTACAGCTGCCCGAAAAATACAAAGTTTTGGTGATTACCAAGTCCGAAGCGGATCAGGCGGATTCTTTCCTCGCACAGGGCGGCATGTGTATGCTGCTGGATGACGATGATTATGACAGCTATTTCGAGGACACCATGAAGGCTGGTCATTATGAGAACAACAAGGAATCTGTAGACATTATGATTCGTTCTTCTCAGCACATCGCGCAGGAGCTGGTCGATTACGGCGTAGACTTCCAGCGTGACAAGGACGGAAACTTTGAATTTACCCGTGAGGGTGCTCATTCGGAAAACCGTATTCTGTTCCATGAAGATTTGACGGGACAGGAAATCACCAGCAAGCTGCTGGCTCGCGCAAGAGAGCGCAAGAACATCACCATCCGTGAAAACACCACGCTGGTCGATATTATTTGCGATGAAAAAGCAAATGTCTGCAAGGGCGGTATCGTCCGCAATGCAGACGGTACACTGGAAGAAATTCGCACACAGGCGGTTGTTTTGGCAACCGGCGGCATTGGCGGTCTGTTCCAGTTCTCAACGAACTATCGTCATATTACCGGCGATGCGCTGGCTATTGCAATGCGCCATCACATTGAGGTGGAGCATATCAACTATATTCAGATTCATCCGACCACGCTGTACACCACGAAGCCGGGCAGAAGCTTCCTGATTTCGGAATCGGTTCGCGGCGAGGGCGCATATCTGTATAATAAGGATGGCGAACGCTTTGTCAATGAGCTGCTGCCGCGCGATGTGGTATCGCAGGCCATTTGCAAGCAGATGGAAAAGGACGGCCGTCCGTATGTAGAACTGTCCGTCACCCATCTGGATCCGGATTTTGTCCGCAACCGTTTCCCGAACATCTATCGTCAGTGCCTGGAAGAAGGCTACGATATGACCAAGCAGCCGATTCCGGTTACGCCGGGTCAGCATTACTTTATGGGCGGTATCAAGGTCAATTCGGACAGTGAGACCTCGATGGATGGTCTGTACGCTGCCGGTGAGACCAGCTGCAATGGCGTACACGGCAGAAATCGTCTGGCAAGTAATTCCTTGCTGGAGAGCTTGGTATTTGCTGAGCGCGCCGCAAACCATATTGCAGAGACGGTAGAGGCGGGCAAGCCGATGCCGACCGATGAAATTCCGTTCGATCCGACATTCTATGCGGACATCGACGAGAAAAACCGCACAGCGGTTCTTGAAGCTATTAAGAGAAAGGATGAAGCATTCTATGATCAGTGGCTCGACCATGATGCTTAATATGGATCCGGCGATCATCACCGCCCTGCGCGAGGATGTCACCAGTGAAGACGTCAGCACCAATGCCATTATGCGCCAGCCGCAGCTGGGCAAGGCAGAGCTGATTTGTAAGCAGGACGGCATTATTTGCGGTCTGGATGTATTTGCACGAGTATTTGAGATTCTGGAAGAGGAAGCTCATTTTGAAACGACTTATTCTGATGGCGATGAAGTTAAGAAGGGTCAGCTGATTGGCGTAATCTATGCAGATATTCGCACGCTGCTGACTGGTGAGCGCACCGCGCTGAACTTCTTGCAGCGCATGAGCGGTATCGCTACCAACACCAATAAGATGGTAAAGATTCTGGAAGGCAAGCACACCACGCTGCTGGATACCAGAAAGACAACGCCGGGGCTGCGTATTTTTGAAAAGTATGCTGTACGCTGCGGCGGCGCAACCAACCATCGCTACAATCTGTCCGATTGCGTCATGATGAAGGACAATCACATTTGCGCAGCAGGTTCGATTACCAAGGCTGTACAGATGGCACGAGAGTATGTGTCCTTTGTCACACAGGTTGAAGTAGAGTGTGAGACACTGGAGCAGGTAACAGAAGCTGCCGAATGCGGCGCAGATGTTATCATGCTGGATAACATGGATAACGAAACCATGCGTCAGGCTGTTAAAATTATTGATGGCCGCGCAAAGACCGAGTGCTCCGGTAACGTTACTGCAGAGCGCCTGCTGGAAATTGCAGACATCGGTGTGGACTTTGTATCCTCCGGTGCTCTGACCTATGCTTCTCCGGCAATGGACATTTCGCTGAAGAACCTGACAGCACTGTAAGGTGAATAAATAGCAGAAAAGAGCCGCGTAAGCGGCTCTTTTTCATTGACTTTCTCATGCTTAGATGCTATGATAATAGAAAAGAGGCACACCGATAGACGGCGCGTCCTCTCATCTAGTGTTTATATGAAAATAATCGCCAAATGTGTAGGAAGCATGGCGGTTATTTTCTTTTTCTGATGTATTCGAGCAGTGCTACGATAAATAAACCCAATGTACCAATTGCAGTAATGCACTGGAATAGGCCTTCATAGGTTACATACACAATATCACCCTCCCTTCTTTAAGAGAGGGCAAGAAAAAGAATCTTTAACTTCCTCTCTGAATAAAATCGGAGAGGACGCGAACCGCCTTATGGTGTGCCCATAGATAGTATACACAGCTTGTCAGAACCAGTCAATATGATATTTGGCTGGTTCTTCTATTGGAATTGGTGGAACGAGGAATTTCTCTGATGCTGGAAGCGTTAGAACAGAAAGAATAAAGAGCCGCGTAAGCGGCTCTTTTTTATCGAAACTGAAGGATAATCGCAAAGCCGGTGCTGCCGCCGGAATGCCGGTAGTCCTGTGTCACCGTGAGTTTTCCCTGCTTTCGGCCGAGCATGACCCACAGCGGTGTAATGCTATCGTCACCGATAGAGGCTTTGCAGTCGGAAAGCTCAAATTGTCCAAAGCAGCTGCACGCGGAAAGAGCGTCGAGATGTTCCCGAGCCATAGTGTAGGCCATATGTACCACGTGGTTGTAATCCGCATTGCTGCACAGATAAATATCAATGATTGTGCCGACGCGGCGAACAATCAGACGATATTTTCCGGGTTCTAAATCAGAAAAGTCTGCAAGTGGAATGGGATCTGCCCATCTGCGATTGAGACAGGTATGCAAGGCAACAGTAGCATGCTGTGCTTCTTCTTTGACGCGGAAATCAAAACATTTGGTGTCATTGGAAAAGAGCTTGAGAATAGAAGCGGAATCTTGGGCGCTGATATTGCTCTTTCCGACACGGATTTTCGGCTCTCTATGTGTATAGAGAACGATGAGAATCAAGATGACAACAACAGCAATGATGAGTAAAATATCTATATTGGGGATTTGGATTTGATCCATATAGCCAGCTCCTCTCAAAAAAGAATAGTTTCAGTATAGCACGCATGTGCGAAAAATGCTACTGTTTGGAGGAATGGGAAAATAACTCTCGAAAACCGAGGATGAGCAGCAAAATGCCAAATCCGCGGCGCAGCCAATCCATGGGCAATAAACCGGCGGCAATAGAAGCGAGCGGCGAGGCAAGGCATCCGGCGAGAATACACCAACCGGCGATTTGCTTTTGGATCAAATGATGCCGGATGTGCGAAATTAACGCCGTGGGCGCACAGCACAGAAAATAGAGTAAATTGATACCCGCGGCGGTGTATTGCGGCAGCTGTTCCATCATGGTCAGCCACAGAATCAGCAAAGAACCGCCGCCGATGCCAAAACCGGACAGAATACCGGTGATCGCACCAATGAAAACGCCCATCATAGTAAAAGCACCGCGCGAATACCGCCCCAAAGAAGCAGCAGAGCAAATGCTTTGCGAAGCAGCGGGACAGAGACGCGGGAAAACAGCAGACCGGAAAACAATCCGCCGATGGCACCGCCGAGCAGATAGGGCGCGGAAAACGACAGAGGCAGACTGCCGTTGCGCAGGTAAATCAAAACACTGATAGCGGACAGGGGAAAGATAACGGCAACGGAAGTGGCAAAGGCTTGCTTTTGCTCTATGCCAAGCCAACCGGTAAACAACGGGACGAGAAACAGTCCGCCGCCGGCACCGAAAAAACCATTTGCCGCGCCGGCACACGTGCCAATAATCAGACATTTGGTGCGTTCCTGCATAGGCAGCTCCTTTCTGCGGGGATAACAAAAGGCACATCAGTATAGAACTGATGTGCCTGTATTGTTTGCAAAACGATTGCGTTTTATACGCGCTTATACCATCGGGCAGGAGCAGGAGAACATGCGGGTCTTGCCGGTCTCTACATCGCCAGCGCAAACGGAAACTTTCTCAATCGGCAGATTGGTTACGATGCAGGAAAAATCAACATAGCCGCCCTGTGCCTTGATTGCTGCAACATCGCAGGAAAACAGTTCCGTGCCGGTGGTAACTGTCTGACCAGCCTGTACATACAGGTGGAAATCGTGGTGCTGCGCATCCATGTCAGCAGTGAGCAGCAGTTCAACGTCGTGCTCGCTGTCGAACAGAGTGACAGCGTGGTCGGAAACGCGGGTGATAACGCCATTGCACGGAGCAACGACGGTGTTGTTGGTCGGGAAAATAGCGATGCCCTCGCCGAGGGTGCGGTCGCTCAGGCTGTGGTGAACAGCTTCAATCGGAACGCATTTGCCGGTGGCCGGAGCCATAAAATCAAACGTAGCAGTAGTCATTATGAATCTTCTCCTTTAGAAGAAATGTGAAATATCCTCGAGATATGGAATTGTCCTTCCATACACCCCTTTTTGGTGCACGAATAGTTTCGCACATTTCTTCTATGGATGCAATAGGCGGTTTTGACAAAGAAAAATGCTTTGTTGGATTTGTCTGTTGTTATCCTGAACAACTTGGTAAATTGTTACAAAATGGCAGTGAAATTATGATTGATTTACACAAAATAACAGCGGGGAATTTGTGCAGAAACACAAAGTCCCTTCTCCGGGTGGAGAAGGGACAAACGGGATTATTTTGCATTGAAAATAGAACTCAAGCTGTCTCCGGAAAAGGAATCCAGCGCGGTTTCTAACTGCTTGGCGCTGTCAGGAAGCGTGATGTCGGAATTTTCTGCCAAGAGCGAAATGCCCGCTTTGACTTCGTCCAAAGCATTGACAGCATCCGGCAGCATGGTGACGAAAGCCTGCTGTACGTCGGCATCGGTTGTCGTGGGATCACGGAGCATGTCTGAGAGTGTATCTGACATGGTGTGATAGGATGATGCCGCTTTTTGGAAATGCTCCTGTGCATCAGACAGCTCATCCGGTGCTTGGACAGAGGCAAGCGTATCAATCGGTGCGACTGCCGCGTCCAGCATCGACTGCAAGGTAGTGCGGGTGTCTGCACCGGTAATGCGCTGCGCTGCCATGTCCTGAAACAGATTGGTTTCCATCTGATACAGGTCGTCAAACGCATCTGTCAGGTCTTCGGTGTATTGCGTGAGCTGCTGCTGACGCTGCTGCTCGCGCTGAAGCTCTGCCTGATGGGCGCGCCATTTGCTGACACCTGCTATGCAGCAGATGGCAATCACTGCGATACACAGCAAACACAGTACAATACCCCATACACGTTTCTTGCTCACGGTCACTTGGTCTCCAGTTCGCCGGTGGCCTGTGCGGTCAGATAGGCATTGATAAAGCCGTCAATATCGCCGTCCATCACTGCGTCAATGTTGCTGTTTTCATATCCTGTGCGGGTATCCTTTGCCAAGGTGTACGGCATAAAGACGTAGGAACGAATCTGGCTGCCCCACTCGATCTTCTTCTGATCGCCCTTGATGTCGGAGATCTTGTCCAGATGCTCGCGCTCCTTGATTTCAACCAACTTGGCGCGCAACATTTTCATACAGTTGTCGCGGTTCTGGAACTGGCTTCGCTCGGTCTGGCAGCTGACAACGATGCCGGTCGGCTTATGCGTCAGACGAACCGCAGACGAGGTCTTGTTGATGTGCTGGCCGCCTGCACCGGAGGAACGGTATACCTGCATGTCGATGTCCTCCGGACGGATTTCGACTTCCGTGTCGTCGTCAATTTCCGGCATGACCTCGACAGCGGAAAACGAGGTGTGGCGGCGTCCGGACGAGTCAAACGGAGAGATACGAACCAGACGATGCACGCCGGATTCGCTCTTGAGAAAACCGTATGCATTTTCGCCTTCAATCAGGATAGAAGCAGACTTGAGGCCTGCATCATCGCCTTCCAGATAGTCCAGAATCTTGTAGCTGAAGCCGTGGCGCTCTGCCCAACGGGTGTACATGCGGTACAGCATGTCGCACCAATCCTGTGCTTCGGTGCCGCCTGCACCGGCGTGGAACGACAGAATGGCATTGTTCGCATCGTACTCGCCGAGCAGCAGGGTAGCCAGCTTGCGGCGCTCCAGCTCATCGCTGAGTGCATCGTATCCTTCGCGCAGCTCGTCAATCATGGAGTCATCGTCCATCTCAATGGCGAGATCGCACAGGGTCAGCAGATCTTCCTGCTGGCTGCACAGCGTGTGATAGCCTTCGATTTTGTCTTTCAGTGCCTTGGTGCGCTGCAAAATTTTCTGAGATTTTTCCATGTCGTCCCAGAAGCCCGGCTCAGAGGCGCGGTTTTCCAGTTCTTCTACTTCCTCAGCAGCGTGCTCCAAATCATATGCCTGGCCCAAATCCTCAATGGCAGGCTTGAGATCGTGCAGCTTCTGACGGTATTCTTCAAATTCGATGAGTGCCAAAATAAATTCTCCTCACAAATAAAAAATCATATGTTCTTAACTCTATATTATAGTGAAAGCAGGGGGAGAAGTAAAGAATTTTTTATGTTGCAGGACAAAATACGGTTTATTCACAAAAATTTAGTTTTTCTTACTACTGATTTGTGTTATAATGCAAAGTGAATGGCTAGGCGAGTGCGCAAAGACAAACTTTTCTGGTCAGATTTTAGAGAGGAACTTGATTCATGGGGTTTTTAGACAAGATTTTTGGTACACACAGTGACCATGAGCTCAAGCGCATCCGTCCGATTGCGGACAAGGTCGATGCGCTGGAAGAGGAATATAAGAAGCTGACCGATGCACAGCTTCGCGGCAAGACCGACGAATTTAGAAAACGCTATCAGGAAGGCGAGACGCTGGATGACCTGCTGCCGGAAGCCTTCGCTACCATGCGAGAGGCGGCATGGCGCGTGCTCGGTATGCGCCATTACCGCGTACAGGTTATCGGCGGGATTGTGCTGCATCAGGGTCGTATCGCAGAGATGAAGACCGGTGAAGGCAAGACCCTCGTGGCAACCCTGCCGGCTTATTTGAATGCCATCGCAGGCAAGGGCGTGCATATCGTCACGGTCAATGATTATCTGGCAAAGCGAGATAGTGAGTGGATGGGCAAGGTTTATCGCTTCCTCGGCTTGACCGTTGGATTGGTCGTTCACGCCGTTCCGCCGGATCAGCGCAAGCCGATGTACGATGCGGATATTACCTATGGCACCAACAATGAGTTTGGTTTTGATTATCTGCGTGACAACATGGCGATTTATAAAAACCGCATGGTACAGCGCGGCCATTTCTTTGCCATCGTCGATGAGGTGGACTCCATCTTGATTGATGAGGCGCGTACCCCGCTGATTATCTCCGGTCAGGGCGACAAATCTACCGACATGTACGAGCGCGCAGAGAGCTTTGTCAATCGCCTGAAGTGCTATCGCATCAAGGAGACCGATGACAAGCTGGATCTGGAGGAAGAGGGCGAGCGCCTGCGCATCGAAGAAGAGGAGCGCAAGGCAAATCCGGAAAAGGCAAAGCCGATGACGGACGAAGACCGTCAGATTCTTGAGCAGCTGCGCGCGGATTATGTTGTCGATGAGAAGGCAAAGACCGCTGTACTGACACCGGTTGGTCAGAAAAAGGCCGAGCAGTATTTCGGCGTGGAAAATCTGGCAGATCCGGAAAATTCGACGCTGGCGCATCACATCAATCAGGCACTGCGTGCCCACGGCATCATGAAGCTGGATGTTGATTATGTCATCCGTGACGGCGAGATCATCATTGTCGATGAGAACACCGGCCGTCTGATGTTCGGCAGACGCTATAACGAGGGTCTGCACCAGGCGATTGAGGCGAAGGAACATGTCAAGGTACAGCGCGAGAGTAAGACGCTGGCTACGATTACCTTCCAGAACTACTTCCGTATGTACGGCAAGCTGTCCGGTATGACCGGTACGGCACTGACCGAGGAAGACGAGTTCCGCGAGATTTACAAGTTGGATGTCATCGAGATTCCGACCAATAAGCCGATTGCACGTAAAGACAATCCGGATGCAGTCTATCGCACGGAAGCGGGCAAGTTCCGCGCAGCGATTGCAAAGATTCAGGAGTGCCATGCCAAGGGTCAGCCGATTCTGGTCGGTACGGTATCCATTGAAAAGAGTGAGCTGCTGTCCAAGCTGCTCAAGAAGGAAGGCATCGCGCACAATGTCTTGAACGCAAAGTTCCATGAGCAGGAGGCAGAGATCGTCGCGCAGGCAGGTCGTCTGGGCGCGGTTACGATTGCCACCAACATGGCTGGTCGTGGTACGGATATTGTGCTCGGCGGCAATGCGGAAAACATGGCTGTCGCTGCGCTGCGCAAGGCAGGCTTTGATGAAGCCGTTATCACGGAAGCTACCGGCTATGCGGAGACGGAAGACGAAGAAATCCTGCGCGCCCGCGAGGAATATCAGCGTCATTTGGCAGAATTCAAGAAGCAGACCGATGAAGAGGGTGAACGCGTGCGTGCCGCAGGCGGCTTGTACATTCTCGGCACAGAGCGTCATGAATCCCGCCGTATTGATAACCAGCTGCGCGGCCGTGCCGGTCGTCAGGGCGATCCGGGTGAATCCAGCTTCTATATTTCCATGGAAGATGATTTGATGCGCCTGTTCGGCTCGGAACGTGTCATGGGTATGCTGGATAAGATGGGCATGGATGATGACACGCCGATTGACCAGAAGATGCTGTCCGGCGCCATTGAGAGCGCACAGAAGAAGGTCGAGTCGAGAAACTTCCAGATTCGTAAAAATGTCCTGCAATATGATGACGTGCTCAATACCCAGCGCGAAGTCATTTACAAGCAGCGTCAGGATGTCTTGGACGGAGCAGACCTCAAGGAATCCATTTTGAGCATGGTAGACAGCGTTATTGAGACGACGGTACACGGCGTACTCGGTGAAAAGAGCTATCTGGAGCCGGTTGATGTCGAGGACATTCGCAAGCACTTATTGGGTCTGTTCCTGACACCGGAGGACTTGCAGTTTACCAATGAAGAGCTGGATGATATGGCGCCGGAGGCTCTCATCGAAGAGATTCGAGAGATTGCCCGTGCGGTATATCAGGCCAAGGAAGACGAAGTTACATCGAACATTATGCGTGAGCTGGAGCGCGTGATTCTGCTGCGCAATGTCGATGAAAAGTGGATGGATCACATCGACGCCATGACCGAACTGCGAAACGGCGTTCGTCTGCGCGCGTATGCACAGCGCGATCCGGTTGTCGAGTACAAGCGCGAAGGCTCGGAGATGTACGATCAGATGATTGCATTGATCCGCGAAGATACCGTTCGTATGATGTATACGGTACGCGTTCGTGTGAACGGCGAAGAGCCGAAGCGCGAACAGGTCGCTCGGGAAACCGGTGCATCCGGTGCAGAGGGCGAAGAGAGCGTTGCCAATACACCGCGCAAGGCAATCAAGAAGCCGGGCAGAAATGATCCGTGCCCGTGCGGCAGCGGCAAGAAGTACAAAAAGTGCTGCGGCCGCAATGAGTAAAAATAAAAGGGTAGGCGAAACGCTGCATGAAACAACATAAGAGTTATCTGTTTCTTGTATTGATTGCGGGCGTGTGCGGCGCAGTGCTGCGCGGCATGAGTCTGCTGTATGGCTACGAAAGTGAATCAGGGCTTCCGGTTGACGGCTATTTGCCGTCAACCGCGCTGCTCGTGCTGGCCATTGTGCTGGCTGTCGTGGCGGCTGTGCTGTGCCGAAAATGGTTTGGCGGACAGGAGTACGCCTATGAGCAGCTGTTTTCTCATCTTTCCGGTGTCAGCCGCGTCCTGTGTATGCTGTTTGGCATCGGTATGGCGGTTGTGTCCGTTTTCGGGCTGATTTATCTGCCGGGACAGCTGCTGGAAGAATCGACCATTATGGGCGATCAGCTCATTGCGCCGAGCATGATTATTGTCTGTGCGACGGCGGTCACATGGGCGCTGGGACTGATTACCGGTGTCTGCCTGTTGCTGCTGGCGATGGGAAGCAATAAACCGGTGTCCAAAAAGACGGGATTTTACACCACAGTTCCGATGTTTTGGGGCTGCTTGGATTTGATTATGGTGTATCACGACAACAGTGCCAATCCGGTGCTGTCGGATTACACGTATCAGCTGGTGCTGATTGTTGCCGTCATGCTGGCATTTTACAGCATGAGCGGATTTTTGTTCTCCAAAGGCTCCGCACCGCGGTTTTTTGTGTCGGCGGGTGTTGCCATTTTTCTGGCAATCACCAATGCGGGCGGCTTGCTGATTTGGAAGCTGCGCGCCAATTCCGATTTGGGAATCATGGGATACTTTGGCATCTCTGTCACGTTCCGCGCTGTGATCTATCTGCTGGTGGGTGCATATCTGCTGGTTATGTTATCTCGTGCGCTGCGCATTGCGCCGCTTCCGCCGAAGCAGGAGGAACCAGCGGAAACGCCAACACCACAAGCAACAGAAACATAATAAAAAGGCTGTTTTTCATGCGAAAAACAGCCTTTTTTCTCGAATTTTTTTGCATTACTCCGGCATACCCATGTAATTGAGCCCGAACAAATGCTTGGGAAGAGGCTTGCCGGTCTGCACGGCGTCATAACAGGTTTCCATCAGGCAGGCAGCAGGACGCTGGGCGCTGTTGAGAATCTGAAAATAATCGGTATAGCGGCGCATGTGCGGCATAGAGGCGTCAATCCACGGCTGATGACTGTGGTTGGTGCAGTCGGCATCAATCGGGGTCATCGGACGAATTAGGCTGGAAAAATCTCCGGAGATGTGCAGCCGGTGCTCCAGCCAAGACAGCGCCGTGTGACGGCGGCCGGAACGGTCGTGCAGCAGGTGCTGCACATGAATCATCGAACGCATGGACGCTTTGACGGCAGAAACCGGCACACGGGTTCCGTAGACGTTCCAAATGGCCTGAGATAAAACGCTTCCGATACAATTTGCCGTCTTGTTGTCGTAAGACAGAATCATGTGCGCCGGATAATCGGCGGGATTGCCGCTGTGTGCGGCGGCGATGAGTGCGCGGTCGAGCTCAGACTCGCAGAGATTGTGCTGCGCCGACAGCGACAGCTGCGGATACAGCGGATCAATGCGATAATTGGCGATGTACGTCACAAACGGATGCGCCGAGCGGTCTAAGATGTAGTGACAGCAGTAGCCGAGCAGATAAGCGGTTGCCTCCGGCGTGCGGCTGCGGGAACAGGCAGAAGT
>ERZ808240.4185-NODE-4185-length-13044-cov-12.139580_pt1 | contig 13044 bp, 11 predicted proteins | sample MGYA00521084_ERZ808240 | MGnify/ENA primary metagenome ERZ808240 (study PRJEB31516, sample SAMN03275571) | gut metagenome | biome: mammalia-associated habitat; material: feces | host: Papio cynocephalus | place: Kenya | collected 2012-08-06 ... | reverse complement strand
CGGCTGCATCCAGCGCGACAAGGCCGTGCATCTGCCCGCCGGAGCCGATGCCCGCAACTTCACTTGCGTCAAAGCCGCGCAGTAGTTCCGGCACGCCCGTCACGACCGCGTCCCACCAGTCCTCTGCCCTTTGCTCCGACCAGCCGGGATGCGGGAAACTGAGCGCATATTCCTTCGTGACCGTATTCAAAATCGAGCCGTCCTCTGCGACCAGCAACAGCTTGCACGCAGATGTGCCGAGATCAATGCCAATATAGTACATGGTTCCGCCTCCTTTGCGCATCACGCACAGTTGTCAATTCTTGCTTTCAGCAGCAGATATCTTTCGCGTGATCGAGGTTCTTCCTCTGTTTCTTTGTTGCGGCAATCAGCTTGGCAAGGCCTTTGAAAAAAGCAATCGCGTGTCCGTTGGACATAGTGAGAAGGCCTTCGCACATCTCCTGTGAGATTGCGCCGCCAGACATTTTTCCGAGGCATCGGAAGGGCATGTTGTAGGCAAAGATCAGCGCAATATCTGGTTTGCCGGTTTCAATGGATTTCTTGAGCTTGTTGTCTAGCAGTTTATAAACAAGTCTGGCTTTCAAACTTTTGGCGTAGTAGAGCTGACAGATGGAGTCGTTCATCTGTAAGGCGCCTGACCAGCGCCCGTCAGGGATAGAAAACCCCAGTAGCTTTTCAAAATCGGCGTCAGACACGTTCCGGATCTCCGCATTCCAATAACAGCGCGGTATATCGGGAACAGAAGAAAGTTGGTTTTCCGAACGAAAGACCGTGGTGCTGCCGCTCAAACGGATATCCGAGGCACTCGCGCCGACCATGATGCGGTAGCTGCCGCTGTCCACTTCAAAGTGGTTCGTAATCGGATTAAAGCTGCGGAAGCCCATCTCCTCCAGCGGAATGGTGACCGTTTTGGACTCTCCGGCCTTCAAATAGACCTTTCGGAAGCCCTTCAGTTCCTTGGCGGGGCGATAGACGCGCGGTTTCTCCGCGCCGATATAAAGCTGCGCAACCTCCGCACCGTCCCGCTTGCCGGTATTGGTTAAGGTGAAGGAGACCTTCTCGCTGTCGATCCTCAAATCGGAATAGGCAAAGCTTGTGTAGCTCAGTCCAAAACCGAACGGGAACCGTACCGGAATATGCGCCGTTTCAAAATACCGATAGCCGATATATAGGCCTTCCCGGTATTCTACGCTGCGCTCCTTTGCGGGAAAGTATGGCGCGGTGGGACTGTCCTCATAACGCATCGGGTAGGTCTCATTGAGCTTGCCGGAGGGATTGACCTCGCCAACGAGCGCGCGCAGCGCGGCCCTTGCTCCGGCCTGGCCGCCGAGATAGGTATGCAGGAGCGCCTTCGCATAATCAAGCCACGGCATTTCCACAGCAGATCCGGCTGAAAGTACAATAACGACATTTCTGTTGACGGCAGAGAGCGCCTTCAGCAATTCAATCTGTTTCTCCGGCAGCTTCATGTGCTCCCGGTCAAGACCCTCAGATTCGCTGATTTCATCCAAGCCCAGATAGAGCAGTACGACCTCGGCCCGTTGGGCCAGCTCTACGGCGTCCTTTCTCATGACGGGATCTGCTTCCCCAACCCGCGGGAAGCCCGGTGCGAAGCCGATTACATCAAGCGGATAGTCTTTGATGCAAGCGACAGGCACATCCAGCCGTGTCGGATTGACGATTGAGGATCCCGCGCCCTGATAGCGCGGCTTCTGTGCGAAATCGCCGATGACTGCGACCTTCGTACCGCCCTTCAGGGGAAGGATCGCATCCTCGTTTTTCAAGAGAACCAAGCTTTCTTCGGCGGCCTTTTGCGCCAGCGCATGGTGCGCGTCCATATCGAAGGCCTTTCCTTCAAAGGGACGGATGGCTTCCTTCGTTTGCAGGATCACATCCAGCAATTCATCCACGCGCTTGTCCACCTCGGCCTCAGAGATGCGTCCTTCGTAAATAGCAGCTTGCAGCTGCATCGGAGAGTCGCCGCCCGTGGTGGGCATTTCCAGATTGGAGCCTGCGCGCAGACCGTTCACAAAGTCGTTGCAAGCGCCCCAGTCGGTCACGACGAAGCCGTCAAATCCCCACTCGTCGCGCAGGATCTCCTGCAGGAGATGATAATTCTCATTGGCATAAACGCCGTTGATCATATTGTAAGAGGACATAATGGATCGTGGCTTGCCCTCCTTTACGGCAATCTCAAAGCCGGTCAGATAGATTTCCCGAAACGTCCGCTCATCCAATACGGAGTTGGACGACTGCCGGCGCAGCTCCGTGTTGTTGACTGCGAAATGCTTTGGACAAGCGGCCACGCCGTTTTTCTGGATGCCGCGGATATATGCGGCGGCCAGCTTACCGGCCAGATACGGGTCTTCGGAAAAGTATTCAAAGTTTCTGCCGCAGAGCAGACTACGCTTGATGTTCAGCCCCGGGCCGAGCAGGACGGAAACCCGCTGGCAGGCGGCTTCTTCGCCCAGCGCCGCGCCGATTTCTTCGCCAAGCTCCACATTCCAGGAGTTGGCGACAGTCGCCGCCGTGGGAAAACAGGTGGCCGGGAGCGATTCATGAATACCGAGCTGATCATCGGCTCCTTCCTGACGTCGGATGCCGTGAGGCCCGTCAGACAGGATAACGCTGGGTATGCCCTTGCCTTCATAGGGCACGGTTGTCCAAAAATCCTTGCCGGAGAGAAGCCAACACTTTTCTTCTATCGTCAGCTTCTTGATAATATCCGCATGTTTCATTACGACTCCTCCGCTTCTGCCAAATTAAGCGTTTCCAGCAGTTCGTTTTCAATAGGCGCAAGCCCCCAGTCACGGTATCCCGCCCTGGTTGGGTGGATCCCATCAATCATATAGAGCTGATAATAAGAATCAAAAAGGCAGTCAACAAAATGTTCCATTTTCGCAGTTACCTCTTTTCTCTCCAAGCATTTTTCAATCTGTTTCAAAATGAATGATCTTCACGCAGAGCTTCGCCATTTTCTTCGGCGGCTCCGGCTGCTCCTCCAAGATCCAATGGGTGAGCACATTATAAATCGCGCCGACCCAAAGGAACTCATTGTAGCGATGCAGGTTGTCCTGCGCAACGGCGGAGACAATCTTTTCGGAGATCTCCGTAAGGATCTGGTCGCCCATGCCCGCCTTCAGCAACAGGCGGAAAGGCTCCGCCACCTTGCCAGTCTCTTTGAAAAGGCTCTCCCAATAGCCTTCCAGTCGGGGATCTCCCACCGCCAGCCGGTCGATCTGCTCAATCGTTTCCCCCAAAGCGCTTTTGAGCACATCTTCCTTCGTATCATAATGAGCGTAAAAGGCTGTGCGGGAAACTCCTGCACGCTTGACAACCTCGGAAATAGAAATCTTCTCCATTTCCTTTTCTTCTAATAATTGAATCAACGCTACCTCTATACATTCCTTGGTTATGCGCTTAGCTTGCTCGTTGGAATAGCGGGTAACACCCATAATACTCATTTCCGAATTTTGTTCAGCCATTACATTTTCGCTCCTTGTGTGCGCTTTTGCATGTCGCCGCTTGACAATCGCAAGAGTGTTGGATACACTTGTGTTGTGCTTACATGTGTTAAGCCTATATTAATTATAACAAAGACTGCTTTCTTGTCAAGGGGAAATATAAACGGCCTCTTCTCCATTGCTTTCCTTTGTTGGTGCCTTCTGCTGCACCGCAGGAACCATAATTCTCAAAGAAATGGCCGAAAAGGATGAACGCCTCCGTTATACTGATCTATGCTGTCTGATTACGGACGGCGAAGAAAGTGGGCTGCGTGGTGCAATGGCTTATGCTGAAACCCACCGGCAGGAGCTGTTGGAGCAAAAGGCGATCGTGATCGCAGTGGACACGATTTATGACCCGAACGAACTCATGATTTATCACCGTGGGATCAATTTCACGCAGAAAAACAGCCCTGCCGTCTGTAAACTTCTGCATGACGCGGGGCTTTCCTGCGGCATTGATATTCCAAAGACCGACTTTTATCCCGGTGCAAATGATTCAGCGGCATTTTCCCGGAATGGTATTCCTGCGGCTGCGCTTTGCGCCGTCTCCTATCATCCTACAGGATATTATCATACGCGTTATGATTCATGGGACAATTTGAACCCGGAGGGAATTACTCTTACCCGAAACGTATTGCTTGCAGCGATCAAGTTATTTGATGAAAAGGAAGGTTTAAGCAATGACTTATGAAATAATGAAGCCAGAGGAATGGAAAGAATGCATAGAACTGGCCGCCAGAGCTTTCGGCAACTATGACTTCTTTTCGGTTTATTTTCCAAAAAGGCAAAAGCGTCTTCGCTTTTTAAGCAACATGCTGCGCGTAGAATTTACGGTGAACAAGGATCTGGTGCATTTTTTGACAGCCAAAGAAAACGGAAAGATCGTCGCCGTTGCGCTCCTGCGTGATCCACGCTATCAGATGCCATCCGTTAAAGAATATTTGCGGGCAGGCTTTTGGCGGAACCTTGTGATCGGCGGCTGGAAGAATGTGACCGCATGGTTTGACATGGATCAGAAAGCAGGTATTCCCTGCCAGGAGCTGAAAGGTGACGTGTGGTACTTGCACCTTCTTGCAGTAGACATTTCGCATGAGGGGATGGGCGTCGGCAGCCGGATGCTGCGGGAGTGCTTGATCCCATATGTAAAGAAACACGGCGGCAAGGCATTCAGTCTCTACACAAATTCCGAAATCAACCGCAAGTTCTATACCAAAAACGGCTTCAAAGAATTCCACGCACAGGAGTTTTCCTATAATGGCAAGAGCTTTGGCAGTTGGAGTTACATCATGGATATGACTGATTCTAGGGTGAAGCTGCAAACTGATTTGCATTAGGGCAACACCGCGTAATTTGGAGAGGAGTCTCAGCCAGGACTTTTACGTCCAATCTTCAGTACTGAAAAATCAAGAGCGATAGAAACACAGAAGGGATGGACCAATATGAAGAAGGAAAAAAACGACAGAAGCTCCTCTGACAAGTTAAGCAGAGGAGCATACTTCAGTACCACCGTGATGTCTCTTGTGGAGGGAGCAACCAGCGCACTCATGACTTCTGTTTTACTGGTTTTTTTAACCGATTACGCGGGTCTGGGAGAAATGGGTGCAAAATTGGGAACGGCATTGCTGTTCGGTGCGCGGATATTTGATGCTGTAGACGATTCCGTGCAATCTTGGTTTGTTGACAGAGCACGACCCACCAGAATCGGCAAATACCGCCCCTTTATGCTTGCATCTATCTTGCTCTCCACAATTGGTGCTGCATTGTTGTTTGCAATTCCCTCTACGTTTTCCAATCGCTATGGCGTTGTCTGCGTGTGGGTAATTCTGGCATATTTGATCTATGATATCGGCGTCTCATTCAATGTATGTAAGCTTTTATACCGTACGATGACCAAAGATGAGATTGAACGCGGAAAGCTTTTGATTGGTCCCCGAACGGCAACAATGATTATCAGTACCGTGGCCGCGGTTGCATTGACTCCGGTTATCGTTATGCTGCAAAGCAAGCTGGATGGTGGTTATCAGGCAGCCTACAACATTGTTATGCCCGCATTTGTGATCTGCTTCGGCCTGCTCTCACTTATTGGTTGGTTCTTTGTCAGAGAAAAATATGTTGAAAGTGATTCTGACAGCGACAATGTAAAGCTGACCGATATTTTCAGACTATTCAAAGAGAATCCCCCGTTTCGGGTCTTTACCAGTGCGTCGGTGTTCGTTGGCTTTATGTGGACATTTCTGTTTGCAACAGCTGAGTACTATGTCAAATACGCCTACTGCGTGGACTTTTCCACCGGTGCATTGGATGACGGCACTTATGCGCTGCTGTCGTTGCTGGTAAGCTTGATGATGGTACTGCCTACACTGCTTGGAACATTTCTGGCCACTCCCGTTATTCGGGCAATTGGAGATCCTATGAAAACGCAGCGAGCCATGCTTGTGATAGAGGGTGTCTTTTGCGCAATTATGTTTGTATTGCAGATAACCGGTATCCTGGCAATGTCTCCGTGGATTCTGTTTTTCCTGATGTTTGTGATTATTACCGCCATGGGCATTTTAGCTTGTGCCAATTCATCTCTGAATCCGTCCGGAGCCGTCGCCGCCGGCGAGCTTCTCTACCTCGGAGACGCTCACCATGTTGTAGTCGCCCTCGATGGAGTGCTTCAGAGCGGATGCCGCCACCGCGAACTCCACCGCCGCCTGGGTGTCCTTTCCGTTCATCAGGGAGTAGATCAGGCCGCCGCCGAAGCTGTCGCCGCCGCCGACCCGGTCGATGATGTGCAGGTCGTATTTCTTGGAGAAGCAGTACTCGTCCTTCGCCACGTTGTAGAGCATGGCGCTCCAGCCGTTATCAAAGGCGGAGTGGCTTTCCCGCAGGGTGATGGCGACCATCTCAAAACCGAACTTGTCCGCCAGCTGCTTGGCGACGGACTTGTAGCCCTCGTGGTTCAGGCTGCCGCCGTAGATGTCGGTGGCCTCGGCCTCAATGCCGAACACGTCCTTGGCGTCCTCCTCGTTGGAGATGCACACATCCACGTACTGGCACAGGTCGGTCATGGCTTCCCGCGCCTGCGCCCGGGTCCAGAGCTTGCCCCGGTAGTTCAGGTCGCAGGAGATCTTGCAGCCGTGAGCCTTGGCGGCCTTGCAGGCTTCCTTGCAGATCTCGACCATGTTTGCGCCCAGTGCCGGGGTGATGCCGGTGAAGTGGAACCACTCGGCGCCCTCAAAAATCTTATCCCAATCAAAGTCGGAGGACGTTGCTTCCTGAATGGCAGAATGGGCGCGGTCGTAGATGCACACGGAGCCGCGCTGGGAAGCGCCCTTCTCGTTGAAGTAGATGCCCACGCGATTGCCGCCCCGGGTGATCAGGGAGGTGTCCACGCCGTAGCGGCGCAGGGAGTTGACAGCAGCCTGACCAATGGCGTGGGTAGGCAGCTTGGTGACATAGGCGACGTCCAGCCCAAAGTTGGCCAGAGACACGGCCACATTGGCCTCGCCGCCGCCGAAGGTGAACGCCACATGGTCGCACTGGACAAAGCGCAGATAGTTATCCGGCTGGAGCCGAAGCATCAGCTCCCCGAAGGTGATTACTTTTGCCATGCTGTTCGCGCCTCCCTGACGATTTCCACAGACTGCCTGCAAAGGGCGGTTATTTCTGCCCAGGCTCCGCTGAGAATCAGTTTCTCCGGGCACATATAGGTGCCGCCGCAGGCGGCGATCACCGGGCTTGCCGCGTAAGTAGCCAGATTGCTCAGGCTGACCCCGCCGGTGGGCATGACCCGGAACATGGGAAACGGCGCGGCCATGGCCTTGATTTTGGAAAGGCCGCCGGACTGTTCGGCGGGGAAAAATTTCAGAACGTCCAAGCCCAGCTTGTAGGCGGCGTGGTAATCCGTAGGCGTGGTGCAGCCGGGGAAACAGGGGATTCCCTTTTCCTTACAGCATTTCACCAGCTCCACATCCAAACCGGGGGTGACGATGAATTTGCCCCCCGCGGCAATGGTGCGGTCTATCTGCTCGGTGGTCAGCACCGTACCGGCTCCTACCAGCATATCCGGGTGGCGTTCCAGCATGATGCGCATAGCCCTGTCCGCACCCTCCGCCCGGAAGGTGATCTCGGCAATGGGGATCCCTCCGGCGCACAGCGCGTCAGACAGAGGCGCGGCATCCCGCTCCGGGTTGGCAAGCTTGATGACAGGGACAACGCCAACGGCGGAAATGGTCTCGGAAATCGGATTCATGGCAATTTCCTCCCTGCCTTACACGCCGGAATAGGTGGAGTATCCGGCATCGATGGGCAGAACCACGCCGGTAATGGCGCTGGCGGCCTTGTCGTCGCACAGGAAGAATACGCCGCCCAGCAGCTCCTCGCTGTCCACAAACCGCCCGGTGGGGGTTCCGGCCAGAATTTTTGCGGTTCTGGGGGTGGGAGTACCGTCCTCGTTAAACAGCAGCGCCCGATTCTGGTTGGACACCAGAAAGCCCGGCGCAATGGCGTTGCAGCGGATGCCGCTGGCGGCAAAATAGGTTGCCAGCCATTGGGTAAAGTTGGAAACGGCGGCCTTCGCGCCGGAATAGGCGGGGATCTTGGTCAGGGGCGTATAGGCGTTCATGGAGGAAATGTTCAGAATGCTGCCGGAGTGCTTTTCCACCATATCCTTGGCAAACACCTGTGTGGGAACCAGCGTTCCCTGAAAATTCAGTTTGAAAACGAAATCCACGCCGCTCTGCTCCAAGTCAAAGAAGGTCTTGTCGCCGGGCTTGGCTTCGCTCTGGTACTCGTTGGAGGTCGTTGCCCGGGGGTTGTTTCCGCCGGCGCCGTTGATGAGAATATCGCAGGGGCCAAAATCGGCGAGAACCGCCTGATGAACGGCTTCCAGAGAATCGGGCTCCAGCACATTTGCCTTGTAGCCCTTCAGGGTAAAGCCCTCGGCGGTGACTTCCTCCGCCAGTTTTTTCACCGCGTCCTCATTCAAGTCCAAAGCGGCGACTTTGGCTCCGGCCTGAGCAAAGGCTCGTGCCATGGTGGAGCAGAGTACGCCGCCCGCGCCGGTGATGACGGCGACCTTACCGGAAAAATCGATATTCAGGGGAAGATTCAGCATAATAAACATCCTTTCTTCATTCGGTTACGGGAAATGGAAAATAGTGTTTGGTATTGTAGTAGCAGATATTGGAAATCATGGTTTCCAGCGCCCGCGGGTCGTTGGGGTAAAGCCCCTGCTCCACCCAGCCGCCTACCAGATCGCAGAGAATTCTGCGGAAATATTCGTGGCGGGGATAGCTGAGGAACGACCGGGAATCCGTCAGCATTCCCACGAACTGCCCCAGCACGCCGTTTGCCGCAAGGTCACTCAGCTGCTTGCGGATGCCCCGTAAGTGGTCGTTGAACCACCATGCGCTGCCCATTTGCAGCTTTCCGGCCTCGCCGCCGCCCTGGAAGCAGGCGATGATGGATGCTGCTGCCGTATTGTCGGCGGGATTCAGGGAATAGACAATGGTTTTCGGAAGCCCGTCATTTTCCCGGAAGGCATTCAGAAGCTTTGCCAGATTGGCGACGCCGGAATTGCTGTTTACGGCGTCATACCCGGAATCCGGCCCCAGCGCCGCAAACTGCACGGAGTTGGTATTGCGCAGGCAGCCAAAGTGGAGCTGCATTGCCCAGCCCAGCTCCGCGTAAGCCTTGGCGCAGGCGACGGTGACGTAGGTCTTGTAGGCATCCGCCTCTGCCGGAGAAACCGTCTCTCCTGCCAGCACTTTCGCAAGGGTACGGTCAGCGGCGGCTTCGTCTGGGGCGGCAAACATGCAGTAGTCCATTCCGTGATCTGCGGCCACGCAGCCCAGTGCGCGGAATGCCTCCATCCGGCGTTTCAGTGCGGCGACCACATCCGCCGCTCCGCGAATGGGAATACCGGCGGCGTTTCCCAGCGTTTCCAGATAGGCGGCTGCACCAGGCCTTTCGATATTCACCGCCTTGTCCGGGCGGAAGGCGGGCAGAACCAAAATATCCATAGAAGGATCGTCCCGAAGCTGACGATGATAACGCAGATCGTCCGCCGGATCATCGGTGGTGCAAATGCCCTTGACCCGGAATTTTCGCATCATATCCCTGGGAGTCATGGCCGCAAGCTGCTCGTTGCAGCGGTCACAAATGCTTTTTGCGTTGGCGGCATTCAGCACCGTGCCGATGCCGAAGCCCCGCTTCAATTCCAAGTGGCTCCAATGGTAAATGGGGTTGCCGATGAGACCCGGCATGATGGAGGCAAAGGCAAGGAATTTTTCCCAGTCGCTGCCGTCCCCGGTGATGTTCCGCTCCGGCACCCCGGAAGCCCGCATAACACGCCACTTGTAGTGGTCGCCTCCCAGCCAGACCTTGCTGATGTTTCCAAGGGGCTGATTCTCGGCGATCTCTTTCGGCGAAATGTGGCAGTGGTAGTCCAGAATCGGCAGCGTCTCCGCAGCGCCATGGTACAGAGACTGTGCGGTTGGGGTATTCAGAAGAAAATCTTCATCCATAAATGCTTTCATGGACAATTCCTCATTCAATCATGCCGCCGTTGGCTTCGATCAGGCCGTTCAAGTAGGCGCTGCCCAGCGCACGGTCGTACAGTCCGTAGCCGGGTTTGGCATTGGAGCCGACCTCATTCCAGATCATGCGGCCATGATCCGGGCGGAAATAGCCGTCAAAGCCGGTCTCCACCAGCGCCTTGACGATGGCGTTCATATCCAGAGAGCCGTTTTTCGTCAGGTGGCCCGTTTCCTCGAAGGAGCCGTCCGGCAAAATTTTCACATTGCGCAGATGCATGAACCCAATCCGGTTTTTTGCGGAGTATTTGCGCACCAGATAGGGAATGTCGTTTTTCGGCGAGCAGCCCAGACTGCCGGTGCAGAAGCACAGCGCGTTTGCGGGGCTGTCTACGATGGACAGATACCTGTCGAGGTTCGCCTCACAGGTAATGACCCGGGGCAGACCGAAAATGGGGTAGGGGGGATCGTCCGGGTGCAGCGCCATGGTAACGCCGCAGCTTTCCGCCACGGGAATCACCCGTTTCAGGAAGTATTCGATATTGCCCCACAGGCCTTCTTCACCCAAAGCGGAATAGGCGCGGATCAGGTCACGCACCTGATCCTGCGTGTAGCTGGCATCCCAGCCGGGCAGGTGAATGTCGTCCTTCAATGGGTCTAAACCCTTGAGCTGCTCCCAGTACATGACCAGACTGGTGGAACCATCCGGCGCTTTTTTGTCCAGCTGAGTCCTCGTCCAGTCGAAAACCGGCATGAAATTGTAGGTGACGCATTTGACCCCGTATTTGGCGCAGCGGCGGATGGATTCGCAGTAATTTTCAATATGCCGCTCCCGTTCCGGAAGACCCAGCTTAATCTCCTCGGTCACGGGGATGGATTCCACCACGTCGAAAATCAGACCGTGGGCCTTGCATGCCTCGGCAATGCGGCGAATGGATTCCTCCGGCCAGACCTCACCGGGCTTCACGTCGTACACGGTGGACACGATGGAGCGCATACCGGGAATCTGGGCGATCTGCGTCAGTGTTACCGGGTCGGTTTCGCCATACCAGCGAAAGGAACTTTTCATAAACGGAACCTCCTTTTTGGATTCTGCCATCAGCATAACAAAAAGAAGCGAAAAAAACGTGGTGTTTCCATGTTGAAATCTGGTGAATCTTGCTCTATACTATTGGCAAAGGAGGTGCGCCATGCACAAGGATATTTGGACAGATCGACAAATTATGCTGGAAAACGTCCCATTTGAATTCTATCACTATCTGGACGAGGTGCCGCCCCAGGTCGATTTTCACCAGCACCCATTTTATGAGCTTTTCTTTTTCCTGGGCGGAAACGTGAATTACAGCATCGAGGGAAAGACCTATGCCCTGCGTCCCGGAGATGTGCTGCTCACCAACAGCCACGATGTACACCGTCCGGAAATTCTTCCGGGCAAGCCCTATGAGCGGGTGGTGGTCTGGCTTTCGGATGATTTTTTCAGGCCCTTTTCCGAGGGCGGCGAAGCGCTGCTGGCCTGCTTCCGGGACGCCGCGACGAAGGACTACCGCCTGATCCGCCCGGACGAGCAGAGCCATCTGCGGCTGTTCCGGCTGTGTCAGCGGATCACGCAGGCGCAGAACAGCCGGGAGATCGGCGCGGCGGCGCTGGGTTACGCACTGGTGACGGAATTTCTGGTGGAGGTTTGCAGGTGCTATTATCGCGCGCCCACCGTATCGCCCGGAGATGTTACGGAAAACAGCAGAATCAATCAGGTGATCGGCTATATCAACGGGCACATTGGGGAGGAACTGACGTTGGAGAATCTGGCGAAGCAGTTTTTCGTCAGCAAATTCTATCTATCCAAGCAATTCAGGCAATACGCCGGACTCAGCATTTACCAGTACATCATGAAAAAAAGGCTGACGCTGGCGAGAGAGGCGCTTTTACAGGGCAGCAGTGTAACGGAAGCCTTCCTGTCCTCCGGATTCAATGATTATTCTAATTTCCTGAAAGCCTTTAAGCGGGAATATGGCAGTGTGCCAAGGCAGTGCCGTCGGGAATAACGAAATAGGAACTCTTTTCCTTCAATTGCGGAGAATCGCCGCAAATACATTTGCCTGAAGCGTCGGAACTTCCACTGGCGCTGTCTGATTGGTTGGGGCTTTCTTGGATTGCTGTGCGGAAAAGTCAGGATGGGATAGACCAGCCCACCCGTGGCAGCTGCCGCGCAGAGCAGAATGACCCAGCCACCGTGGAAAAGCAGTTTCCCAAGACCCCCTCCAACGCATGCTGTTTCTTGCCCCTCTACTTCTAAATAGATTGCAGCATAGCACCGTAAGGCTCTGCAAATGTTTGAAACTGTTGAGAATTGTTAGGGTCTAACTGAAAACCGGAAATATGACCAACAGCAGGCAGAAAAGGCACGCTGTTTAGGCGTGTTGACGGTTTTCAGATAGGCCCTAATTCGTCAAACAGGTAAAAAGGTTCCTTAACGCATGAGAGCAAAACAGTACAAATCCCTGCAGCTGTGCCGAAGCTATAAGAGCTAAACACAATACAAAAACGGGGCGCGGGGCTGATGCCCGCGCCCAGAAAGGTGTAGGAGATAATTTGCTTTTGATATTTAGCTGCCAAGCGTCAGTTCGTTGACCGCCTCGATCAGATCGACTGTCTGGCTTCTGGACACAAGAGCAACGGCTTTTCCATCGACCGTCGCAATGCAGTTCGTACCGTCAAGGCGGTAGAGCGTCAGCGTGAAGGTCGGGAAGTCCTCGTTATCCAGATGCACCGTCATGGAAATTTCCTCCTGTCCGGTGGGTGTTTCATCCGTGAAGCCGGATGCCGAGATCGCACGGAGTGCAGTTTTGAGATCATAGACATCAAATTCTTTGCCGTTGTATGTCCAGGTTCCCTCGGCGTCCTCGCCGTCCTTGTCCTCCGGCGGGTTATAGGTGAAGGTATAGTTCTCACCGCTCAGGGCAACGTCAATACTCGTCACCGTATCAAAGTCCGCCGTGAAGAGCTTCTGGTGGCGCAGC
>ERZ808240.4184-NODE-4184-length-13047-cov-3.186807_pt1 | contig 13047 bp, 11 predicted proteins | sample MGYA00521084_ERZ808240 | MGnify/ENA primary metagenome ERZ808240 (study PRJEB31516, sample SAMN03275571) | gut metagenome | biome: mammalia-associated habitat; material: feces | host: Papio cynocephalus | place: Kenya | collected 2012-08-06 ... | reverse complement strand
AAAAAGGGAAAATTGGTTACATTTAATTTGTACTTTTTCTTGACATAGAACCACTTTTATAACCTCTTGCATATCTGACTTTTATGCCATATTCTTCAAACCGTTCTGCAAAAAAAGTGATTCTGGATGTGTTAATATGACTACTTCCACCTCCCTGGATTCTCGGTTTGTCTGCCAATTCTCCAATCATGAGAATTTCTTTTATTTCCCCTAATGGAAAGAAACCATCATTTTTAAGAAGTACAATACTCTCCTCCGCTATCTGTTCTGCCAGCTTGTGATTTTTCTCTCTGATATGATCTGGAATGCTTTTTTTCCCTCTGTCCTGTATAATATTTCTCTTATATCTGTCATTCAACCTTTCTATTCTGTTAACCGAACATTCCAGTTTTTTCATAAATTCAGGATTCGTTGCCGCCGTATTCCATATTTCATCATAATGATTGCCACAGCTATCCGGCATTTCTACATCCATCCCCGCAGATATACATGCCGGCAGATCAACGCAGGCTCCCCAGTCACTCATTACAAGACCATCGTATTTCCAGTCGTTTCTGAGAATATCTGTTAATAGATGTTTATTCTCACAAGCCGGTATTCCATTCAGATAATTATAGCTCGCCATTATGGTTGCCGGTTTTGCTTTTTTCACAGCCTTCTCGAAGGCTCTCAGATAAATTTCATGCAATGCTCTGTCATCAATCATGGAATTACTCGTCATTCTATGCGTTTCCTGATTATTGCCTGCAAAATGTTTCAAGGATGTGCCAACTCCACATTCCTGCATTGCAAGAATATAAGAAGATGCCAGTTCTCCTGCAAGAAAAGGGTCTTCTGAATAGTATTCAAAATTCCTGCCACATAAGGGAGAACGCTTCATATTAACTCCCGGTCCAAGTACCACAGATACTCCCAATGCCTTCGCTTCCTGCGCGAGTCCTTCCCCCATTTTTCCAATCAATTCTGTATTCCAGGAACACGCCGCACTACTTGCTGTTGGAAAACAGGTTGCCTCATAACTGTCATTATTTTTTGCCCCGTCGTCCTGTGCACGTATTCCGTGAGGCCCATCTGAAACATGAATATCACCTATATGCCATGTTCCACGACCTGTCACAAGCCGGCACATTTCTTCCAGACTTTTCCCCATAAGATACCTCCGTTTCGATCTGCTTCTCTACACTCAACTTAGCATCTCTTGTCGTTAAGCTATATCAATTTTATGTTGTGATATATCATATTTATTATATAATGGATTTATGGAGGAAAAAAAGATGTCTGGAAATGATTCAACTATTAAATACGAATTTTTGGATTCATCCAAGAATTTTATATACGATGCCAGAGAAACCGGAAAGACACATACTTCTTTCCAGTATGAACTACAGCTTTTTAATGCTATTAAGAACGGAGATATCCGAGGTGTCAGAACTGCCCTTGAAATCTATAAGGAATCCGGGCTCATCATCGGTCATATGTCCAATAACCCATCAAGAGAAATCCATTACTGGGCTGTCTCTACTATAGCAGTTGCCATTCACTATGCTATATTAGGGGGACTTGATGAAAGTGAAGCTTATCAGTTAAGTGACAAATATATTCAGGAAATTGATCTGTTAGCCTCAATGGACACCTGCATAGACTATCTGTGCCAGAAAGCAATTGAACTCGTCACGAAAGTAAAGGAAAACAACATTCCACAAGATTATGGTCACCTGATAAATAATTGCATTCATTTGATTCACGTAAATCTTCATGACCGTCTCAAAATTGCAGATATTGCACAGACATTGCATGTGTCCAGAGATTACCTTTCCCAGGCTTTTAAAAAAGAAACCGGAACATCCCTTCATAAATATATCCTGCATCAAAAATTAGAGGAATCCAAAAAAATGCTTTCATCAGGAATGTCTATCAACGAGGTAAGCTACACGCTTAGTTTTAGCAATGAAAGTCACTTCATACAATCATTTAAGAAAAACTATGGTATTACACCCGCAGTATATATTGCCTCACTCACAAGCTAGAAGTATATGCAAAAAAATTGAGCTGGGATTTTAAATCCTAACTCAATTTTTGAGGTTCATTTTTTAATTTTATAATCCTGCTACACCTGACTCAATTCTTTAGAACTTCACAACTTCCGGCTCATGTGTGAATGATGAACGAGCTCTCCCGCCACTCTTTTAATGCGGTTGAAAGCCTTCTGTCAATATCTTTTCTTGTCGCCTCGCACTCATTTGGATATTCTTTTGCAGCTTTGAATATGAACCGCATGACGAACTTAAGTCCTACAGGCAATGCCATACGAAGCATGGATTCCGGTAAAACAAAGTGTGTTCCGTGTTCATACACGAGTGGTACATATTCACAGGTATGTGGATGTTCTTTTAAACGCTGGTCCATTCGCCGGATATATTTTCCTGCTTCCCAGAAGGAATCATCGTCTGCTCCTACAAGAAACAGCCTTCCTTTAATATTCTCAACCTTGATCATTTCCTCTTCTGTATGTTCCCTTGCTTTTTCAGAATCAATAAACAGACAGATACTGCGCTCAATATCACCGGAGCCTTTTGTCTCTTCCTCAATTTTCTGCCAATATACCGGATGTTCATACACAAACGGCATATAAGGAAGTGGCTTTCCTTTCCAGGAAAGAGTCGAAGCGCCTGGAACCGGCCATTCTTTACATCCGTCTTTATTTCCCTGTTCAAATCCCTGCCATACAAAATCACTGGCTGTAAGTGCAAATGTCAGTGTTATATCCGGGAAAAAGGAAGCTGCAACAAGAGCGTCCATACCTGCCGTGCTCATTCCCATAATTCCAATTTTACGGTTTCCATTATTTTTCAGCCACCTGATAGCTGCCTCAATCCTTTCCAGCGGATTATTTACATGACTGTAATTTTTCTTTCCCGGAGAGATACAAAGAGCATTCACTCCGTTTTTATGTAACCATTTTGCACCACACTTTGCCATAAAATCATTGGGATCATCTCCAAATAATCCAATAACCACACAGTCTGAGCCTTTCGGATTTTCATAATAAGTTCCGTAGAAACCGTCTTTTTCGATTTCAAAAAATTGTTTTTTCACAACTTTTCCTCCAATCTGATTCCAAAAATCGTTTCTAAACTTCCAAGCTGTCTTTATGTTAGTACTAACTAACTGTGTTGTCAACTTTTTATGAATCCTGTATCAGAAAAGGCGTTTGCCGCTCCAATGATCCCTGCATGATTTCCAAGAGCAGCGCATCTCACCTCAGGAATAAACGCCTTATCTCCTCCAAAACACTTCGTCTGAATGTATTCTGTCAGAGGCTTTGTCAGCTTCTCTTTCTGATTGCAGACACCTCCGGACAGCAAAATGACATCCGGTCGAAATATATTCACAAAGTTTGTGATTGCCTCGCCAAGCCATGTAATATACTGCTCCACGACTTCCGTTCCTGCAAAATCTCCCTGTTCTGCAGCATCAAATGGGATTTTCCCATTCATATTCCAAAGATCTCCCTGACACATCCGGTTCATGACGGAATCCGGATATCTTTCTGCAAACCGCTTTGCCTCCCGGATCAGCGCTGTCGCGGAAACATACGCTTCCACACAACCTCTTCTTCCGCAGGTACAAAGTGTTCCGTCAAAAATAAGACTGGTATGTCCAAGTTCAGCTCCTCCGGCATGCGCTCCCTCAAAAGCTTTTCCATCCAGGATCACACCACCGCCAACACCAGTGCCAAGTGTGAGTAAGATTGCATTTTTGATTTCTTTTGCTGCTCCTGCTTTCACTTCACCGAGAGCGGCACAATTTGCATCATTGGAAATGTGGACTGGACATGGAAAATATTTTCCCAGTTACTTTGCCAATGGAACGTTTTCCCATCCGAAATTATTGGAATATAAGACGATACCATTGTGCGCATCCACAGTGCCCGGACTTCCGACTCCGACACTTCGTATTTCGCGTTCTTCTATGCCCGTCTTTTTCAATAAATCTTTTACAAGCTCTGCCATATCTTTGATGACTTCCTCATAGGTACGTTCCACCCTCGTCGGCACAGAACCTTCTGTTAAAATTTCCTGTCTGTCATTTACGATTCCAGCCTTTATATTCGTTCCACCCAGATCGATTCCAACACGATACATTTTCCTGACTCCTTATAGTATTATTTTTTATCCATAAATTCATTCCATAGTACCTATACAGTATATCACAATTTATATAAAAACATCTGTAATTTGATTGTGTTATGTGCTATGATGGTGGCACAAATGTTACAAAGCCAAACAAAAGACGACCAATCCGTTCTTCGCTATAAGCGACCTGGATTTGCGCCACACAGAAGGAGGATTTATGTACGAATTTACAGAAGACTGTATGCTTCATATTGATGCGATCGATGAAGAACACAAGCGTCTGTTCCAGATGATAAATGAAGCATTCGATTTAGTTGAAAAAACAGAGGATGTGACAGGCATTACCCAGAGCCTGATTGCAAATTTAAAGGATTACGCTGCCACACACTTTGCACATGAGGAGGCTTATATGGAGAGTATCCACGACCCGGAACTTCCTCTTCAGAAGACAGAACACGCCGCTTTCGCAAAGAAAATCAATGAATTTAAACTGGATACCACATCACCACGAAATGCCAAGAGATCGTTAACCGGTCTTCTCACCTATCTCGTGCGCTGGTTGTATCACCATATTTTAAGCAGCGATATGATGATCGGTAAAATGATCCCTATTGCAGAATCCACAGAAGATCCATTTGCATTTACGGACAAATACAAAACAGGTATCACACTCGTCGATGATGAACATCGCAGACTGTTTGAGATTATCAGCGACACCAACGACCTCATCCATGAACAGCTTTTACACGATAAATATGATGAGATCATGCGTTTGCTTGCTGAATTAAGAGATTATACCGAATCTCATTTCAGCGATGAAGAAGCCCTGATGGAGCGCATCCATTACCCGGAACTTCCTGCACAGAAACGCGCACACGCAGCATTTGTAGAACGTCTCGTAAACATTGATCTCGAGGAACTGGACAATTTAGATGACAATCAGCAGGAATATCTTCTTGATCTGATCCAGTTTTTACTCGGCTGGTTATCCAACCACATTTTAGGTTCCGACAAAAAAATCGGTGAGTATATGCGCGAAAATCATATATCTGAATAATTAAGAACGGTTGTATGAGATTTTCACCTGAATGATAAAAGATTACAGATCATCCGGCGAAAGGCTCATACAACTTTTTTTATTTTTATTACTTGACAAAGTCAAGTAACAGTTTTATACTGTGTGCAGTTGGAAGTGGAACAATCCGCAAAATAAGGAGGATTTATGCAAATATCAACTCTTTCCTACTATACGACAGAACTATATAAAGAATTTGCTGCTTACACAACAGAAAAACTCCATGAGTTAGGTCTTAACTTTGGCCAGATGTACTTTATCATTTATGTGGGCAAACATCCGGAGTGTACCCCATCAGAACTGACCAGTGCCTTAAAACTGGACTGGGGACATTCGCAGCGCTCCGTTGCGAAACTTGTAGATGATGGTTTTCTGATCAAAGAAAAGAAATCCGGCCGCAGTTACCAGTTAACATTAACTGCTCTCGGAAAACAGGCTTTTGATGTCTGTCACCAGGTATTTTTCGACTGGGATGCCATCAAATTGACCGGTCTTACCAACGAGGAACAACAGCTCCTTTTTAATCTGCTGTGTAAAATATCAATTCAGAAAGTGTGAGATTTATGTACGAAACAATTCAGACTCCCTTCAATTATGGAGGATTAACTTTAAAGAACCGCATTATTTTTGCCCCTACAACATTCGGTTTGTCGGATGAAGATTATTTTGAAAAAATACGCCGGATCGCTGCTGGCGGCTGCGCTATGATCATTGTCGGAGATGTTCCGGTTGGAAAAAGTCATTTCGGCAAATCGCTTTTTGACAAAAAAGGCTTTGCATTCTATCAAAAAGTAATCGAGATTGCCCATGCCAATGACTGTAAAGTATGTGCCCAGCTTCATCAGTCCGATTCCAATATGAAAGCCATGTTAAAATATGTTCCAGGCGTACTGACCAAGAAAATCAGTATGCAGCAGCTGCGTCCTCTTTTAAATAATGAAGTTGCTCCTTATATCACAAACATGCCACATAAAAAAGTAAAACAGATCACCTCTGCTTTCGGCACTGCTGCCGTCCTTGCAAAAAAAGCCGGCTTTGACATGATTCAGGTACACGGTGACCGTATGTGCGGAAGTTTCAGTTCTTCCATTTACAACCACCGCACCGATGAATACGGTGGAACTGCCGAAAACCGTGCCCGTTTTGCAGTGGAAGCCGTTTCTGCCGTCCGCGAGAAACTGCCGGATATGCCAATCGATTACAAACTCGCGGTCCGTCAGGAAAATCCTCACTACGGCAACGCAGGTGTTGTGGAGGATGAACTCAAGGTATTTGTTCCAATGCTGGAAAAGGCAGGCGTTACAAGCTTCCATGTAACACTCGCAAATCATTCTGATCTTGAGAATACCATTCCACCGAAAAACCATCCGTATTTCGGTGAACCGGGATGTTTCCTGAAATTCTGCGATGAAGTCAGACAATACACGAATCTTCCAATCTGTGGTGTCGGCGGACTTACCGATCCTGATTTTGTGGAAAAGCAGTTAGCAGATGACCGTATCCAGTGTGCTGCCATGAGCCGCCAGTTACTGGCTGATCCTGACTGGGTGAACAAACTGAAAAACAATCAGACCGACCAGATTCACCGTTGCGTCCGTTGTAACAAAAAATGTCTTGGCGGGCTGATGCAGCATCAGGGAACCCACTGCATTTACGAGAAATAATTTTTAAAAAAAGAATGTATCCAAATCAATTTTCTTTGGATACATTCTTTTTTATTTCTTCTTACTTTTCTGTTTTTTCTTGCTTTTCTATTTCTTCTTAGTGTTTTGGAACGATTTTCTCAATTCCACCCATATATGGCTGAAGTGCTTTTGGAATGTTGACACTTCCGTCCTCATTTAAGTTGTTCTCTAAGAATGCGATCAGCATACGTGGTGGAGCAACAACTGTGTTATTTAAAGTATGTGCGAAATATTTGTTTCCGTCTTTTCCTTTTACTCTGATCTTTAAACGTCTTGCCTGTGCATCGCCTAAGTTCGAACAGCTTCCAACTTCAAAGTATTTCTTCTGTCTTGGAGACCATGCCTCTACGTCGCAGGATTTTACTTTTAAGTCTGCAAGATCACCAGAACAGCACTCTAACGTACGAACCGGGATGTCTAAGCTGCGGAACAGATCAACGGTGTTCTGCCATAATTTATCATACCAGATTTTGGATTCTTCCGGTTTGCAGACAACGATCATTTCCTGTTTCTCGAACTGGTGGATACGGTATACACCACGTTCCTCGATACCGTGTGCTCCTTTTTCCTTACGGAAACATGGAGAGTAAGAAGTCAGTGTGTATGGTAATTTCTCTTCATCGTTGATCGTGTCGATGAATTTACCGATCATGGAGTGCTCGGAAGTACCGATCAGGTAAAGATCCTCTCCCTCGATCTTGTACATCATAGCATCCATCTCATCAAAACTCATAACACCTGTTACCACATTGCTTCGGATCATGAATGGTGGTACACAGTAAGTAAATCCACGGTCGATCATGAAATCTCTTGCGTAGGAGATCACTGCGGAATGGATTCTTGCGATATCGCCCATTAAATAATAGAAACCGTTTCCTGCAACTTTTCCTGCCGCATCAAGATCAATACCGTCAAAACGCTCCATAATATCGGTATGATATGGAATTTCAAAATCAGGAACGACCGGCTCACCGAATTTCTCGATTTCCACATTGCAGCTGTCATCTTTTCCGATTGGAACGGATGGATCGATGATGTTTGGAATAGTCATCATAATCTTGGTAACTTTTTCCTGTAACTCTTTCTCTGCTTCTTCTAACTCAGCAAGACGGGCTGCATTGGCACTTACCTGTGCTTTTACTGCCTCTGCCTCTTCCTTCTTGCCCTGTCCCATTAACTGTCCGATCTGTTTGGATAAAGTGTTACGGCTTGCACGAAGCTCATCAGCCTCTTTCTGGGTTGCTCTTGCCTTCGCATCTAATTCGATCACTTCGTCTACTAATGGTAATTTCTGATCCTGGAATTTGTTCTTAATGTTCTGTTTTACGATTTCCGGATTTTCTCTTAAAAATTTTAAATCGATCATTGTTTCTAAGCTCCTTTTCTTTTCTATAACACAATAAGCACTCACAAAACTCCTCATAATCTTCTTTCAATTACATTTTTGCAAGTTTTGCTACTGTCTATTAATAACACAAAAGCCTTCCGCCCCTGTGTCAAAACACATGGGACGAAAGGCTGTATTCCCTTCCGCGTTGCCACCCATATTGCCGGAATACTCTGCTTCTCTTTCTCTATGGTAAAAAACAGATCCTCTTCCGACCTCTCAAACGTACGATACAGGGTACGAACCTTGTGACTTTCATCACCGGCTCTGAAAGTGGAAAGACCTTACTCACTGCACCGGTTTACACCCGCCACCGGCTCTCTGAAACAGCTTTTCGATCGTAGCTTTCGTCACTGCCAATTTCTTCCGACATTATACCCTCATTATCTGCAAAATGCAACTGTTTTATGCGGAATTCTTTGCTTTTCTCCCACTTCTCTCTCAATCTTTTCTTTCTGCCCCGCCTGCATCTTCCTCGATCCATTCCATCAACTGATGTGCACGTCTGATCCACGTATGTTTTTCTTCCACCACAGGAGTTCCGGCTTTTACAATCTCCTCCCGGCGTGCATCGTCCGCCAGCAGATCTCTCACCAGCTCCGGCAGTTTTTCCATCTGTACAAGGTCGTAATAGCAGACACCTTGTCCTTCTTTTAACTCCTCGCACAGATATTTGCTCGTATCGGTCACGCTGACAGTACCATTTAAAATCGAATTAAAGACGCGGTCATGCGCTCCGTCCTTAAACCACGGCATGACGTTCAACGATATTTTGGACGCCGCGATTGCTTTTAAACACTCCTCTGAGGTCGTCTGCGGATGCATGATCATATTTTCCGGGTGGGCACAGGCAAGTTCGTCCCAGCCCTTGCCGAATACATCCACCTGTATTCCTGCGTCCGTCAGCACTTTTACCGCCTCACCACGCCAGTAATTCCGCACATAGATGTCAATAAATATCATGCGGTACAGCGCCATGCGAAGATCCCTGTATGTATTCTCCCCCATCTCACGCTCACAGTGTTCCAATGCCACTTCCTCGACCGTGCGCCACGGATGCGCAATGATATCATCGATAATCCCCTGATAAAAGGCTGCATATTCATCGTTGATCCAGTGAATATACGGTTCACAGAAAGACGTTGGGGTAAAATTCCCTGTCATGATGACATTGTATTTTTTCTCAACAGGCTGCATGATTCCTTCTGCCAAATGTGCAACAATTTGTTTTCCCTCTTCCTCTCCTCCGTTTGTTTTCCATAATTCTTCCAACCTGCTTCCTGCAAGCGGCAGAAATCCACGATGCGTAAACTCCGGATAAAAATGTTTAAAATACTCCTCATGCAGCCGGTCGATACTGATATGGTAATATTTTTTCGGAAGATCTGAAAGCCTCTCATGGTAATAATACGGATGATCGACCGCGATGTTGTAACACGGAACCGCATATTCATCCCAAACATAGCCAATGCCCTCTCGGTAAACCCCCGCCTCTTTTTCCAGACCTTCAAAATTGAACGTAACAAGCACTGTCTCACCCGGTTTGACAAATTTGCGCAGTTTTTTTGCACTGTTCATCTCATCCTCCAGGTCAAAATAGAACACCTTATAGCCCATGCGCTTCCATTCATTTCCCATCTGTATGGAAAAGTAGGCAAGCGTCTCCACGCCGCCAACCAACAAAACAATTCTCTTCATAAATACATCAAGGCGGTATTCTGTTTTGAATACCGCCACTCCTTTATTTTTTCCAATGCCACTGCTTTTTCACCGGATGTTCTTCTGCTTTCACATGTTTCACCCAGATCCGCAGTCCTTTCCCGAATGCCTTAATCCACTGCACCAGCTTCTGTCCGATTTCAGACTTGTGTTTCCACAGCCAGTGTATTTTCCCAACTGCAAAAATGACCGGATAGACCAGACATAACAGTTCTAAAATCAATAGCAGCGCTGCAAGATCCTCATAGGCTCTCGCCCGGTTTTCCCAATATGGAAAAACAATATTCTTTGTATTCATCGAACGGATTCCAAAATTTCTTAATACCGCAAAACGATTTATCAGCCCAAAACGGGAAGAATTTTCAACGATCTCATAACTGCTTTCATCCAGTCCCAATGCTTCTTTTAACGCATTGAATCCGAACTTCTGCACCGGATTTTTGATGAGAAGCTCATAGCTGTCAAGCGTCAGTCCCGCGGACTGTCCATAACTTCCGCCCTTCGAAGCCACTGTAGTGTCTGTTGCTGACGTGCCGGCTGCTGCACTGTCCATGCCGCCTGTGCCGCTGTCTGATCTGCCTTCTAAAATCTCATAAGAGACATAAACGGTTGCCGCTTCCTCGTCTGCCGCATCGCTGAAATATCCCTTATCGCTTTTTACCACGCCACGCACCGGATATTGTACGCCGTTAATTTCCACATACATTCCTGCAACATTGTTGGAACCAAATAACTGCCAAGCAACATTTTCATCGATGATCACACCGTCTTTGTTTAAATCTTCGCCATCAAAATAGTTACCGGACAGCAATTTCAGCGGATGAAATGTGAAAAAATCTCCTCCCACACCAAATGCTCTTGCTGTGATGGACGCCCGGTCAGAATAAAGGGTGAGCTCCCCTTTTGTGCTGTAACAGTCCACCAGAGTTCTTCCGTTTATATCCGATGTATCTTCTGACGCCTCCTGTAATGCAGTTTTTAATTTCTGTTCGATCTGTATCACATAGTCTTCCGTTACTGCTGCATCTTTGGAAAAAAAGCAGGAAATCTGTGCATAACTGTCTTCTGCTGACCACTCTGATGCGATCTGCTGCGTGGCGAGCTGTCTGCCGAGTGCCCGTTCCACACAGCCGAAAAGAATGGCAGCACATATCATCAGCACTAATAGAAGTATTTTTCTGTACTGCTTCACCTTCATGTGTCATTCCTTTCTGCTTATTCTGATGCCAGACGTACCTGTTCGTTTTCCTTGATCGGTTTTGTGGTCGTTGTGATCACATATTCATAACCTTCCAAGGCTCCGGTCACTGCAGATCTGGTATCGTCCGAAGTGATCACATCCACATCCACACGTCTCGCATAATAGCGGTTTCCAAGCGGTGTGCTCTTAGACTCGATGATCAGAATGAATTTTCCATTGGAATCTTCCCGGATAGCACTGGTCGGTACGATCGTGTCGTAGTTCGAACTCTGTTCCCCGATGGATAATGTATAATTGTCTCCGACTGCCACATCCCCTTTCATCTCACAGATGATAATGCTGTTGGAGCGGTTCTGTGGATCTTTGCGGATGGCTGACACGACTGCCGAAACATCATTTCCGTACCAGTTATTCAGTATTTCCGCCGTATCTCCGACCTTGACCTTCTTTGCCTGATTTTCTGTCACAGAGAACTGTAACACATAAGCTTTGTTTTCCGGCTGAATGGTCATCATGACATCATTGGCGTTGACTGTTGTTCCTGCTGTCACTGCAATATCAGTAACAGTTCCTGATATTGGTGCTGTGATTTCCGTTCCAATGGATTTCTCCTGCAATTTTGCTACTTCTTCCTGCAGCTCTGCCATTGTTTTGTAGGCGGATGCGATTGTCACCTCGCCACTGATCTTATCGGTCACTTTTTTCTGATCATTGGTTGCATTGGTCAATGCAGTGTTTGCGTCGGTCAGTGCCGCTGTTGCTGTGTTCAACTGCGCCTGCAGATTGTTCGCTTCTGCTGTGTTCGTTCCGGTCAGTTTTTTCACCGAAAGATTGTAATTTGCATTGCTCAAAGCATTCTTGCTGTCGGTCGCTGCTGCCTGTGCGGAATTGTAAGAACCCTGGACATTATTTAAGTTTGTCTGACAGGTGTTAAAGGTGGACTGGGCTGTATCTAACTGACGTTTTGCCTTGTTCATTGTGCTGACACTTGCATCCAACGCAGTTTTGGCATTATCCCATGCAGTCTTTTTATTACTGTCAGAAGTATCAGCATTATATGCTTTCTCTGCATTATCACAATTGACCTGTGCTTCGTTCTTGAGTGCCACAGCCTCATCATACGCACTCTGTGCGCTCTGCAGACTTGCCAGTGCCGTATCATACGCAGTCTTTACCGGTGTATAAGCACTCTCTGCACTCGTTAAGCTGTCCTGCGCCTCACTGTTCTTTTTCTCGGCGTCCAAAACTGCCTTTTCCTCTGCAGTCGTATCTGCCGTTGAGTTGCTGATCGCATCAATCTGTGCTTTGATCTTATCGACATTTGCCTGTGCGGTATCCACTGCCGCCTGCGCATCGGTCACTCTCTGATTTGCTGCTGCAATCTCATTTTGTTTCTGGGTAAGGCTTGATCCTTTTCCAGCCTCAATGCTCTGACGCTCTGCCACTGTGATTCCTGCGGTAAGCACTGCGGACTCATAGGCAGCCTGTGCCTCGTTTAAACTCTTCTTCGCAGCATCTAACTCATCACTGTCCGCGTCCTCTAACGTAAATAACACATCCCCGGTCGTCACTTCCGCATCTTTCTTCACATTGACCGTTGCGATCTTTCTTGTTTCCTCGATCGTTACGGAATAACTCTCGCTCGCCTCCACAGAACCGCTTCCGCGCACTTTGGAAGTGATCTGACCGCTTGTCACCTGCTGTGTGCTGACTTCCACAAGAGAATAATTCATAATCGTATTCGAAAAAAAGGTAAGTATCAGCATCACCAGTAAAAATATTATTGCGATATTCTTTATTTTATCTTTTCTATTTGCCATCTTCTTAACTCTCCATTTTCTATG
>ERZ808240.4183-NODE-4183-length-13050-cov-35.067564_pt1 | contig 13050 bp, 4 predicted proteins | sample MGYA00521084_ERZ808240 | MGnify/ENA primary metagenome ERZ808240 (study PRJEB31516, sample SAMN03275571) | gut metagenome | biome: mammalia-associated habitat; material: feces | host: Papio cynocephalus | place: Kenya | collected 2012-08-06 ... | reverse complement strand
ATACTGTTGTTTCTGAGCCTGAAACTGTTGTTACTGAACCTGATACTGTTGTTTCAACGCCTGATACTGTTGTTACTGAGCCTGAAACTGTTGTTTCAACACCTGATACTGTAGTTACTGAACCTGGTTCAACTGATTCTGAACCTGATACTGTTGTTACTGAGCCTGGTTCAACTGATTCTGAACCTGATACTGTTGTTACTGAGCCTGGTTCAACTGATTCTGAGCCTGATACTGTTGTTACTGAACCTGGTTCAACTGATTCTGAACCTGATACTGTAGTTACTGAACCTGGGTCAACTGATTCTGAGCCTGATACTGTTGTTACTGAACCTGGTTCAACTGATTCTGAACCTGATACTGTTGTATCTGAGCTTGATACGTCTGTGTCTGAGCTTGAAACATCTGTATCTGATACGTCAGTATTTGATACATCTGAATCTGATACGTCTGAAGAATCTGAAACATCTGTTACATCAGGAGTTGTAGTTGTTTCAGGTTCAAGGCTGAGTCTTGTTATATTGAGGTAAGCTGTAGCTGAAGCATCAGTAGCAACTGAGAATTCAATAAGCTTGTTTGCAGGCTTGTTGAGTTCAGCATCAAATACCTTTGCAGTCATTTCAACGTTTCCGTTTGAAAGGCTGAATGTGATATCCTGAGCACCGTCAAGGAGTTCAGCAACATCGCTTACTGTGATTACATTTGAAACAGCTGAAAGACCCTTTGCAAATGCTTCTGTAGCAAGAGCAGCATCAAGAGTTGCAGGGAGTTTAGCCTTTACTCTTTCAGGGAGTCTTTCATCGTTGTAAAGTTTTGAATAAGCCTCATCAGCAGTAGCTGCTGAAACTGAGATTTCTGTAGTTGTAAGAGCATTCTGAACCTTTTCCTTAGCCTTTGCAGCCTTGTCACGGTAGCTTGCTACAACAGAATTGAGCTTATCAATAACTTCAAGAGTCTTATCAAATTCTGCCTTTACTTCAGCATATTCAGGAGCATTTATATCTGTATTCTGAAGCTTTGCATAGTCTTCTGCATATTTGTCGCTGCAATATTTCTTGCAGGCAGCTTCTATGTCATCTATCTTGCTGTCAACGAGGTCAAAAATCTTCATGCCTGTGTATGTAACGCCGTCGCATTCAGCACTGTATGAGATTTCAGCTGATTTTGTTTCAGCAAGTGTTGAAGTATCGATTGTAACTGTAACATCAAAGTCGGTATTTGTGATGTTTTCGAGCTTGATTTTGTCATCGCTGCCGATGCTTGCAAGAATGTCATTGAGTTTCTTGTTTACTTCATCATCGAAAACCTGGCTCATGTCAGTAACATTGCCTGTAATTGTGAATACTCCGTTGTTAAGCTTTGCATTGGCATTTGTGTTGCTGATTGCAGCACTTACGAGTTCTGAGTATGAACCTGACTTAGCAATTACATAATCGATAAGTTCCTTATAGTTGTCTTTGTTAAGGTCTTCGTCAAAGCCGTTTGCTTCGAGCTGTGCAATATGGTCAGCAAAAGTTTCATTCCACTTTGAAACTGTCTGTGTTTCTTCAATATAAAGAAGCTGTGTGAGTGTAAGGTTCTTTATAAAAATATCATCATTAGCAGCTGCATCAGCGGTTACAGCTGGAACTGCTGTATCTTCAACAGCGAAAACACCTGACATCGGCAGAGCTGATGCCATAACAGCGAGTGAAAGGATGCTTGCCATAATACGTCTATTTTTTCCTATCATGATAAAAACCTCCATAAAAATTAATTAATTAATCAAGATGTTTTTGCCCAAGGTATTACACCTTAGGATTATATTATAACATAAACTCAAAAAATTTCAAGTGAAAATGAAATAATCGCAGGACTAATCATCATATTATATAAATTATACACATACACTTGACTCTTTTTTAACATTATAACCATCTTTTTTCAAGTATCCCCGCAGTGAAAAGGCTGCGGGGATATTATTTTTAATTATGCATTCATGCCATGAGCATTCTGAGCGTGTTCGATATAGCCTTCATTCTTGACTACCTGAACTTTATTGTATATATCCATACCTGTACCGGCAGGAACAAGTTTACCGATAATAACATTTTCCTTGAGTCCGAGGAGCATATCGCTCTTACCCTTGATAGCTGCATCTGTGAGGGCTTTTGTAGTTTCCTGGAATGATGCTGCTGAAAGGAAGCTGTCTGAGCTTGATGAAGCCTTTGTGATACCCTGAAGAACCGGAACTGTTTCAACAAGTGAAAGGTCTGTTTCGCCGTTGTCGATTCTGTCCTGAATTCTGCGGTTTACTTCATCGATTTCCTTCTTGTCAACGAGTGAGCCGGGAAGCAGATAGCTTGAACCTGATTCTTCAACCTTGACTTTTCTGAGCATCTGACGGACAATTACTTCAATATGCTTATCGTTGATATCAACACCCTGAAGTCTGTAAACCTTCTGTACTTCACTTATAATATAGTCCTGAACAGCCTTAGAACCGAGTACTGAAAGAATATCTGTCGGATAGATATTTCCTTCTGTAATTCTTGTACCCTTGAGGATTTCCTCGCCTTCACGCACTCTTATCTTGAAGTTGTAAGGAACCATATATGTTTCTTCCTCACCTGTTTCATGGTTTACGAGTATAACATTTCTTGTGGTCTTGATTTCCTCGATATGGACAGTACCGTCAATGCGTGCGATGATGGCAGCATTTTTCGGACGGCGGCTTTCAAAGAGTTCTTCAACTCGAGGAAGACCCTGTGTGATATCTTCAGCTGACGCAATACCGCCTGTATGGAAGGTTCTCATTGTAAGCTGAGTACCAGGTTCACCGATTGACTGGGCAGCGATTACGCCGACAGCTTCACCGACTGAAACGATATTTCCGTTTGCGAGGTTTGCACCATAGCATTTTGCACAAACGCCCTGTTTTGCTTTACACTGGAGAACTGAACGGATTTTGATTCTTTCAACTCCCATTGCAACAATTTTCTTTGCATCTGTTTCATTGATAAGTTTATTCTTTGAAATAACAAGTTCGCCCTGTTCATCTCTCAAATCGTCAACAAGGTATCTGCCTGTAAGACGTTCAGCCAGCGGTTCAATTGTTTCATTTCCGTTTTTGATTTCATATATTTCGATACCTTCATCAGCACCGCAGTCATGCTTGCGTATGATAACGTCCTGTGAAACGTCAACAAGACGACGTGTAAGGTAACCTGAGTCAGCAGTTCTGAGGGCTGTATCGGCAAGACCTTTTCTCGCACCACGTGATGATATGAAGTATTCGAGGATATTAAGACCTTCACGGTAATTGGCTCTGATAGGAATTTCGATTGTAGTACCTGATGTGTTGGCGATAAGACCACGCATACCTGCAAGCTGTCTTATCTGGTTGATACTACCACGGGCACCTGAGTCAGCCATCATGAAAATCGGGTTGTATTTGTCGAGATTTGCTTTAAGGGCAGTTGTTACATCATCAGTAGCCTTGTTCCAGATTTTAATAACTCTCTTGGACTTTTCAGCTGATGAGATATAACCGTAGTTGAACTGATTTGTAACCACTTCAATTTCCTTGTCGGCAGCAGCGAGGATATCCTTTTTCTGAGGCGGTATAACAGCATCGCATACGGCAACTGTTATTGCAGCCTTTGTTGAATATTTGAATCCCAAAGCCTTTATTTTGTCAAGTACTTCTGAAGTAGTAGTAGTTCCATGGATTCTTATGCAGCGTTCAATGATATCAGAAAGCTGTTTTTTGCCAACCAGGAAAGCGATTTCAAGGTCAAACTGCTTATCTGAATTTGTTCTGTCAACATATCCGAGATTCTGAGGAATATTTTCATTGAAAATGAGTCTTCCGACAGTACAGTCAATAATCTTTGAAACTTTTCTTCCGCCGATATCCTTTGTAACTCTTACCTTTACAGCAGCATGGAGTGAAACAGCCTTTTCATTGTAAGCCATAAGGGCTTCGTTTACATCTCTGAAAACCTTTCCTTCTCCCGGTTCGCCATCTTTAAGCATAGTAAGATAGTATGAACCGAGAACCATATCCTGAGTAGGAACAGCAACCGGACGGCCGTCAGACGGTTTCAAAAGGTTGTTTGCTGCGAGCATAAGGAAACGTGCTTCTGCCTGAGCTTCTGCTGAAAGCGGGAGATGAACAGCCATCTGGTCGCCGTCAAAGTCAGCGTTATAGGCAGTACATACAAGCGGATGAAGCTTTAAAGCTCTGCCTTCAACGAGTACAGGTTCAAATGCCTGAATACCGAGTCTGTGGAGAGTAGGAGCTCTGTTGAGGAGTACAGGGTGGTCTTTGATAACATTTTCAAGAGCGTCCCATACTTCAGTTGAAGCTCTGTCAACCATTTTTCTTGCACTCTTTATATTTGCCATGACTTTGGTGTCAACGAGTCTTTTAAGAACGAAAGGTTTAAAGAGTTCAAGAGCCATTTCCTTAGGCAGACCGCACTGATACATTTTAAGTTCAGGGCCTACAACGATAACTGAACGTCCTGAGTAGTCAACACGTTTTCCGAGGAGGTTCTGTCTGAAACGACCCTGTTTACCTTTAAGCATATCAGAAAGTGACTTGAGGGCTCTGTTGTTAGGGCCTGTAACAGCTCTGCCGTGTCTGCCGTTGTCGATAAGGGCATCAACGGCTTCCTGAAGCATACGCTTTTCATTTCTGATAATGATGTCAGGAGCTTCAAGAGTAAGCATTCTTCTGAGACGGTTATTTCTGTTGATAACTCTGCGGTAGAGGTCGTTGAGGTCAGATGTTGCATAGCGTCCGCCGTCAAGCATAACCATAGGTCTTATTTCCGGAGGAATAACCGGAACAACATTGAGTACCATCCATGAAGGCTTGTTGGCTTTTTTGGAATCCTCTCCGCCTGAGAGTCTGAAAGCCTCGATTATTTCAAGTCTTTTGAGGAGTTTTATTTTTTTCTGACCGGAAGGCAGACCCTGAAGTTCTTCCTTGAGTTCATCGGAAGTCCATTTAAGGTTGTCAATCCAGTTTTCTTTTTTTATTTCAGGAAATTCAGTAGTTTCAGGGTCAAATTTAGCATCAAAGAGTTCTTCAATATACCTTGAGCCTGTTTTAACAGTAATCTGAGGGAGTTTTCTCTCGTCCTGTTCTCTGTTGAATTTAAGGATTTTATCCCTGTATACTGAACGTTTTACAGTCTGACCGGAAGCAAATTCTTCATTTCCGGCATTATCATCTATAACAAAGATTCTTTCGCAGAGGAAATCTCTTATTTCGTCCTCGCTGAGTCCGGTAACCTTTGAAAACTGAGAGATATTTCTTCTGATGAACTCATCATAATGTTCAGGGTCGTATTCATCAAGCAGCTTCTGGATAGCTTCCGCACCCATATCCGCATAGAAATCATCATAGCCGTATTTTTCGCAGGCTTCCATATATTCCTTTTCATTAAGGAGCTGTTTCTTGAGAAATTCAGTTGAATTGCCCGGGTCGATAACGATATACTTGGTAAAGTAAAGCACTTCCTCAAGACGTTTCTGTGAAACCTCAAGCACCTGACCTATTCTTGAAGGAGTTCCCTTAAAATACCAGATATGTGAAACAGGTGCAGCAAGCTCGATATGACCCATTCTTTCACGTCTTACCTTAGCTCTTGTTACTTCAACTCCGCATCTGTCGCATATTTTGCCCTTAAAGCGGATTTTCTTGAATTTGCCGCAGTGACATTCCCAGTCCTTTGTAGGGCCGAAGATTCTTTCACAGAACAGACCGTCACGTTCAGGCTTCTGAGTTCTGTAATTAATAGTTTCAGGTCTTTCAACTACACCGTATGACCATTTTCTTATCTGTTCAGGTGAAGCAAGACCAATCTTGATGGATTCAAATACATTAAATTCCAAATTATTATCCTCCTGTATCATTATAGGCAAAGGCTGCGTAATGGATTAAGAAAACTTAATCCATTGCCGCAGAAAACTCCTTTTTACATATCTTCGTAATCGTCTTCCGGATTATAGTCATCTGTGAAATCGTCATCATCGCCGTCAAGGTCAATGCTTTCGCTTTCGTCAGCTTCATCGCTGCCGTCAACCATAAATCCGTCATTTTCAATATCATCGCTGTTATATGCAATATTTTCGTCACCGAAATCACTGCTTGCAGCAACAGGCTGAGGAATTATATCGTCATCGTCCTCAAAAGTCTGCTTGAGGTCGATTTCATTTTTATTTATGTCAAGGACTCTTACGTCAAGAGCGAGTGACTGGAGTTCCTTGATAAGAACCTTGAATGATTCAGGAATGCCAGGTTTCGGAACATTCTGACCCTTTACGATAGCCTCATATGTGCTTACACGTCCGACAGTATCGTCTGATTTTACAGTAAGGATTTCCTGAAGAGTATACGCAGCACCATAAGCTTCAAGAGCCCATACTTCCATTTCTCCGAATCTCTGACCGCCGAACTGAGCCTTTCCTCCGAGAGGCTGCTGGGTTACGAGAGAATAAGGACCTACTGAACGTGCATGAATCTTATCATCAACAAGGTGATGGAGCTTGAGGTAATACATATATCCGACAGTAACCCTGTTGTCGAACTGTTCGCCTGTACGTCCGTCATAGAGAACGGTTTTTCCGTCTTCAGCCATACCGGCAGCTCTGAAGCAGGCACGGATATCATCTTCATGAGCACCATCGAATACAGGGGTCATTATCTTCCAGCCGAGAGCCTTTGCAGCCATACCGAGATGAACTTCAAGAACCTGACCGATATTCATACGTGAAGGAACGCCGAGAGGGTTAAGAACGATATCAAGAGGAGTACCATCCGGCAGGAAAGGCATATCTTCCTGTGGGAGGATTCTTGAAACAACACCCTTGTTTCCGTGACGGCCAGCCATTTTGTCGCCGACTGAGATTTTTCTCTTCTGGGCAATATAGCATCTTACGAGCATATTTACTCCCGGACTGAGTTCGTCACAGTTTTCTCTTGTAAATATCTTTACATCAACGATAACACCGGCTTCACCGTGAGGAACTTTAAGAGAGTTGTCACGAACTTCTCTTGCCTTTTCGCCGAAAATAGCCCTGAGAAGTCTTTCTTCAGCGGTAAGTTCAGTTTCTCCCTTAGGAGTAACCTTTCCGACAAGTATATCGCCTGCATGAACTTCAGCACCGATACGGATAATACCGTTTTCATCGAGGTCTTTAAGAGCGTCATCGCCGACATTCGGGATATCTCTTGTAATTTCTTCAGGGCCGAGCTTTGTATCACGGGCTTCAATTTCATATTCTTCAATATGGATTGAAGTGTACACGTCATCACGAACAAGCTTTTCATTAAGGAGAACAGCATCTTCATAGTTATAGCCTTCCCATGTCATAAATCCTATGAGAGCATTTTTACCGAGAGATATTTCGCCGTTTGATGTTGCAGGGCCGTCAGCAAGAACCTGTCCTATTTCAACCTTTTCGCCAAGGTCAACGATAGGACGCTGGTTTACGCAGGTACCCTGGTTTGAACGCTTGAATTTTGTGAGTTTATATTTATGTTCAACGCCGATTTCGTCCTTTACGGTAACTTCATCAGCTGAAACAGCACTTACTATTCCTGAATGCTTTGAAACAACGCATACGCCTGAGTCAACCGCAGCCTTGTATTCCATACCTGTACCAACGATAGGGCTTTCAGTTTTAAGGAGCGGAACAGCCTGTCTCTGCATGTTTGAACCCATAAGGGCACGGTTTGCGTCATCGTTTTCAAGGAACGGAATCATTGAAGTAGCAACGGAAACAACCATTTTAGGAGAAACGTCCATATAATCAACCAAATCCCTGTCGCATTCAAGGATTTTTTCACGGTATCTGGCAGTAACTCTCGGATTTGCGAACTTTCCGTCCTCAGTGATAGGTTCATTCGCCTGAGCGACAATGTAGTTGTCCTCAACGTCAGCAGTCATATATACAACTTCGCTTGTAATAACGCCTGTAGCCTTGTCAACTTTTCTGTAAGGAGCTTCAATGAAGCCGTATTCATTTATTCTTGCAAATGTTGCAAGGTATGAGATAAGACCGATGTTAGGGCCTTCAGGAGTTTCAATAGGACACATTCTTCCGTAATGTGAATAGTGAACGTCACGCACTTCAAATCCGGCACGGTCACGGGAAAGACCGCCAGGGCCGAGAGCTGAAAGACGTCTTTTATGAGTAAGTTCTGCAAGAGGGTTTGTCTGGTCCATGAACTGTGAAAGAGGTGAAGAACCGAAAAATTCCTTGATTGCAGCGGTAATAGGTCTTATATTTACAAGAGTCTGCGGAGTAATTGATTCAGTATCCTGTGACTGGGTATTCATTCTTTCACGGATAACTCTTTCCATTCTTGAAAAGCCGATTCTGAACTGATTCTGAAGGAGTTCTCCTACAGAACGGATTCTTCTGTTTCCGAGATGGTCGATATCGTCAACAGTTCCGACACCTTCGCAGAGATTTATAAAGTAGCTGATACTTGCAAAGATATCATCGAGAATGATATGTTTAGGAACGAGTTCATCAGCACGTTTCTTTACATTTTCCTCAATTTCCTCAGCGTCAGCGGAATTTTCGAGGATATCTCTTAAAACCTTGAATGAAACCTTTTCATTTATTCCGTACTGTTCAGGGTCGAAATCAACATAGCCTTTTATGTCAACCATACCGTTTCCGATAATTTTTACTTCTTTTTCGACCATTCTTATTTTTGTTTCGCCGAGTTCATTGACATAGTATTCCTTGCTTTCAACGGTTACGAAAGCGGAATAAACGCCTGCCTGTTCGATTTCCATAGCTTTTTCAAAGCTTATTGTTTCGCCGGCATCAGCCATAAATTCGCCTGTAAAGTCGTTTACAACCGGTCTTGAGAGAATCTGACCTGCAAGTCTTGAGCCTATGCCAAGTTTTTTATTGTATTTGTATCTTCCGAATCTGCAAAGGTCATAGCGTTTTGCATCAAAAAAGAGGTTATTTATATGTGATAAAGCACTTTCAACCGTAGGAGGTTCGCCCGGACGGAGTTTTTTATAGACATCTATAAGTGCGTCATTGGTATTTTTAGTACCGTCTTTCTGGAGGATAGTCTGTTCAAGACGTTCATCATGACCGAAAAGTTCGGTAATTTCCTCATCAGTACCTACTCCGAGAGCTCTTATGAAGGCAGTAAGCGGAATTTTTCTGTTTTTATCTATTCTTACATAGGCAACATCATTTGAGTCCATTTCATACTCAAGCCATGCACCTCTGTTAGGAATGATTGTTGACTTGAACAAATCCTTTCCTGTCTTGTCCTTTTCTGAAGCGTAGTAAACGCCCGGAGAACGCACGAGCTGGGAAACGATAACACGTTCAGCACCATTGATTACGAAAGTTCCGCTTTCAGTCATAAGCGGGAAATCGCCCATAAAAATTTCGCTTTCCTTGACATCACCGGTTTCCTTATTCCAGAGAGTCGCAGTAACTCTGAGCGGAGCAGCATAAGTTGTGTCACGCTCCTTGCATTCAGCAATGGAATATTTCGGGGTTTCATCAATTTTATAGCCTGTAAAATTGAGGACGAGATTTCCGTTATAATCGGTAATAGCCGAAGATTCACGGAAAACTTCTTTCAGTCCTTCCTCCTGAAACCATTTGTAGGAATTTTTCTGCACCTCGATAAGGTTAGGCATTTCAAGAGCTTCATTGATTTTGCCGAAGCTCATTCTGACATTCTTGCCGAGCTGCTTTGGATTGACATTCACCGTATTCACCATTGGTAGGGGGTCCCTCCTTCAAGTTGTTAATAACAAAGTCCGGTTTGCCGGAAGTGCATAAATCAAGAATTTTTAATTTTAGAAAAAAATCATTAAAAAGCCTTGCTATTTCTTATGAAATGTGTTATACTATACTCATAAGGGCATAAAAACAGCCATTATGATACATTATATTATTATACAATGCAAATTTATGTTTGTCAATAGATTCGCATATTTTTGTGCATTCCAGCTATATTTCGTTTTATCGGAGTATAGCTTTTTGTATATTATAATGTTAAAATCATCTTATTGAATGACATGAAAAACTATTTTCAAAATTACTGAAAATGTATTGTCTGCATATATTGTTAAAAACGTGTATATGTGTTATAATTTAAATGTCAGAAAAATTCATGTATACACACGCAACCACCGGAAAACGCATAAAATAAATAAAACATACAATCGGGGTGACTTTATATGAACAGCAGTCAGTTTTCACACTATGCCGAATCAGCCGGAAAAATGCATTCAATACATCATTTTTTCAATAATTTTGTCATACTCAATGCAATAAAGACTTTAATATATTTCACAACAATGCCTGCGAATCTTTCTGAATATTCATCTCATTCAATTTCAGAATATTCGGCAAGACTTACTGTAAACATTGTACTTTCAATCATCATGTCATACAGGGATTTATATGAAGAACGTGCCAATCAGAAAAAATCAAGAATTTGTTTTCTGGCAACAGCATTTTTCATAATGAATGAACTGACTCTTGTATTTTCATCATCAACAAATTTAAATGATATTTTAAGCATAGGTATTGTCATTGCCGCCTGTTCGGCATTAAAAAAATATAATGAGCTTGATAAGCTGAGCAGGTTAAAAGGCTATCCTCTTTTCTGCGAAAGTCTTGACAATCCGCAGTATACAGCAGCTTCCGCCGTCAGCAGCATACCGCCTGCCATAATGAATGCCGCAAATGTTCAGGTTAAGTCTGTTCCTGCCGCACCGCCGCCTGTCACAGTTAATCCTTTGCCGGTAAAAAATCATGTTTCAGTAAGGCTTGACGGCATAAAAGCTCCTGAAATATCCGATATGACTGAAAATGAAATTCCGCAAAGGAAACATTGTGCTGAAATTCCTGATGCCCGTGATATTCCGGCTGAGGCAAGACTTCTCGGAAATGCGGCAATTGAATATTCAGCTGAAAGATTGTCTGATATCGCAGTAAGTCCGATTGACTATACAGAACATAAAACAAAAAAGAAAATAAATCTCTCAAAGGAAAGGAATATCTGAAATAATGTTTGCAAAAATAAACAGTCTTGGTCTTTTCGGACTGAATGCATTTGCCGTTGAAGCAGAAACTGATATAAGCAAAGGTCAGCCCCTTTTTGAAATAATAGGTCTGCCCGACCTTGTTGTAAAGGAAAGCCGTGAACGTATAAAATCCGCCATGCGTTCAAGCGATATCGCATTTCCGGTGGCAAGAGTCACCGTAAATCTTGCTCCTGCCGATACAAAAAAATGCGGTTCTGTCCATGACCTTGCCGTACTTGTTTCAATTATAAAAGCAATGGGCATAATAAACTGTAATCTTGATGATTCATGCTTTATCGGAGAAGTTTCATTAAGCGGTGCTGTAAGACGCATAAACGGAGTTCTTCCCATGACGATACTTGCACATCAGAAAGGCTTCAAATCAATATATGTTCCGGCTGACAACGCATTTGAAGCCTCGGTATGCGACGGAATAGACGTTTACGGAGTAAGCTCTGTAAATCAGCTCCTCTGCCATCTTTACGGAAAAGAACATATTGCAAAACAGAAAAGATATATGCCTGAATACAGTTTCGGTGAAAATTTTCCTGATTTCTGTGATGTAAAGGGACAGTACAACGCAAAACACGCTCTTGAAGTAGCCGCCGCCGGAGGTCATAATGCTTTGCTTATAGGTTCGCCCGGCTGCGGAAAAAGTATGCTTGCAAAAAGAGTCCCGTCAATTCTTCCCAAAATGACTTTTGAGGAATCAATCCAGACAACAAATATATATTCAATATCCGGACTTACAGACAGTGAAAAGCCTCTTGTGACGGTAAGACCTTTCAGAGCACCTCATCATACAATATCATCTGCCGGACTCGCCGGAGGAGGAGCTGTTCCCCACCCCGGAGAAATATCCCTTGCCCATAACGGAGTTCTTTTCCTTGATGAACTTGCTGAATTTGACAGGAGAACCCTTGAAATACTAAGACAGCCTATAGAAGACCGTCAGGTGACTATTTCGAGAGTTTCAGGAACATTTACATATCCATGCTCAATAATGCTGATAGGAGCAATGAATCCCTGTCCATGCGGATTTTTCGGTCACCCGAAACATAAATGCACCTGTACAAAATCTGCAATGTCAAAATATCTTGCAAAGATTTCAGGGCCTATGCTTGACCGCTTTGATTTGCATATTGAAGTAGCTCCGGTTGAATTTGAAAGTCTTTCATCTTCATCAAATGAGGAATGTTCTGCCGCAATAAGGGAGCGTGTCCAGAAAGCAAGAGAAATCCAGAACAGACGCTTTAAAAATCTTGATATATCCTGCAATGCTGAAATACCGCCCTCAAAGATAAATGAATTCTGTGAAATGGACAGTCAGGCGGTACAGACAATAAAGACTATATTTGACAGGCTCGGACTGTCAGTCAGGGCATATGACCGTATACTCAAGGTTGCAAGGACTATTGCGGATATTGAGGGAAAAGAAATAATAGGCAGAAATCATATCGTTCAGGCTTCACAGTTCAGAACTCTTGACAGAAAATACTGGCAGAATATATGATATGCATGGGTAAAATTCCGGTAAACATAAATTCAATGGATTGTTTCTGTAGGGGCAAACTTATAAATTCTAAAACTTTAAGATTACCACAAATTCAGCAAACTATCGTTTGCTCAAACTTTTTTCAAAAAAGTTTGACAAAAAACTTTATAATTACTATAGGGCAGGGACTTCGTCCCCGCACCCCTGACCAGAGGCTCTGCCTCTGGACTCCGCCAGCTTTTTGAAAAAAGCTGGGCAAAAACTTTTAATCCCGTCATTACTTGAATGTAACATTTTACAAATGGGCGGATATTTTTGTAGGGGCGACCATTGGTCGCCCGCCGAATTATGGTTAAACCGCAAATTCGATGAATTGTTTCTGTAGGGGCGACCATTGGTCGCCCGCCCAAAATTCCGGTAAACATAAATTTGATATTTGTTTTCTGAATAGAAAATCGTTTGTTATCAGCATGAAAT
>ERZ808240.4182-NODE-4182-length-13051-cov-3.122576_pt1 | contig 13051 bp, 13 predicted proteins | sample MGYA00521084_ERZ808240 | MGnify/ENA primary metagenome ERZ808240 (study PRJEB31516, sample SAMN03275571) | gut metagenome | biome: mammalia-associated habitat; material: feces | host: Papio cynocephalus | place: Kenya | collected 2012-08-06 ... | reverse complement strand
CCATGAAGTCCATGACGTCGTCGGCCTTATGCGAGAACATATGCAGCTCGTTCATGAGAAGCTGCCTGACCTTGTTCGCGCCAATCTTATCGAGCTTATCGACAGTGCGCATGATATCTCCGGCCTTTTCGCTCATTCCCGCGAGACTGTAGAAGCCGTTTAGGAGCTTGCGGTTATTGACCTTTATCTTAAAGCCCTTGAGTCCGAGAGCCGTGAACGTGTGATAAATTATCGCCGGTATCTCCGCCTCGTTTATGATGTCGAGCTTGCCGTCGCCGATTATGTCTATATCAGCCTGATAAAACTCGCGGAAGCGGCCGCGCTGGGCTCTTTCGCCGCGGTAGACCTTGCCGATCTGATAGCGGCGGAAGGGGAATGTGAGACTGCCGTAGTTTGCCGCGACGAATTTTGCCAGCGGAACGGTCAGATCAAAGCGCAGCGCAAGATCACTGTCGCCCTTATTGAATCTGTATATCTGCTTTTCGGTCTCTCCGCCGCCCTTTGCGAGCAGCACCTCCGCCGACTCGATTATCGGCGTATCCAGCGGAGCGAAGCCGTAAACGGAATAGCTTTTTCTGAGCGTTTCCATCATTTTTTCCATCTTGATCTGGTCTGCCGGAAGCAGCTCCATAAAGCCCGACAGGGTCCTCGGCGCAACTTTTGCCATATGTTCTTTTCCTTTCGACAATCACTAAATGCTGCTATTGCCTTGCAATAGCAGCATTTAAGCTTCATTTTTTGCTGCACAAATCATCTGCGCTTGGGGTTTACGATATTTCGCCAGTCAAGATCTCCGCGGCGCAGCCCCTGAACGAGCACCTCCGCCGTTGCGGCGTTGGTCGCAAAGGGTATCTGATACTGGTCGCACAGGCGTTCGATCTTATTTATATCATCAAAGCCGCCGGGATTGGTCGGGTCGCAGAAAAACAGCACAAGGTCTATCTCGTTATAAGCTATCCTTGCGCCTATCTGCTGTGCTCCGCCCTGGTCGGCATGCAGATAAAGCGTTACGGGAAGTCCTGTCGCCTCGGACACGAGCTTGCCCGTCGTATTCGTAGCACAAACCGAATGTTCAGCAAGAATACCGCAGTAAGCGATGCAGAACTGGACCATCAGCTCTTTTTTTCTGTCATGTGCCATAAGTGCAATATTCATATGCTACCTCATTTCTGTTGCGTCTGTTTGCTATACTGTTATATTATATACAACGCCGCGGCGTCTTTCAACGCTTTTTTGACAAAAAGCGCATTTTTTATTACTGCAGCAGCTCACCCTCAACGTCGGTTATATCCGTAGCGGACTTCATGCTGAAGTACGCCTCGAGTATCTCCTGCGCTATGACCGCGCAGTTCGAGCCGGCGCTGCCCTTTTGCACAACAATGGCCATTGCTATCTCCGGGTCGTCGAAAGGCGCATAGCAGATAAAGATCGCGTCGTTTGCAACACTCTCGCCCTTCTGCGCGGTGCCGGTCTTTGCAGCGACAGATGTCATTGTGTAGTCTGAAAGTGTTGACTTGCCGACGAGCCTCATACCCTCCTGGACGGCGTCCCAGTTATACTGCGGACTCTCGACCTTGCTGAGGACTTCATCCTCGCGCTCATAGACATTTTCACCATAGCTGTAGCTGCGCACGGACTTTAGGATCGACGCGCTGTGGCGCTCACCGTTATTTGCGATGGCAGCACAGTACTCGGCCAGCTGAAGCGGAGTGAAGAGGCTGTCCGACTGGCCGATAGCGGCCTGCATTGTGTGACCTATCGACCACGCCTCGCCCGTGAGCTCCTCGTGGTTTTTGGCATTTGCCATGTTGCCGGTCGATTCCGGAAGCTCAATGCCTGTGCTCTCGCCGAGGCCGAACAGCGCTGCATACTTGTCCATTTTGTCGATACCGAGATCGTGTCCGGCAGAGTAGAAGAATATGTTGCAGGAGTTCTGAATAGCTCCGGTGACATTAAGATAGCCGTGCGTGAGCTTCTGGTTGTTCTGCGTATATATCCAGCAGTAGGGTGCATAGCCGTACTGAGCATAGCGCGTGTACTGACCGCGGCACTCTATCAGTGTGCCTGTGTTTATAACGCCCTCTGTCAGCGCGGCGATGGCCGTGCAGGGCTTGAAGGTTGAGCCCGGAGCATAGGTACCGAGCAAGGCGCGGTTATACAGCGGGGTATTGGCCGCTTCGAGGATCTCATTATAATTTTCAAGCAGCTGCGACGGATCGTAGGTCGGCCAGTTTGCTATGGCAAGCGGCTCGCCGGTTTTAACGTTTACGACGACGACCGCCGCACCGTCTATCTGATCCTGCTTTTCGGTATAGCTGCCGCTTGCTATCAGCTGCTCCTTTTTAGCGTCTATCTTCGCCTGTATCGAGGCGACGCCGTTTTCGAGCGCAAGCTCGGCGGCTTCCTGAAGCGCAATATCTATTGTGAGATACACGTTGTTGCCCGGCTCGGGCTCCTTCGTATATTCCTTGCTGATGACAGTACCGTCGGAGGATGAGGTCGTGCGCACGGTGCCGTTTGTGCCGTGCAGATATTTTTCAAATGCAAGCTCCGCGCCGTCCTTACCAACGGTCGCGTCGGCGGAATAGTCCTGGTCGGCATATTTTGCGTAATCGCTGTCGCTCATTGCGCCGGTGTAACCCAAAATGTGCGCGGCAGCGGAGGTCGAGTATTCGCGGACGTAGGATTCTTTAATGTTTATACCCTCGATGTTGTTTTCGCGCAGCGTGGCTATGAGCTTCATATCCGCATCTTTGACGAAAATGTAATCCGAGGTGTTTATAAGATATCTCACGTTTATCGCATAGCGCACGCCGGCAATTATCCTCGCCTCCTCGGCGGTGTAGTTGCTGTCGATATCATAGCGCTCGCGCATGCTCGAAAGTATCTCGACGGCGCTGGCGTTCTCCTTGACGTTGTTCCGCTCCATGTACGCATCGAGCCTTGCCTGATCCTGCTCGGTAACGTTTTCAAACTCGAACGGTGGGCTTTTCGTTATCGGCAGATCGTCGATATAGTCGTCGCCGTAATCACGGATCATATTGACAAGCTTGAGGATAACGGCGTTGGAGTCAACGCTGTCATCGCTGGGGAAAAGCTCGTCGGTATTTATAGTAAGGTCATAGCTGGATTTATTCGTAACTAGCGTTCTGCCGTTGCGGTCAAGTATATTTCCGCGTGCGGCGGTAACGGTGCTCGTCGTCACCATATTATTGCGGCTTTCCTCATAGTACTTCTCGCCCTCTATTATCTGGAGCTTGTACAGCGCAACGATATACACCGTAAGAAGCACGGCGAAAACAGCCGCAAGCGCTATAAGTCTTTCTTTCTTGATAATGTTCATTGGGTATCCTCTGTCAATAGGGGTGATTCATCACGCCGCCCTCTTTAAACGGCAGGTACAGCAGCATGACCGGCAGAACAGACAGTGCCGTCTGCAAAAGCGCCGTCAAAAGTCCCGGCAGCAGCTCCGTTCCGCCGCCCAAAAGCGCGTGGATAAGCTGCACTATGCTGCACAGGAGTATTGCTGCCGTTCCGAATATCATAAACGCGAAAAAGCTCTTGTTTATATAAAACTCAGATGCAAAACCCGCGCCGAAGCCGATGATCGGAAACAGTATTGTGAACAGCACCGTGGTTTCCGAAAAGGCCATGTCCGTAAACAGGCCGAGGAAGATGCCGAACACCGCTCCGCGCACACCGCCGAGGTATATTCCGGCCGCCACTGCCGCCGCGGGGATTATAAAGCCCTTCGCGCCGAAAATGCTGATCCTTGAAAACAGCACGCTCTGCAGCAGCATGACCAGCATCATATAGACCGCGTACCGGAGCACCATGCGGACTTTTTTCCATTCAAGAGTCTGAATAAGTCTGTTCAGCAATTATTCCACCACTTCAAAATCTTTTACCACAAAAACCTGGACGAGCGCAGTGAGGTCGCAACCGGGCTTGACTTCGCCGTACTCTATCTGACCGCCGGCCTCGGTCTTTACAGAGCTTATCGTTCCGACGATGAGTCCCTGCGGGAAAGCGCCGCCCGAGCCGGAGGTCATTACCGTATCGCCGGAGAACACCTGTGCGCCGTCGGCAAGGTAGCTGAGCTTGACGCAGCCCTCCTGCATCATGGCAAAGTCGCCGACGAGGAGACCGGAGGCTCCGTTTTCTGAAACGAGAGCGCCGATATTGGTATTGAGGTCGATGACCGTCGCGACCGTCGCCCACGTCGAGCCGACCTCGGTGATCTGGCCGACCATGACGCCGTACTCTGTGATAACGCAGTCGCCGACGGCTATGTCGGCGTTTGTGCCCTTGCTTATAGTGAACGAATTAGCCCAGTTCGAGGTAGTCCACGCGACGACCTTGGCCGATTCAAGCGTCATATCGCTGTGCTTTTCCTTAAAGTTCAGCAGCTGGCGGAAGCGTTCGTTTTCCTCAATTGCGGCCGCGCCGTTTCGCGCCTCCTCCTGCGCCTCGGTAAGCTCCGCACGCAGTCGTTCGTTTTCCGCAACGAGCTGATCGTATTCGTAAAGATAGCCGTATATTCCCTCAAGCCACTCGGCAACAGAGCTCACCATGCGCTGCACAGGTTCCTTCACCGTGCCGGAAACGTTTTGTATCACTCCGGCATTTCCCTTGAGAAGATATGAGGCCGCCCCGGCGACGAGCGCTATGACCAGAACAATGACGCCGAGCTTTATTCCGTTTTTCTTAAGATAGTTTTTTACGTTCAAAAAAGATGCACCCCGATCTCTTCGAGCATTTGGCCGAGTCTGCACAGAGGCAGTCCCATGACGTTGAAGTAATCTCCCTCAATCCGCTTTACCATGAGCGCGGCTCTGCCCTGGATGCCGTAAGCTCCGGCCTTGTCCATAGGCTCGCCGGTGGCGACGTATCCGTCTATCTCGGCATCAGTCAGCCGGCGGAAAAACACCTTCGTACACTCCGCGCCGACAGCTTCTTTATCGCCGAGCATGAGCGTAACGCCCGTATACACCTCGTGCGTATTACCCGAGAGCATATGCAGCATTGCCTTTGCTTCATCCTCGCTTCTTGGCTTTCCGAGGATCCTGTCCTCCGCCCAGACAACGGTATCGGCAGCTATAACCAGCGACTCGGGACGGCTTTTCGCCACTTCCGCGGCCTTTGCCCGCGACAGCGCCATAACAGTTTCCGCAGGCCCAGCGCCATCCGGCGCTATCTCCTCACCCTTTGCGGGAATGACGGAAAATTCAAGTCCCAGCGTCTCCAGCAGCTCCTTGCGTCTCGGCGAGCCGGATGCCAGCACGATATCCATATCAGTCAACTCCTCTGTAGTAAAGGCCGCGGGTCAGATCATTCGGCTGATAATCGCCCTCGCCCTTATATCTCTTTGCCACCTGGACGCATTCACGCGCGCCCTCGGTGGTGAACATCAGCCTTATGCCCCAAAGCCCAGCGCCGCACAGCTCGTCGATTTTATCGGCCATGAACAGCTTTCGGGAATTGTATATCACATTGCGGTGTTCAAACTCGCGCACGACCGGGAAGGTCGAGCCCATACGGTCGGAGAGCTGCGCCGGACTCTGGCAGCTGCACGAGCCGAGGCTGTGGCTTATGACGCACTGGTCGGACACCATCAGCGGTAATCTGCCGTAAGCTATTAACTCCGTCGGCACGCACTTTGCCATATCGCGCACCTGTGCAAGGCGAAGCTCGAACGATGCCGTTGCGGACAAAAAGCCCATCTTCTGTATCATATCCATCGAGTACGAATTGAACACATTCATGCCGAAGTCGGCACGCGTTTTCATTCCTGCCATGCGGGCAAGCTTAATATGTCCGAGGTTTCCGACGAGCGCCTCGTTTATGCCGCGGTCAAACAGATCCCTGAGCATGGTGAACACCTGCTTTGTCTCGCTGTCGGTCACGACGCGCGGCAGGACTGCCACGGGCACGGCTCCGCGCTCTTTAAATACGCGCACAAGGTCAAAATTATCGTGCATGACCTTAAGGGGAATGTAGATATAACCGGGTCTTGTTTCGGCAAGCTCCTCGGTGAGCTGTTCTGCCGTGCGCACCTGATAGATCATGACCGGATCGGTTACCGCGCCCTGCCCGGTCGGCAGCGGCGGCATCGGCAGGCTTCGGCGTACCGGAGGCGCCGCACGGCGATCGTTGAGCGCCGTAACGAGCTTGCGCCTGAGCTCGTTTATCTCGGACGCGGACAGGTAAAGGCCGTTCTGCACTCTGCTGCGCGCCTCAACGCAGCAATACGGCGTTCCGCCCGTTTTGCCGAGCCTGTCGCTCAAGGCCTCGGAGCTTATCGCCTGACGTATGGCCTTCTGCGGCTCGGCTCCGAAGGCGACGGCCTTGTTGCCGAGGTTATCTATGGCTGCCGCCTTGACGGCCTCCCCTGCGTTCACCACAGCGTAAAACTTGACGGGAACGCGGCGCTCCTCGCGGCCGATATACTCTCTGCGCGCATCTGCGAACATTTTCTCGTCCGCCTTATCCGTTTCGGCTCATCCGTCTTATCGCCGTTAAAATAGCCCTGCGTGAAGCCCTGGCGCGAGAAAGCGGCGGCAAGCGTCTGCATCTCGTCCGCCGTCGGCTCGCGGCGCTCTTTTATGACCTTTGAATATATACCGGTGACTATGCCCGTGTATTCCGGACGCTTCATTCTGCCTTCGATCTTGACACAGGCAACGCCCGCATCCTCGATCTCGCGCAGGCGGTCAACAAGGCAGCTGTCCTTCAGCGACAGCGGATGGCTGTCCTCCAGTCTGCCGCCCATGGTGTATTCCATGCGGCAGGGCTGGGCGCACATGCCGCGGTTTCCGCTCCTGCGGCCTATGAGCGAGGACATGTAGCACTGGCCGGAATGGCAGAAGCACAGAGCGCCGTGGACAAATATCTCCGTCTCTATCGGCGAGTGCTTTGTGATAAATTTTATCTGCTCGAAGCTGAGCTCGCGCGCCAGGACCGCACGGGTGAGCCCCATCTCGGCTGCGGCCTCAACGCCGGCAAGATCGTGGATGCTCATCTGCGTGCTCGCGTGCAGAGGAATATCAGGCACGGTCTTTTTAAGAACGCTGAGAAGTCCGAGATCCTGAACGAGTATCGCGTCCGCACCCAGATCCGATACGCGCCGGGCAAGCTCGACGGCCTGCTCCATCTCACGGTCGCCCACGAGGGTGTTCATCGTGACATAGACCTTGCAGTCGCGTATGCGGCAGTACCGCACCGCCTTTTCAAACTCTTCATCGCTGAAATTCTTCGCTCCGCGGCGGGCGTTGAATATCCCCATTCCCATATAGACCGCATCCGCGCCGTTCTGCACGGCGGCAACGACCGCCTCCGGCGAGCCTGCGGGTGAAAGCAGCTCAAGCATATATCCGTTCCTCTTGCATTTATCCGCAAATTTAATTTGTAATTAATCAATGAATTATACCACAAACATGGCTATTGCTACAAGTTAATTTTAATGATATAATCCCTCTTGTTAAAGTGCTTTGTGTAAACTTTGAATGAACAGGTGAAGCGTTATGCCCACAGCGGAGCAAAATTTAATACCGGGCAGCATTGCGGACAAGCTTATCGCCGCGCATGACGGCGACGTTGCGCTGCTGTATATATGGTTGTGCAGGCACGACGGATTTGATGCCGACGAAGCCGCACGCGAGCTCTGCCGCACCGGCACTGAGGTCAAAAACGCCTACGAAAAGCTCTGCCGGTTATCTCTTGCGCAGTCTCCCGCCTTGCGTAAGCTCCCGCCGGCCGATGAGCTTCCCGAGTACACCGCGGAGGATATCGTTAGCCGGTCAAAGGAAGACAGCGGCTTTCAGGCCGTCATCACTCAGGCGCAGCGAAAGCTCGGACGGGCTCTCTCAACGGCCGATCTCAAGACCCTGTTCGGCATATACGATCATCTCGCACTCCCTGCCGATGTCATATTCATGCTCATCGGCTACTGCATCGACGTTTTTGCGGAAAAATACGGCCCCGGCAGGCTGCCTTCCATGCGCAGCATAGAAAAGGAAGCCTACTTTTGGGCAAACAGAGAGATCATTACGATAGAGCAGGCGGATGAATACATCCGCATCCAGGCCGAAAAGCGCTCGCGTGCGGGCGAATTGAAGGCCGCAATGGGGATCGGCGCACGCGTTCTTACGCCGACCGAGCGTAAATATATGCTCTCATGGTTCGAGATGGGCTTTGATAACGAGGCGATACTCATAGCCTACGACCGCACGGTTACGAACACCGGTGCTTTAAAATGGGGATACATGAACAAGATCATGCTCTCATGGCACGAAAAGAACATACACACCGCCGCCGAGGTCGCCGAGCGCGACAGCCGCACGCCGGCATCGGCCGTGAAAGCGGAAAATCAGCATCGCAGCAAGGTCTCGGGCGACGAGCTCGACCGTCTGCGTTCAATATACGAAAAGGTTAAAAACGGTTAAATAATGGCACTGGACGGAAAGATCCTGGCGCGAGCCAGGGAGCAGATAGCGCAAAGGCACGCCGATAACGTCGCCGAGCACTATCTCAGACAGGAGAAAATATATGCGCGCATACCCGAGATAAGCCGCATCGACACGCGTCTTCGCACGCAGATGTCCGAGCTTGTCGGGCTGACGATAAAGCGCAGCGCAGACCTTGCGGATGCTCTCAAGGCGCTGGAGGACGAAAGCCTCGCGCTTCAGGCAAAAAAGGCGGAGCTTCTGCATTCGCACGGCTACCCCGCGGACTATCTTGAGGATATCTACACCTGCCCTAAATGCAGGGATACGGGCTTTATCGGCAGCACGATGTGCTCCTGCCTCACGGAGGAGTATAACAGGCAGCTGACCTCGGAGCTCAGCACGCTTTTAAAAAACAGCAGCGAGCGCTTTGAAAACTTCGACCTCAGTCTCTACGGCGAGGCGAGAGAATCCATGAGCATCGTTTTCGAGACCTGCCGCGAGTACGCCGCAAGCTTCTCCGAGCGCTCGATGAATCTTCTGTTTCAGGGCGGCACGGGGCTGGGCAAGACCTTTCTTTCGGCCTGTATAGCGCGCGTCGTCGCGCAAAACGGTCACTCGGTCTGCTATGACACGGCCTCGAGCGCCCTTGAGGCGTTTGAAATGAAAAAATTCGCGCGCGACGCGGAGGCGGCCGAAAAGGCGGCTACACGCGTTGAGCGCATGCTTGAGTGTGAGCTCATGATCCTTGACGATCTCGGTACGGAGATGCTCACGCAGATAAGCATTTCGGCGCTGTACACGCTTATAAACACGCGTCTCGTCGAGGGAAAGAAGACCATCATCAGCACAAACCTCACCGACGCGGAGCTCGCTCGGCGATACACTCCGCAAATTTGTTCGAGGATCGACGGCGAGTTTCTCAAGCTCCCGTTTGTCGGCACAGATATACGAATGATGAAAAAGGAGATGTAGGAATGGATCAGCATGAGATAACACGCGAGATACCCCTGCTGGATGCCCGGGGCGAGCTCACAGAGCCCGGCTACGCAAAAAAGCTGCTGCCGGTCTACCGCCGCGCGGACATAAAGGCAAGCCCCATGCGCATTAAGGAATGGGACTACTACCTCATAAACAACGGCCGCTTCGCCCTTGCTTTGACCATCGACGATAACGGCTATATGGGTCTTGACTCGATAAGCCTCCTGAACTTTGAGGAGGGCTGGGAGATCACGACGAGCCCCATGTGCTTCATGCCGCTGGGTAAGCGCAAGCTGCCCGAGACGAGCAAAGCAGGCGACACGACCGCCATCGGCAAAAACTACAGTATCTATTTTAAAAACGACGGCTCGGGCGTGCGCACGCTCATCGCGCAGATGAAGCGCTTCGGCCCGGCAGGCTCGCTGTACGCCAAGGTCGAGCTATTCGACGAACCCGAGGAGAGCATGGTCATCGCAACGCCCTTTGATAAGCCCGGTCATTTTTACTACAACCAGAAGATAAACTGCATGCGCGCCCGTGGCGAGGTCACCTACGACGGGCACACCTATGTTTTCGACCCCGCCGACAGCTTCGCGGTGCTCGACTGGGGACGCGGCGTGTGGACGTACAAAAACACATGGTACTGGGGCTCGGCCTCCGGCGCTGTTGACGGTGTTCCCTTCGGCTGGAATATCGGCTACGGCTTCGGCAACACCTCCGCCGCCAGCGAGAACATGCTGTTTTATAACGGCAAGGCGCACAAGCTCAGCCAAGTCAAATTCAACATTCCCGGCAATGAGAAGGCCTTCATGGAGCCCTGGACCTTCACCTCCGACGACGGAAGGTTCGAGATGGACTTCCGCCCCGTGCTCGACCGCGCGTCCTGCACCGACGTCGGCCTCATAAAGAGCGATCAGCATCAGGTGTTCGGCCTGTTCACCGGCAAGGCGATCCTCGACGACGGCAAGGTCATCGAAATAAAAGACTTCCCCGGCTTCGCCGAGAAAGTCTCCAATAAATGGTGAACTTTTAATAGCGCACGGACGCACCTGCCGATACATCTATTGCGGTATCCCGACCGAAAGCCGCGGAGAAAACCGCAAAACTTCCGCTGCACGATTGGGAAGCGGCGGTTTTCCGGTTTCATCGGCAGTCCCGGCGCCGGGCTGCCGCAATAAACGTATAAGCAGCAGTGTCAATTCGCCTCCAAATTACCCGACTCGTACATCAGCGCCGTGAGGGCGACGACGGGGGCGGTCTCGCATCGGAGGATGCGTGCGCCCATGGCGCACACATGCATGCCGACCTTGCGCGCCATGTCGGCCTCATAGGGCTCAAAGCCGCCCTCGGGACCCGTGATTATCGCGGCCGATGAGAGCTTTTCCGCTCCTACGAGAGCCGATCGCAGACCCTCGCGCTCGCCGGTCTCGTACATGAAAAGCGCCGTCTCCTGCTGCTTGGCAGCGTCGAGCGCCTCGACGTAGGTATCCAGCCACCGCACCTCCGGGATGATGCCGCGTCCGGACTGCTTTGCGGCCTCCTCGCTTATCCTGTTCCAGCGCTCGAGCTTTTTCGTGACGCCCTCGGTGCGCTGCACGACGCGTTCGCTGCGGAAAAAGCATATCTCCTGTGCGCCGGCCTCGACGCACTTCTGGATGATATAATCGGTCTTGTCGCCCTTGGGCAGACCGCACAGCACGCGCACCGACACCGTGGGCTCTGCCGCGCACTGCACGACCTCGATGATCTCGGCCTCGGCCTCGTCCTTATCCGATCGTACAAGGCGGCACTTATAGTCCGTGCCCTTACCGTCGCAGATCGTCATCTCCTCGCCGGGGCGCAGGCGAAGCACCTTTATATGCTCTGCGTCGCGGCCGCGGATGATCGCCCTGCCGCCGAGCAGATTTGTTCCGAGCGCAAAAAATCTTGGCATGATAAACACCTCGCAAAAATGTGTTTTTCATTATCTCACACCGCTGACATTTTTTCAAGGGCGCACATATAATGTATCGGTGAAGTCTATGGAATTTGATAATTTTGAAAGCGTGTGGCAGCGCGTCACCGCGCAGGATGAGGAGCTCCCGCTCCCCGCGCCGCCGCAGGAAAATAAGCGCGAGGAAAAGCTGTGCGTCATAAAGCGCAGCCAAAAAAGCTGCGCCGTGCGCTTTGTCGCCGGTCAGTGAGCCGCCATACCGAAACGCCTCCCGTTTTATTCGGGAGGCGTTATTTTACAGAGAAATGTTGACAAAGCTGGGTGCATGGTGTATTGTAAATACAGTTAGGCGCCGGTTGTATGGTTGTTTAGTGTGTTATTTAAGGAGGCGAACATATGGCAGAAGTAATACAGGCTTTTTGGAGCGTATTTACCGGAGTTGCGCTTTATTTCAGCATATTTCTCGTCCCCGCAACATTTTACGGCGTGCTTGAGTGCATCAAAAACGCCGTACAGGGCAAAAGCGTCAGCGAGTATAAGAAGGCCTTCATTTGGACATCGATCGGGCTTCTCTGTGTGCTCGCCCCGTCGCTCATGGTGCTTGTATAGGCAGCAAAAAGACGTACACGGCAAAGCTGTGTACGTCTTTTCTCGGCGTTAATCATAATAATGCGCGCTCATTTCGTCCGGACCTATTTCTATATACAGCTTGGCTTCATTTCCATATTCATCGGTTTTTGTCACATTGCAGGACAATTCAAAGTTAAATGTAGGGCTGTCTGATATCCAACCGTGAATGGTATAATGTCTCTCGGCAAGCTGAGGATACACCTCAATCCGTTCATCTCCGCCTACCCAGCCTTTATCTCCACCTCTGTCAAAGCCGTATGAGATATCCATATAGCAATTCCAGCCGCTTATCTCTATCGTATTTATCAAAACTGCGCTGTCTTTTCGATTACGAAATCCATAATACAAATCAATTGTATTTCCGATCAGCGAATTCATTATCTCTTCATCATACTGTATATCTTCAAGCTCGGACTCTTCGCCGCTCAGGAAATCCCACAGTCCGCTGTCTTTTGAATACTGGTAGCTGCACTGCTTTGAATACTTAATTCTGCCGAACCATGTCTTAAACCAGTATTCCATCCTCGCATTGTCGATCTGCGACGCCTCATCGTAGTCATGACTCACGACCTCAAGCGTTTCATATCCGCCGATAACTCTGCAAACTCCGGCCAAATGCTCATCGGTCATCATCATTTCGTCGATGTCCATGGCTATCTGCCCCTCGGAAACGCCAAACACAGGTGTTTCGGTCGGTTCCGCTTCAACCTCGACTGTTGGTGTAGGCTTGCTCTCATTGTTATCCTCATGCCTGTCGGTGTCTGAATCATGACGGTACAAAATGATAAGCAGCACCGCAACTAAAAGTATGCCCGCCAAAACGTATATCAGTTCTTTATTCTTACGCTTCATCTTATCCTCCCTTGTTTGTTTAAACATGTCACTTTGTACATATTATCAGATTTAATATGATATTGCAAGATATTTATCGCATATATTGGCGCATTATCACTCGTCTTGTCAGATATAATATGACAAAAAGGGTGGTTTCACATGTACGAGGATGATTTTCCGCGGCGTTTGGCGCAGCTGAGAGGCTTAAAGGGCGTTTCGGCAAGAGACC
>ERZ808240.4181-NODE-4181-length-13053-cov-3.812510_pt1 | contig 13053 bp, 10 predicted proteins | sample MGYA00521084_ERZ808240 | MGnify/ENA primary metagenome ERZ808240 (study PRJEB31516, sample SAMN03275571) | gut metagenome | biome: mammalia-associated habitat; material: feces | host: Papio cynocephalus | place: Kenya | collected 2012-08-06 ... | reverse complement strand
CGATTGCGGGATCGAAGGTGCAGGTGGTGAGACCCGGCGAGGATTCTTCCTTTGTGACAGGCTTAAAATACTGCGGCTGCATCGCCGGATCTGTCGGCACCGCTTCCGACCCGGCGGAATCTGTCCCGGTGGAAGCAGACGCATCCGATGCTTCCGTTCCGGCAGTAACGCCGTAGTAATCGAACGCCGGGGAGTCCGGCGAGAGAGCTTCTTTAAAGAGGGCGAGGGCGTCCTCCACGAAAAAGTCCTTACCGCCGAGACCGTAGATCCGGCTTAAGATGCGCGGCGGGTGCGGCAGGGAAGAGAGAGCGGCCTTTAACTCAAGCGACATGTTGCCGCCGCCGGCTCCGTAGCTGTCCTGCCGGTCTGCGACCAGAATCGTGGATGCATTGTGGCAGAGCACGCGAAGTTCCTTAGCGGGGAACGGGCGCAGAACATAGAGAGTGATCACGCCTGCCGCTACGCCGTCCTGCCGCAGCCGGTCGACGGCTTCCATGGCGGTGTGGTAGGAGGAGCCGAGCACGAAAAGCAGAACCTCGGCGTCCTCGTGCCGGTAGGCGCCGCAGAAGGAAAGTTCTCTGCCGGAAAGGGCGGCATATTCCGTAAACAGCTCCGGCAGCTTGTTTCTCGCAGCTTCCATGGCGAGGTGGAGCTGGTAGCGGTTATTGATGACGTCCGGCTCGTTCATATAGGAACCGATGGAAACCGGATGCACGAGATCCAGTACGCTCGCGTAGGGAAGCTCTCCGGTGGCGCTGCCAGAGCCGGTGCCGGCAAACGCGGAGACTTTCGGATTGTCACAGGAAAGCTTTTCCCCAATATAGCGGGTGACGGTGTCGTCATCCTCAAATACAAGGCACTTGCGCTTCTGATGGCTCGTAAAAAAACCGTCGAACGCGACTGCGACCGGGAGACGGACAGCCTCGGCAAGTTTTAGCCCGAGCAGATTAAAATCATAGACTTTCTGCGGTTCATCGGCAAAAAGAATGATCCAGCCCGTGTTGAGCAGATACATGACGTCGCTGTGATCGCCTTTGATGCACAAAGGGCCGGAAATCGTGCGGCATGCAACATTCATGACCATCGGCATGCGTGTGCCGGACTGCACCGGAAACTGTTCTAAGGCGTACAAAAGTCCGTTGGCGCTGGTGGCATTAAACACGCGGCCTCCGGCGGCTGAGGCTCCGTAGCAGATGCCGGCGGCGCTGTGTTCTCCCTCGGCGGCGATCAGGGCAATGTCGTGAAGCCCTTCCGCGCCCATGACATCCAGATTTTCCGCAATCTGTGTAGAGGGCGTGATCGGATAATAACCCATGACGTGATAGTTGATCTGCTTCGCGGCATACGCGGCAAGTTCATTGCCGCTGTCATACATAATTTTTTGTTTTTCCATATCATTCTCCATTCCGCAGGCGCTGTGCATTGATACGATTCTCCGGTAATGCCTGCATTTATACGACGCCTCCATCGACCCGCTTCTCGTCGGTAAAAGAATCGCTCGTGATCCAGGAATTTGCACCGACGGTCTGATAGCGGATGGCGTTGGGCAGCAGATGCTGATTCGGAAGAAAATGCGGTTTTTCCGGGTAATCTTTTTCGAGTGCCGTCACGAGCGCGTTGGTGGGGCAGACTTCCACGCAGCGCAGGCAGCCCTTGCAGTGATAGTAGTCAAGTCCCCGATTGACCATGCAGTTTTTTCCGCGGTAGGTACCGGGAGCAAACTGGAAGACCATATCCGGGCATGCCGTGTCGCACAGACCGCAGTTGATACATTTTTTCTGGATAAAAAGGGGAATGTACCCCTCGCGCGAGGCGGTCAGATCGTTGGACACGGTACTGCCGATCCGAGGATTGACGCCGCCGATCGGAGCGTTGGCGTAGCCCCAGACATACCGCTCCGCGGGGGCATCCGGCAGAGGGGCAAGGTTGTGGTCGCCCGATGCCATTTTGACTTTTTCATATCCCAGGCGCAGGCCCGAGAGATTGGCTTCGATGAGTGCAGGGTATTTTTTCCCGATCGTATCGCGGCAGAGCGTTTCGGCGGCTTCCCGCGGGATAAAGCCGCTGGCGCGCACCAGAGCGCCGAGCATGACCATATTGATGCGGGAATGACTTTCCATCGCAAGTGCGAGCGCATCCAGACAATAGAGCTCTCCGATGGAAATATGGTATTTGTCTGCCGCCTCATCAGCGGACAAGGGGGTATTTAATACAATTTTGGTATCTACAGTGACGCCGTCCAAGACCGGGTAGGTGCCGATCAGTCCCTCGTGAAAGATGCCGAGCAGATGCGGCCGGGTCACGGGGCTGTTGACGCGCAGCGGGCGGTCATCGGCGCACCAGCGGACATACGCCTTGACCGGTGAACCGCGCTTTTCGGAGCCGTAGCTGGAAAAACTTAAGGAATTGAGCGAAAGCGACAGTGCGCCGAGCTCTCCGAGCATTTTTCCACAGAGATTGGCGCCCAGCCCGCCGATGCTCTCCAGGCGGATCTCATAGGAGCCGTTTTCATTTGTGACAGGTAGGGATATTGTATTTTTCACGTAAATCTCCATTCCTGCGCGGGCAGACGGGCATTGGAAAATGACAGGCGCCGGCTGTGCGCATGTAGCGATAACAGGCTATCTTGTGGTAGTATGCCGCTTTTTCAGAAAAAAATCCTATGCAAGTGCAAAAAAAAGAAGTAGAATAGGAAAGGAATTTTTACAACGGAACAGAAAAGATGATGGACAACATATTACAGAAGATCATAGATTTTATAAAAAAAGAAACGGTACTCACGATCGCCACAGTTCTCGCCGTGGTCTCGGCATTCTGGGTGCATCCGGGTTGGCAGTATGTGGGCTACATTGACTGGCGTGTGCTCGGCATTTTGCTGTCGCTGATGCTGATTGTGGCAGGATTTCAGAGCAACGGACTGTTCGATGCGATCGGCAGCCGGCTTCTGGCCAGGACAAAGAATACCGCGCAGCTGATGCTGGTGCTTGTTTTTTTGTGCTTTTTTTCCAGCATGTTTATCACGAATGACGTCGCACTTCTGACGTTTGTGCCGTTTGCGTGCACAATCCTGCAGAAATGCCACCAGGAGCGGCTGATTGTGACAGCGTTTGTGCTGCAGACGCTTGCAGCGAATATGGGGAGTATGCTGACGCCGATCGGAAATCCGCAGAATCTATACCTTTACAGCATCTCCGGTGCCGGGCTGGGAGAATTTGTCGGATGGATGGCGCCGTATACGCTCGTGTCGGGCGTGCTTCTGCTGCTTGTCGTGTTCGTGCTCAGCGCGGGAAAACGCCGGATTGCACTGGAGACCGGTTCGTTTTTGCAGGCGTCCGGAGCATCCGGCAGGAAGAAAAACGGAATTTATCTGGCGCTCTTTGCGCTAAGCCTGCTTTCGGTAGCGCGGGTACTTCCCTGGGAGCTGATGCTCGCCGTGGTGCTCATCGTGCTCATTTTTACGGATCGGGCGGTGTTTTTGCAGGTGGATTACTGTCTGCTGTTTACGTTTATCAGCTTCTTTATTTTCATCGGCAATATGGGGAATATCGAGGCGGTGCGGTCTGTCCTGCAAAGTCTTGTGGCGGGCAGGGAACTGGCGGTCGGCATCGGTGCGAGCCAGATCATCAGCAATGTTCCTGCGACCCTGCTTCTGGCGGATTTTACGCACGATCTGAAAAATCTTACGATCGGCGTGAATCTGGGCGGACTGGGAACGCTCATCGCCTCGATGGCAAGCCTGATCTCTTATAAGATCTACGCGCACAATTATAATAAGACCAAGGGGCGGTATCTCCTGTGGTTTACGATCGCGAATGTACTGTTTCTGGCAGTGCTTGTGCTGGTCTATGTTTTCATTTCATAGGAAGCGGCGGAAGCCCGGATGGAGAATATGACAGCAGTGCGGATGGAGGAATGAATATGAAGGATAAGAAAATGAATGCGGAAAATCTGAGGGGAACGGTCTGCGTGCTGTTATCTGCAGTCTGTTTCAGCACCGGAGGTGTTTTAATCAAGTCGATCCCGTGGTCGTCGGTGACGATCCAGGGAGCGCGCAGTATCTTCTCGGCGCTGGTTGTGGGATGTTACATGCTCCTGCGCCGCCAGAAGTTTGTGTGGAATAAGACGGTGCTCTTCGGCGCGGTGTGTAATACGGTGATGGCGTTCGCCTTTGTGGCGGCGACCAAGCTCACGACGGCTGCCAACGCAATCGTGCTGCAGTTCACGGAGCCGGTGTTTGTTATTCTTCTGATGTGGCTGATTTTTCACAAAAAGCCGGGGCGGGATGCGGTGTTCGCCTGCGCGGGAGTCTTTGCCGGGATTCTCTGCTTCTTTTATACGTCGCTGGATGCCGGTGCCATGGCGGGGAATCTGCTTGCGATTCTCTCGGGTCTTGCCTATGCGCTTGTGATGATGCAGAAAAAATTCCGCGGAGCGGACTTTGAATCATCGCTTCTGGTGTCCTGCGCGTTGAGCGCGGCGATCGGAATCCCGTTTTACGGGCAGGAGAGCGAGATGTCGCTGCATATCTGGTTCTTCGTGCTGCTGCTCGGCGTGGTGCAGTTCGGTCTGTCATATGTGTTCCTGTCGCGGGGACTGGATGCGGTCTCTCCGGTCACGGCGTCGCTGACCTCGACGATCGAGCCGATCTTAAATCCGATTCTGGTGGCTGTTTTTTATGGGGAGACAATCGGTGCAACCGCTGTCGTCGGCGCCCTGCTGGTGGTCGGTTCGGCGACGGTCTACAATGTAAGGCAGGCAAAAAACGCATGATATCTTACATACATTTTACATATTCCTTCTAAATTTTACATAACACACCCGAACAATTTTACAAACCTCCGATATGATAGAAGAAAATGAGAAGCTATCATATCGGAGGTTTTTGTATACATGGAAAAACAGACATTGGTATGGGCGCACCGCGGCGCAAGCGGCTACGCGCCCGAAAATACACTGGAGGCATTCCGGAAAGCGGTTGAGATGGGCGCGGACGGCGTGGAACTGGATGTGCAGCTCACAAAGGATGGAGAGCTGGTCGTCATCCATGATGAGACGGTTGACCGTACCAGCGATGGCAGCGGCTGGGTCAAAGATTTTACATACGCGAGAATTTCCAGATTTAATTACAACCGGACGCATAAGGAAGGATATGAGCGTGCGATGATTCCGACGCTCGAGGAGGTCTATGAGCTGTTAAAGCCGACGGGACTTACGGTCAATGTGGAATTGAAGACCGGAGTGGTCTTTTATTCGGAGATCGAAGACCGGGTGCTTGATCTGACCGCCCGCATGGGTCTGGAGGAACGTGTGTGGTACTCGTCCTTCAACCACTATACGGTGCAGCGCATCAAGGAATTAAATCCGCAGGCAAAAACCGGCATGCTCTACAGCGACGGAATAGTCAATCCGGTCAGCTACGGTTCGCTTGTGGTGGGTGCAGATGCCATGCACCCGGCACTCTACAATCTGCAGTATCCGAATTATATGGAAGAATGTAAAAAGCACGGAAAGCGTGTTCATGTCTGGACGGTCAACGAGGAGCAGTATATGCGCATGGTGTGCGAGATGCAGGTGGATGCCATGATTACGAATTATCCGGACGTAGGCAAACGGATCGCATCCGAATATCTGGACGGAAAGCTGACGCCGGAGCTGGTCCGCGTGTTAAAGAAGCAGGGGAGTCAGGCATGACACTGGAAAATAGGAAATGCGCGGCTGTGGAGGATACAGGCTATGCCGTCTGGATGGCGGAGACGGTAGAGCCATATTTAAAACAGCACGGCGAGACCGGTTATCTGAAAACCGAAGATGGCATATCGATCGCTTACCGGCGCTGCCTTCTGCCGGGTGCGCGAAAATGTGTTGTGATTTCCCACGGATTTTGCGAATTCGCGGAAAAATATAACGAAGTGGCCTATCGGTTTTTACAGGCGGGTTACTCGGTCTATCTGCCGGAACACCGGGGACATGGGTATTCCGGGCGCGAGGTGGATGACCCGGAGCTGGTGCATGTGCAAAGCTATGACAGCTATGTTACGGATTTTGCGCGGTTTGTGGAGACGGTCGTAAGCCCGAAGGAGGAACACCGGATCGTATTTGCACATTCGATGGGAGGCGCCATTGCGATCCTGGCATTGGAACGCTATCCGCAGTTGTTTGAGGCGGCAGTTCTCTCCGCTCCGATGTGCGGTATGCAGACCGGAAAATACCCGCGGATTCTGGCAAAACTGCTGGCGGAGTTCTGCTGTCTGACCGGGAAGGGAAAATGTTTTGCCGCACTGGCAGGGCAGCAGGGATTTTCAGAGACGCCGCGGTTTGAGGGGAGCAGCTGTATCTCCAAAGAGCGCTATGACTATATGTTTCAAAAGCGGCTCTTAGATAAACATTACCGCACATACGGCGGAAGTTATGCCTGGGTTCTCGCAGGGCTTCGCGCCAGCCACGAACTGATGCGAAAAAAAAATCTGACAAAGATCAAAGTGCCGGTACTGCTCTTTGCGGCAGGGCGCGACCACATGGTGGATAACGATGCGATCGAGCGGTTTGCAGAAGAGACAGCCCGGACGGAGCTTTTCTTCATGCCGGACTCCAGACATGAGATTTTTAATGCGGATGAGCGGACGCGTGCAAAATATTATGATGAAATATTCCGCTTTATTAAGGAAGAAGAGGTAAAAGATTATGAAAACGAAAATGAGCAGACTCGAAAAATTCTGGGTACTGTATGACGTCGGAAATTCGGCGTTTACACTGTTGGTGTCAACAATTATACCGATCTACTACAAAAACATGGCGTCCGCAAACGGCATCAGCGCATCGGATTCCACGGCATATTTAAGCTATGCAATCTCAATCTCCACATTGATCGTGGCGGTTTTAGGTCCTATTCTCGGTGCGGTCGCAGACAATAAGAACCACAAGAAACCGCTGTTTACGTTCTTCATGATGATGGGAGTCCTCGGCTGTGCGGCGCTTGCGATTCCAAGGACATGGATTCTGTTTCTCGCCATTTTCGTGATTGCAAAGGTGGGATTCTCCGGGAGCCTCATTTTCTATGACTCTATGCTTGTCGATGTCACGACGGATGACCGGATGGATGAGGTGTCCTCCCAGGGCTATGCGTGGGGATATATCGGAAGCTGCGTGCCGTTTGTGGCGAGCCTCGGCCTCATCCTCGGTGCGGACGCGATCGGGATCTCCGGCACGGTTGCCATGATGATCGCATTTTTCATCAACGCGGCATGGTGGGTGGTTGTGACACTTCCGCTGCTACGGAACTATCAGCAGAAATACTATGTGGAGGCGGGCAGCACCAATGTGCGTGAGATTTTTTCCAGACTGGGAAAAGTCTTTACAGAAATCCGGTATAACAAGAAAGTATTGTGGTTTCTGGTAGCGTTTTTCTTCTATATTGATGGAGTGTATACCATCATCGAGATGGCAACTTCTTATGGAAAAGATGTCGGTATCAGCGATACAAATCTTCTGATGGCATTGCTGCTCACGCAGGTTGTTGCATTTCCGTGCGCAATTCTGTTCGGAAAACTGACACAGCGTTTTGCATCGTCAAAGCTCATTTCTGTCTGTATCGCAGCGTATTTTGTGGTTGCAGTCTATGCGCTCTGGCTGGATACGGCGTGGAAGTTCTGGATGATGGCAACGTTTGTCGGCGTATTTCAGGGAGCCATTCAGGCATTGTCCCGTTCTTACTTTGCGAAGATTATTCCGAAGGAAAAGTCGACGGAGTATTTCGGTATTTTTGATATTTTCGGAAAGGGAGCTTCCTTTATGGGGACGATGTTGATGGGAATCACCACGCAGCTGTTTGATACGTCGAGAGCAGGTGTGGCAGCGATCGCCGCCATGTTTGTTGTGGGATTTATCTGCTTTCAGATGCAGCGCCGGTGCATGGCGGGTGAGAAGCCGCAGAGCAGTGTCATAGGAGGTGCAGCAGGGTTTGCCAAAGAATGATTCTAAAAAGAAAAGGAAACGAATAGATATAAAGGAAAAACAAAACGGAGAACAAAAATTGTCGAATGAGGACCTGTTGAGTGAGAAACTGTTACATCCGATGGTGCAGCTTTCCTATGCTGGCGCCATGGATCTCGTACAGGCACGATTAAGACTGATCAATGCTGACCTGACGGAACAATACCACCGTCAGGTCATTCGCAATATGTCCTGCCGCATCAAGACGCCGGACAGCGTTATCAAAAAGCTTAAAAAGAAAGGGAGAGAAATTTCTTTTGAGGAGGCGGTGCAGACACTCAATGACATCGCCGGCATCCGGGTCGTGTGCTTTTTCTGCGACGACATCTACCGGATTGCGGATGCCATCAAGAAGCAGAAAGATTTTCACATTATCAAGGAAAAGGATTATGTGAAAAATCCCAAGAAAAGCGGTTATCAGAGCATTCATGTGATTGTGGGTGTTCCGGTGACGTACAACGATGCGGTCACGGAGATCCGGGTAGAGATTCAGATCCGCTCATTTGCGATGGATTACTGGGCGGAACTGGATACACAGATGTGTTATAAGAAGGACGCCGGGCAGATTTCCAATGTGGAGCGCGAGACGCGCGGTTACTCGGACGTGATTGCGAAAGTGGACAATAAGATGTTAGAGCTGCGCCGGCAGATTGAAAAAATGTAATAAAAAACACGGAGGAATGCGAATCCTATGGATACAATCAGAGAGACAAAGCGTGCAAATGCAGGAAAAAGAAGTTATCTCGCAAACCGGGAACTGTCCTGGCTGAAATTTAATGAGCGTGTACTGGAAGAGGCGGCGGATAAGTCTGTTCCGCTTTGTGAGCGTCTCTCGTTTCTGTCGATTTTTCAGAGTAATCTGGATGAGTTCTTTATGGTGCGTGTGGGTTCCTTATATGATCAGATGCTGGTGAATAAAACGGCGAGGGATAATAAAACCGGTATGACAAGCCGGGAGCAGTTATCTGCTATTTTTGAGGCATCGCGTATCCTTTCACAGAGAAGGGATCTGGTCTACCGGGCATGCATGGAAGAATTAAAAGAAGCGGCAGGTGTCGAGTGGGTGACGTTTGCATCCATTCTTCCGGAGGATAAAGCGTATCTGGAACATTATTTCATGGAATCTATTCTGCCGCTGCTTTCACCACAGGTCATTGGCAAAAAGCAGCCGTTCCCGTTCCTGAAAAATAAAGAAATTTATGCGGTAGTAGTTCTCGGAAGCAAGAACAGCGATAAACTCGGTATTATTCCATGCAGCAATGAGGTATTTCAGCGGGTAATTCCGGTTCCGTCGGCAAAAGGGCGCTATATTCTCGTGGAGGAGCTGATTCTGCATTATCTTCCGCTGGTGTTTGAACGGTATACGGTAAAAAGCAAGTCGCTGATTCGTATTATCCGCAATGCGGATATTGATGTGGACGAGGCATTTTATGATGAGGATCTGGATTACAGGGATTCTATGGAAAAACTGATCCGCGTGAGAAGACGTCTCTGTCCGGTCAAGCTGGAACATTCCCGCGTTTTGGATGACACCGTTATTGAAAGATTGCGCAAAGAACTGGAATTGTTCCCACAGCAGGTGTTCTATTCCGAGATTCCGCTGGAACTTTCGTTTTTATCGGAAGTACAGGATTCTCTTCGTGAAAACAGGAATTTTTTCTACGAACGTCGCGTCCCGCAGGCACCGGCTGATATTGTAGAAGATCGTTCCATGATGGAGCAGATTGAAGAAAAAGACCGTTTTCTAAGCTTTCCCTATGAAAGCATGAAGCCGTTTCTGCGTCTGCTCAAGGAAGCGGGAGAAAATAAAGACGTAGTATCTATCCGCATGACGCTTTATCGCGTGGCAAAAAATTCGCAGGTGGTAGAGGCCCTTATTGAGGCGGCCGAACATGGAAAAGAAGTGGTCGTGCTGGTGGAGCTGCGTGCACGCTTTGATGAGGAAAACAATATTGAATGGTCAAGAAGACTCGAGGAGGCAGGCTGCCGTATTATTTACGGAATAGATCATATTAAAGTACACTCCAAGCTCTGCCTGATTACATACAAGAAACACGGAAAAATCCACTATATTACGCAGATCGGTACCGGCAATTACAATGAAAAAACGGCAAAGCTGTATACAGATCTCTCTTTGATGACAGCAAATGAGCACATTGGAGAAGAAGCGGCGGACGTATTTCATGCGCTGTGTCTGGCACAGCTTGTGGAGCATTCCAGATATTTGCTGGTGGCACCGAAATGTCTGCAGAATCAGGTATTGCTTCTGATGGACAGGGAGATCGGAAAGGCAAAAGCAGGAAAGCGTGCTTATATTGGCCTGAAAATGAATGCACTTACGGATAAAGTGATCATTGATAAGCTTGTGGAGGCATCCCGGGCCGGAGTCATGATCGATCTCGTTATTCGAGGTATCTGCTGTTTGATCCCGCAGGTGGCAGGGTTTACGGACCATATACGTGTGATCAGCATTGTGGGAAGATATCTGGAACATTCCAGAATCTATATTTTTGGAGATCCGCAGGAGGCGGATTGTAATATTTACATTGCATCGGCAGACTTCATGACGCGCAACACAACAAAGCGTGTGGAAGTGGCAGCGCCGATTCTGGACCCTGAGATAAAGGAGCGTGTGAGCGGAATGTTTAATCTGATCCTGCGTGATAATGTAAAAGCACGCGAACTGCACGGAGACGGTAATTATTTTCGCAGGCAGGATCGGGATGTGGAACTGAATTCTCAGGAGTACTTTTTTGCGCTGGCATATCAGCAGCAGGAGGAAACAGGCCGTTTGTAAAGAAACGAACTCACAGCATTTTTACATAAGTTTTACATAAGTGCTCTTCTGCATTTTACATTTCTCCCGTAAAGTAAACTGTGTTCCAAGAAACGAGGTTAAAGAAAAAACGGAGAACAAATTCCGTAAAATGGAATGGAGGATTCAAAATGAAGAAGAAAGTAATGTGTATGTTATTGACAGGTGTTATGGCAGCGAGCATGTTCGCAGGATGCGGCAGCAGTGACGCAGCAGACACCACCACAGATGCAGCAGCAACCACAGACGCAGCAGCAACCACAGACGCAGCAGCAACCGCAGACGCAGCAGACACCACAAGCGAAGCTGCACCGGCAGAGAACGCAGATTTCGATAATACATCAGCAATCGCCGTATATTCCCGTGAGGATGGTTCCGGCACAAGAGGAGCCTTCATCGAGCTGTTCGGTGTGGAAGAAAAAGATGAGAGCGGCGAGAAAGTGGATAACACCACCGAGGAAGCGATCATCACCAACAGCACGGACGTTATGCTCACATCGGTAGCAGGTGATACCTATGCGATCGGCTATGTATCTCTCGGTTCCTTAAATGACACGGTAAAGGCAGTGAAGATCGACGGAGCAGAAGCCACCGTAGAGAACATCAAGAGCGGCACCTACAAGATCGCAAGACCGTTCAACATTGCAACAAAGGGCGAGGTCAGCGAGGCTGCACAGGATTTCATCAACTACATCATGAGCGGTGACGGACAGAAAGTGATCTCCGACAACGGTTATATCGGAGATGATTCCGCAGCAGCATTCGAGTCCAACGGAGCAGAAGGCAAAGTCGTAGTCGGCGGATCCTCTTCCGTATCTCCGGTAATGGAGAAACTGATCGAGGCTTACAAGGCAGTCAATGCAAACGTGGAGATCGAGCTTCAGACAAGTGATTCTACCACAGGTATGACCGGCGCAGCAGACGGCACACTCGACATCGGTATGGCTTCCCGTGAGTTAAAGGATTCAGAGACAGAGGAAGGACTTACCGCAACGAAGATCGCTATGGACGGTATCGCAGTGATTGTAAACCAGGAGAACCCGGTAGAGGATCTTTCCTCTGACACCGTAAAGGGTATCTTCACAGGCGAGACAACAACCTGGGATGCAGTAAACTAGGACGGACAGCTGAAAATAGCATATCAGGACGGACCGGGGGAACAGAATGTTCTTCCGGTCCTTTCGTGGAACATACACTTATTTATGGAAAACCTGTAAATGGAGGCTCTGATGAAAAAAAGAGAGAAGATCATGGAATATGTATTTCTGCTGGCTGCGGTCATCTCCATCGTGGCGGTGGCACTGATCTGCGTATTCCTGTTTGCAAACGGAATTCCGGCAATGAAGAAAATCGGATTTGTGGAATTTCTGACCGGAACCAAGTGGAAGCCGGGAAACAATAAATTCGGTATTTTTCCGATGATACTGGGAAGTATCTACGTTACCGGAGGCGCGCTGATCATCGGTGTGCCAGTCGGTGTACTGACATCTATTTTTATGGCAAGATTCTGTCCGGAGGGATTGTACAAGTTCCTGAAGCCGATCGTGAACCTGCTGGCAGGAATTCCGTCTATCGTATATGGATTTTTTGGACTGATTGTGCTCGTGCCGTTTATCCGGGAACATTTTAAGGACAGCAACGGCCAGAGTATTCTCTGTGCGTCGATTCTTCTGGGAATCATGATCCTGCCGACCATTATTGGAGCGTCCGAACCGACGATCCGTGCGGTGGAGCAGAGCTACTACGAGGGGGCGCTGGCGCTCGGAGCAACACATGAGAGGAGCGTCTTTACCGTCGTGGTACCGGCGGCAAAATCCGGTATTCTGGCAGCGATTATCCTTGGCGTCGGGCGTGCGCTCGGAGAGACGATGGCGGTCATGATGGTCGTGGGCAACCAGCCGCGTGTCCCGAACAGTATTTTGCAGGGTGTCCGCACGCTGACGACAAACATTGTTATGGAGATGGGATATGCGACGGATCTGCACCGGGAGGCGCTGATCGCCACCGGTGTGGTGCTGTTCGCATTTATCCTCATTATAAATCTGTGCTTCTCGGCAATCAAGCGAAGCGGAAAGGAGTAGAGGGATGGAGCAGATAACCCCAATCAACAAAGTAACATTTAAGGATAAAATGAAATCCTATACCAGACATCCCGGCTCTTTTGTATTGCTGCTTCTGGTTCTGATTGCAGCCGCGCTCACGGTGGTGACGCTGCTTTTTCTGGTGGGCTACATTCTCATCAGCGGCAT
>ERZ808240.4180-NODE-4180-length-13055-cov-5.299846_pt1 | contig 13055 bp, 10 predicted proteins | sample MGYA00521084_ERZ808240 | MGnify/ENA primary metagenome ERZ808240 (study PRJEB31516, sample SAMN03275571) | gut metagenome | biome: mammalia-associated habitat; material: feces | host: Papio cynocephalus | place: Kenya | collected 2012-08-06 ... | reverse complement strand
AAGACGGAGTGGTTGAACCGGTTTCCTTCGGAGCTTTCGGGTGGTGAGCTCATGCGATTCTGTATCGTTCGCGCCCTTCTTGCTCGACCGGCCTATCTTATCTGCGACGAGATGACGGCCATGCTCGATGCGGTGACCCAGGCTTTTGTTTGGAAAGAGCTCATTTCCTTTGCCGATGCCAATCAGCTAGGACTTTTGGTCGTTTCGCATTCGCCCGATCTCTTGAACCGCGTGGCTACGAGAATAATCGATCTCACGGCATGTTCGCGATAATGCGTTCACAAGGTGTTCACAAGCTGACGAAGTTTCAAATTTGCCCTTGCGCTGTCGGTTGGTCTTCCGTAATATATCTTCTTGCGTTGAGGCAGTGCTTCAACAGACATATGGCCCGTTCGTCTAGCGGTTTAGGACGCCGCCCTCTCAAGGCGGAGATCACCAGTTCGAATCTGGTACGGGCTACCAAGGATTATACCGGGCTTATTAGTCCGGTTTTTTATTATATTTCGATCGAATGCTAACCTCATAAAGAAAAGGGAACGAGTGCTTCTCTCGCTCCCTTTTTCCTAGTGCTGCCTTGTAGAGACGCCCGTTAGCAGCTGCTCTTGAGCACGCGCCCCTGTTTTTCAAACTTATGCATGTCGGAATCGGCCATGCCCTGCGTCTTGTCCTCGTGACGTTTGGTGTAGAGCGGGTCGGATTCGTCGTTCCAGATGCGGTCGGCGACCGGTGACCACGCAGCCGCCGCTTCAACGGTCTTTTCCCTCAGCTGCTCCGGCGATTCCTTCTCGACCAGGTCGGTCGAATGTGCGCCGGCTTCGGCCACCATACTGGGTAAGATGTTGGGATTCTCCAACATGGGGCAGGGCTTGAGGTAATTGTCGTTGAACGGCATGTTCTCGTAGTATTTCATGAACAGGGGAGAGCGTAGCGCGTCCAGCAGGCTGACATCGTGGATGTTCGCGTTGGAGTAATGGATGAATACGCAGGGCTCAACGTCACCGGCTGCGTTGATGTGCAGATAACGACGGCCGCCCGCGATGCATCCACCCACGAATTCACCGTCGTTTTGGAAGTCGAGCGTGAAGAGCGGCTTCTTCTCGCGCATCTCGCGAACGAAACGGTACATGCGCTCACGTTGTTCGGGTGTGGGCATGAGTTCGGCGCTCGCTCCGCGACCGACGGGCATGAAGTGGAAGTACCAGCAGAACAGCGCCCCTTCGTCGATCATCCAGTCGATATTCTCTTCGGTTGCGACGGTATCGGCGTTCGCGGACGTCCAGCAGCACGAGATGCCGAACGGCAGTTGACGTTCACGGAGCAGCTTCATGGCATGTTCGATCTTGCCGTAGGTTCCCTCACCACGGCGCGCGTCAGTCGTATGCTCGTTTCCCTCTGCCGAGATAGCAGGGACGAAGTTCGCAACGCGGATCATCTCGTCGCAGAACTCCTCATCGATCAGCGTTGCGTTCGTGAAGCAGAGGAACACGCAGTCGGGATGTCGTTCGCAGATGGTGATCAGATCGCGCTTGCGTACCAGCGGCTCGCCTCCGGTGTAGATGTACATATGGGTGCCGAGCTCTGTGCCCTGTGTGACGATCGAATCGATATCTTTGAGGCTTAGATTCTGTTTGTGACCGTACTCCGCGGCCCAGCAGCCGGTGCAGTGCAGGTTGCAGGCGCTCGTGGGGTCGAGCAGGATGGCCCAGGGTATATTGCATTGATATCGTTCTCGGTTTTTCTCTTGGATCGGCCACGCCAGGATATTGCCGTCGGTGATGAGTGCCTTTAAGAGCCGGGTACGCATGGCGGGATTGAGCTTGAAGATGCGCATGATCAGGTCGTACCAATTGCCGCGTTCTTTGATGACGTTGGCGATGGCTGCGCGTTGGACGGGAAACACCTTGTCCGGAACGAGCTTATTGATAAGGTCCATGATCGCGTCGATGTGGGATTCCGGGTCCTCGTCGATGTAGTCGATGAGCTTGTTGAGAGCGGCGCGTTCCGCGGATTGCACGATTGCCATGGCGTCTCCTAACCGAGGGTACTTTTCACCAGATATTACCCATATTGGAAATACGCAACAAATGTAGATTTACTAAATATGTCTATTCAACGAAGCAATTTCTTTTGTTGCTTATTTGCGAGGTTATGCAACATCGCGTGGGGGAACAGTAAAATAACAAGGCTGCAGTTGTTGTCGATTGGAGAACCATGTCGGACTCCGTTCAGCATACGTCCCGCCCGCAGGTCGACGTTGAGGTCTCCGGTGGCGACGACCATAAGGGAGCTCGTCGCGGTGCGATTTTCATCGGTGTCGTTCTGATCGCCTATGTCGTGTACCTCGTTGTGACCGGTCAGGTCGCGCAGTTCATGGATGCCATGGCGAACGTTCAGGGTTCCTGGCTGTTCGTTGCATGTTTCTTCATGTTCCTGTACCTGCTGTTCGGTATCATCGCCTACGCGATTGCGGTCTGGCTCGATCCCCATTCGCCGGTCGGCATCCGCGATCTGATCTCCGTCGAGGCGAGCGGTATCTTCTTCGGTAATCTGACTCCCATGATGATGGGCTCAACGCCCGCTCAGATCTACCGCCTCACGAAGGCCGGTCAAAACGTCGGCGAGGCGGGTGCGACGCAGTTCACGCGCTTTATCGTCTACCAATTCGGCCTGGTCGCCTGGGGTGCTATTCTCCTTTTGGCCAAGATGCCCTTTTTCACCGCCCGCTATGGCGACATGACGTTGCTGTGCGTTTTCAGCTTCGGTGGGCATTGCTGTATCCTGCTGGGGATTTTCGCCATCGCGCTGATGCCCAAGACCGTCACGCGCGTTGCCCATTGGATCATCAACCTGCTTGAGCGTATTGGGTTCCCGGCATCTAAAATCGAGAAATGGCGTAGTTTCGTCGACGGCGAGATCTATTCGTTCTCCGAGAAGTTCAAGCTGTCCGCCGGGCATTTCTCCTCGATGCTGCTGACTGTGGTCATCACTATGCTTCAGCTCGCGTTTTTCTACCTGGTCCCTTATTTCCTCATGCTGGCATTCGGCCATCATGAAGTCGACTTCTTCTCGGTCATGGCGGCAAGCGCCTTTGTCCAGCTGCTTTCCTCGGCTGTGCCGCTCCCTGGCGGTACAGGAGGTGCCGAGGGTGGTTTCGCACTGTTTTTAGGGCATTTCTACGGTTCTGCCGCTACCGCTGGATACCTGTTGTGGCGTCTGATAACGTTTATCGCGCCGACGATCATCGCTGCTCCTTTGTTGGGCCTTAAGAGCGCTCACAACGAAAGCATCCACGCTCGCTGGGATCGTCTGATGCACCGTGCCGTTCGTACGGAGGCGGCTGGCATTGCGGCTCCCAAAAACGCTTCCGAGCTCGAGCCTGAGTCGGCACGCTGGTCTTCCGCTGCCGTGCCCGCTCGTGCGCAGGAGTCTCGTTCTGCCTCGAAGAGCACCTATGTGAGGAAAACGAGTGACGGCATCACGGTTTCCCCGTCAAAGCTTTCTAGGCGCAAATGATCGTTCGTGCCGATATCGTGATAGTCGCGGTTTTCGCTTTCTTTGATGATTACTACACATATGATGATTAACTGTCTTATGTAGCGCTCGTTAAAAGGTCGTTGGCCATGAAAGATTCGGGTCGAGTCGATAAACGCATCATCAGAAGTCGAGCTGCCATCATGCAGGCTTTCGAGAAGCTTCTCTTGGAAAAGCCGATTTCCGATATCACCGTGAGCGCTATCGCTCGCGAGGCGGGCATCGACCGTAAGACCTTTTACGTGCACTTCGGAACGGTTGACGGTCTGCTCGATGCGATAGCCGAGGATGCGGTCAACTCGATCGTCGACATGGTCAATGAGAAGACCGGCGAGCATATTGAAGACATCACGACGGCTCAGGAGGCTATCGCGACGTTTTTCTCGATTCTGAACGAGGCGATCTGCCACAACATGTTGCTGAACCGCCGCATTATCGAGAATATCCCGCTTGAGGACTTCATGACCCGCATCCGGAAGCCTCTGGAACATAGGCTGCGCGAGCGTCAGTATCTTCCCGAGAGTCTCGTCGATGACATGTACGACTATTACCTGTCGTTTATGCTGTGCGGCATCATCGGTATCTATCGTTCGTGGGCTATGAGCGACGGTTCCGTCCCGCTTGAGCGCGTGAGTGCCGTGGCGAACGAGCTTTCGCTGTATGGTCTCTCGAGTCTGAAGGAACGCTTCAATTCGGAATCATAGATCGTCGCGGAGCGTCTCGATGATGCTTTGCGGTGTGTTTCGACGACAGCATGCGTTGTAGAAAACATAGAACAACGCGATCATGGCTAAGGGACCGCTTAGTATCGTCGCCAGGCCGCCTGTACCGAGCTGGGCTACATAAGGCATGACATACTCGCGACACAGACAGGATGCAATACCTACAACGCCGGCGGCAGTGCAAATGGCTCTGACTAGGTACCCTGCTGCTTCATATCGGACCATCTTTCGAAGCTGGCGTGCCTCCATTCCCAGTGAAAACAACATTGCTGTTTCGCGCTTGCGAGCCAGGCTGAGCGCGACGATCGAATAGGCGATATGCACAAATAGCATCAGCGTGCTTGCTGCGACGATGATCGTCGCGTAGGTTTTGATCGCTTGTGCCTCTTCGTATGCTGAGCTGATTTCTTCTGAATAGTTTGAAATGCTCACGTTGCCCCAGGTGGGCCCCGTGCAGTTCTTCCATATGATGTTCTGGATCTTGTGTTGTGCGGTGCCAGCACGGTCCGCATCTACGGCGATCGTGGTGACGAGGCCGTAGATGCCGTCTACGTTGAAATAGAACGGGACGGTTGAGGTTGCGTAGGGATTCGACTCATCGAGCGGTTCTTGCTGTACCGAAGCTTCAGTCTGCTCTACGAGGCTTGCGAGAGATTCCTGCGACATGATTATCGTCGGTACATCGTACGTGATGCTCAGCTCCTGTGGAGCTGTATCGGTTATCCCGACGATATCGATATCCACGGCAGTCATGGTTGATTTTGCCACCGACTCGTTTTGGACTCGATGTTTCGTTACTTCAGGATCGATCGCGGTGTAGTGGGCCGTACTCCTCTCGGTGATTCCGGTAAAGATATATCCCTGTATTTGTTTGATACGGGTGATGATCTTTGCCGTGGTGATCTGAGAGTAGGGCTCAAGATAGTCGGCATCGGGATGATCCGGGTCTTCCATGCTGTTGAGCGCTATGGCGGTCATGTTTCGTGAAGCCGAGACCTTGTCGGAATCTATTCCGAGTTCATTTAGGTAACTCTTCCATGTCTCTTGATCGAGGAACACCACATTGAGATTGCCGGTGTATGATCCGTCTTTTCGAATGCCGGGAGCGCTGGTTCGCACCTCCGGATCGGTCGAGAAGGTCCCTGCGGGGAAAATTGCATTCGGCATGACGGATGAATAGGTTCCGATGATCTGCGCTCCATCGACACGGCCGATATCCGTCTTCAGGCTTTCGATGCGGCGGCGCTGCGAGTCAAGCGTCTCCCCCTTTTTGAGGAAGGAGTACGCGTTCACCTCGATGTCCGATTCAACGCGCCCTGATGCCTTCTGCAGTGAGGCGTTCATGATGACGAGGGTTGCGGCAAGTGCCGTTACGAACGTGAATGCCAGGGATAACGAACCGACGATCGATATCGTTCTCGAGTGATTCTCTTTGATTTTGCGATGAGCGAGAGCCAATTCGATCGGTATGCTGCCTGAGGTGCATCGATGGCGCATTTGATGTTTGCGAGGTCGAAGTGCCTGCTCGTTTCTGATGTCATGGTCGGTAAGTGCCGAGAGGGGACCTATCCTCGTGGCTCGGTAAGCAGATATTGCGGCGGCTGCGCATGTGAATGCTCCCGTGACGAACAGGCAGGGGAGTAAGGTTTTCGGGGACAGCATGATGTGCGGTACGGTTGCTGTGGCATCGACGAGGCCTGCGATCCCAGTGCCGAGAATGCGGAAGAGCGCTTGGCTGATAGCGATCCCCATTGCAAGCCCCAAAAGAAGGCTTGGGATCAACGCTATGAGCGCTTCGAAGGCGATGGATTGCCGTAGTTGCCGCTTGGTTGCTCCTGCAGTTGCCAAAAGTCCCAGCTGACGGATACGGCGATCGATTCCCATATTGAAGCAGCCGAGAACCGTGACGCAGGAGATGGCGCTCACGATAAGGGAGATCGCAACGATACTTGTCTGTAAGATCTTGATTGACCGAGATGGTTGCGTTGTTCCCTCGGCGGCAAGCAACTTCTTATGCAAGCGGTAGGAGACGCCCGTTGCATCGGCTGCATATTCCGGTTTGCCATGACCGGTTGCAATCGGGATATCCGAGTCGCTCATTCTGATAGTGGCGTACGATCGATACCAGGCTTGCAGCTGTTCTGAGTTCGTGTTGGGTTTCAACCGAACAAATGCGGTCGTCGATAGGGGCTCGACTGTCTTGTCGTATCCGATAAAGGCGATGTCGCCACCGCCGCTTTCCCAGTTTCCGCCCGTGTAGAACCCGACGACGCGGACGCTCCTCGTCTGAACCACTTCGAGGCGTTCTGCCAGCTGGGTGCCATGCGAGACCATCGTATAGGCGTCGCCCGCCAGCGTCGTTCCGTAATTGTCGGGATAGGTCGACACTCGTTTTCCAAGGTCGAGCGTTAACGTGGTTCCCTGGGAGATGGGTCCGTCGGCGAGCGCATCGAGCTCCCTATTTTTCAGGGAAATGGGCAATATGATCTCCCGTGCATTGCGTGGGGCTCGTCCCTTCACCGTTCGGGGTGATACGGTCGGGTTGTTCGCACGATTGGATTCGATGGATTCGACGGTCAGGTAGGGACCGAAGTAATCGTTACTATGGCTCTTCGTGGTATAGGAGCTTCCATACACATGAACAAGTGTGGTTCCTGTGACATCGGCATCGTGCGTAAGCGCTTGGTATCCGGCTTGAGACAGGTTGTCCAACCGCACTTGCCAGGCACCTTCGGAAGAAGCGACGTGATCTCGATTCGCCTGCAGCACGCTGGTAAACGTTAGGGACATGGTGACCAGCAGCGCCACGTTGAGCGTCAGACACGCAACGATCGCGATGAAATGCAGCTTGTCCGAGGCGACAGCGCGCATCGTGTATCGTATGATGCCGCGGTTCACGATCCGTTTCTCCTTACATCGGATGCGATCTTCCCGTCTTCGATTGCGATCACTCGATCTGCCATCAGAGCTATTTCCTCGTCGTGCGTGATGACGATAAGCGTTTGCCGGTGCTCCCTGCAAGACGAGATGAGCAGTTGCATCACGCTGAGCGAGTTCTTGCTGTCGAGGCTGCCGGTCGGTTCGTCGGCGAGTATGAGGGCCGGGGTGCTTATGAGCGCGCGGGCGATGGCGCACCTCTGCTGCTGACCACCTGAAAGTTGGCGGGGAAGTTTGCGCGCTTGATCGCTTAGCCCGAGCGTCCGTAAAAGTGATTCGAGCTTATCGGCGGGAACGGGTTTTCCATCAAACCGTATGGGTAGGAGGATATTTTCAGTCACGTCGAGCATGGGGATCAGGTTGTAGAACTGGTAGATGAGGCCGACTTCCCTGCGGCGGAAGATCGCAAGCTGTTCATCGGTTTGATCGTAGATGTTTTGGCCCTGTAGCCGGACGGTGCCGCTTGTGGGTCTATCGACCCCTCCTAATAGGTGCATCAACGTGGACTTTCCCGAACCCGAGCTGCCGATGACGGCTATGAATTCCCCTTCGTCAATCGTCAGGGAGATATCGTCGAGTGCCGTGGTGGTCGATGTGCCGTCTTGGTATATACGCGTGAGATGCTCTACGGTAAGAAAAGACATATGGTCTCAAATCGTGTTCTTGTATAGGGATATCTTGAATTCAGATCCGACGATGCTTCCGTCGGACCCTTTTCGATTCCGGGCCGCGATCGTTCCTCCCTGAGCCTTGATGAGCGCCATGGACAGTGAGAGACCGATACCGTTTCCCTGTGGATTGACGTCGTTGCGGCCTTTTTGATCGCCGCCACGATAGAAGCGCTCGAAAATATGGGGGAGATCTTGCGGTGGAATTCCGCTGCCCGTGTCGCTGATGATGATGCGGCAGGCAAGCGCATCCTCATATACTCGGATGGTGACGCCTCCGTGTTCCGGGGTGTGCTCGCGGCAGTTTTTCACGATGTTCGAGAGAGCCTCCAACGTCCAGTCCGCATCTCCCGTGAACGTTGGGTGTCCCTCGATCTTACGTTCAAGTTCAATGCCTGCGATTTCAAACGAAATCTCATGTTCCTCGATGAGCCGGTCCACGAGCTTCGCACCGTCAACGGTTGTTTGCTCGAGCTCGATCACGCCGGCATCGAACCTTGCGAGCTTCAAAAGACTCGCGACAAGATCGTCGATATGAGCGTGAAGACGCATGATGAGTTGCAGTCGTTTGAGCTCCTCTTCGCTGTCGGGTCTCTCCGCAAGCTGCCTTCTCAGCAAGTCGGTTGCGACGTTCAGGGCTGTGAGCGGTGTTTTGATCTGATGGGATATATCTGCGAGCGCTTCGGCGAGATGACGGTTTTTTCGGCTCAACTCGTCGTTGACGTTGTTGAGACGATTCGTCATCTTGTCGATGTCGGATGCGAGGACTGACAGCGCTCCTTCTGACATGTGGTCGAAATCAAGCGCGCGGCTCCCATCCAGTACGCGTTCGACGCGGCTTGCGAGAAGCCGCATATCCCTTGTCCGCTTTCGCCACGACCGGTATGCCAGGACGGCTGCTCCGGCTGCAGATGCGGTGCAACCCGCTATGAACCAAAGGAGGGCTTGAGCGTACATCAACCGTTGACGCGATAACCGACGCCGCGGACCGTCGTGATGAGTTTGGGATCGGAAGGGTCGTCCTCGATTTTCTCTCGAAGGCGCTTCACGTAGACCGAGAGCGTATTTGCTTCGATATAGGAACCGGCATTATCCCAGAGCGCCTGGCGGATGGCCTCTCGGGTTACCGTTGTGTTCTTGTGGGTGGCGAACAGCAACAGCAGGCGGTATTCGACAGCGGAAAGCGCAAGCTCGCCGTCGTCTTTGCGCACCTGGGCGCGATCGGTGTCGATGGTGATGCGACCGAGCGTGAGCGTCGCGGAGGAGGGCTTCGATTTGCGAATGGCGGTCGCTATGCGAGCCAAGAGCTCTTGAGTTCTGAACGGTTTGGCGATGTAGTCGTCGGCTCCAAGCCGCAATCCTGCGACGGTGCTCGTTTCATCTCCCGAGGCTGTGAGGAAAATCGCCGGCGTATCGGGTGAGAATTGTTTCAACCGTTTGCATAACGAGAAGCCGTTGCCCTCTTGTAGCGTTATGTCGATGAGCGCAAGATCGATATGCGGCGCTGCTTTGTCGCATACGGCTTCCATTGCCTCGTGCTCAGAGGGTTTTGATAAGACGCGATAACCCTCGTTGGACAGAAGTTCCGATAGGGTTGCGACGATAAGCCGATCGTCTTCTACAAGAAGGATGGTGCGCTGCATGTTCGTTTAGTTATCGCTGTGGACGACAACACAAAGGCCGGTCTTGATCATGCCGGAAAGCTCTTTTGCCTTGGCCGGTGGCAAGTTGATGCAGCCATGGCTGCCTACGGTCAGGTAGGCCTGGCTGTTCGAGAAGCTTGCGTCAGCTTGCCAGCTCGCATCGTGGAATCCGATGGAGTTTCCGATGAAGGGCATCCAGTAATCGACATGCGTCTTGTACGAGGGTTCTCCGGTGGTCGGGTCCTTTTTGCCGATGAGCGTCGAGGCGCCGCTGTTGCTGTTGATGCAGTAGATTCCCGTCGGGGTGCCGTTGCCCTTGGTCGAATTGCCCGAGATGATGCCGGATTCCCACAGCAGGTTGCCGTTTTCGTCGTAGTACCGGGCGTGCTGTTCGGTCAGGTCGACATCGATATAGGCTTTCCAGTCGGGTTCACCCTTCTTGGTGAACGTATCTCCCTTGGTTTTATAGGAGAGATCGATGTCGCCGGTCTGCTTGTTCTTCACGGCATCCTCGATCGACTTGACCGTTGAGCTGATATCGACGCTCCATCCGTAGGAGCCTCCTTCGGCCACGCATTCCTTGCCGTCGGGGCGGGTGTACCAGCGGGTCGTGCCGACGGTGTTGAAACTGTTTGCCAAGTCGGTTGCCCAGCTGGTTACGGCACTCGTATCGAGGGTAGGGTTCAGGGCATCATCAAAACTGATCCAATTGATGACGGTGGATCCGTCGATCTTGCCGGCTTCGTTTCCGTTCAGCTTCAACGTGACGTTCACGCCCAGCAGCGCGTTTGCTGCATCGCAGGCCTGCTGGAGCTTGCTATCATCGACGCCGCCGGAAAGCTCCACATAGGCATCGTTACCGATGGATGAAAGGTTTGCCGTCTTGGAAAGCCGGGAAAGCTGGATCTCTGCCAGTTTCACGATGTTCTCCTTGTTGAGCTTCTCGTTGGATCGGGCTTTCTCGACCGTGAACTTTCCCTGGTCGGTGTCGTAGGCACCGTTTGTATCGAAGGAGCCTGTGCGTCCCTGGTTGAATTTATCGACAGCTTCACCGAGCTCGTTTTCGAACGCGGTTTTATCGAACGATTTCGATAGCAGGGAGAGATCGATGGTGCCGTTCAGGTCGACGGTTTGCTCTGCAGCTGCGTGCCGCGTTGAGCTCCCAAGGGATTTGAGGAGTTCAACCGGCCAGGCAAGGGCGTTCTGGGAGGAGATGGCTTCCTTGACGGCTGCCTCACTGTTGACAATCGACGTTTTTGTCTTGGGTTTGTAGCTCCAGCTGAACGAATCGCCCGTGACTGTGAGACGGTAGTTCTTCCAGGCGCTGTCGACGCGATCGGCTGCAGATCGGGCGGTTTTCAACGAGACGTCGACACCGGCGATATCGGTATGGGGATAGGTCATGTTGCTGAACGCGACGACACCGGTGACGTACCCGACGGCGAGGACACCGACGATGACGCCCGCGATGAGCTTGCCATGACCGCGCTTTTTATTTCGGGCGGGTTGCTGGCGGGCCGGGCGGTTCGGATTTTTACGCCCCTGATTCCTTCTGCGGTCGTTCGATGCCGTCCCTGCAGGGCGAACCCTTGTCGTTTGAGGTGCGGTAACGGACGGAATCGATCTCGTGCGGTCCGAAGCCATGGGGTTGGCTCGATGCTGTCGGTTGTTGTCAGGCATATCTCGGTATCCTAGGTATGGGAAAAGGGGAGAGCCCCTATGGGTATCTTGCTCGCATTATAGCCGCTTGCCATATCGTCCGCGAAGTGCGAACGACAATTCTGGGGCTCTCTTTATTTAGGCTAGCTGCAGATTCCGCAGGCTTTGCATGCTGCTTGCGCGCTTGGAGCCTGCGCGATGCCTCCCTTTGCGGTTTCACGTAGGGAGGCGGGCAACGCATGGCCTACCGCGAGCATGACTTTCGCCATCTCATCGAAGGGGACCAGGCTCTTGATGCCGGAAAGGGCAAGCTGTGCCGAAGAGAACGCTGCCGAGACGCCGATGGCGTTGCGGTTCTGACAGGGGACCTCGACGAGTCCCCCGACGGGATCGCAGACGAGGCCGAGCAGGTTCGACAGGGCGATCGAGGCGGCATCGAGTGACTGCTCCGGTGTTCCCCCGAGCATTTGGACGAGCGCTGCGGCTGCCATTGCGGCGGCGCTTCCCACCTCTGCCTGGCATCCTCCCTCGGCACCGGCGACGCAGGCTGATGTCGTGAGGTTCAGACCGATTGCAGCGGCGCAATATAGACCGTCCATGATCTGGTCGTCATCGATTCCCATATGGTCTGCGAGTGCCAGAATCGATCCGGGCACGACGCCGGCTGAGCCCGCTGTCGGAGCGGCCACGATCACGCCCATGGAGGCGCTGCGCTCGAGGACCGCCATGGCACGTGCGACTGCCTCGGTCTGCACTGCCCCCATGAGCGACGCGGCCAATTCGGTTGATGCGGTGGCATTGATGAGTTCCGCCTCACCGCCGATGAACCCTCCCAACGAGCGCTTGGGATTTTGAAGAGGGGATTCGGTTTCGTCGCGCATGACGGAGAGCACCCGCTTCATGGCCGATACGGCTTGCTTCTCGCCTATGAGGCGGGCCTCGCGCACGGCCATGACGGCCCCGATGTTCATGTTGAGTTCATGGCAGGCGTCGAGGAGCTGCCCACCGTCATCGAACAGCTCCTCTGTCGATACACCAGGCCCCAAGGACGACGCGGAGCCCGGTAGCTCGATGAACGTCGCATAGTCGACGTGGTCGAGTCGACGGACGAGCGGTAGCACCGATTCGTCCGGCGCGCCGTCGGTCTCGAATACCGTATAGGCCTGGCCGCCCTGTTCGGTGCGGTAGGTGCGGCAGAAGGCGATGTTGACATGGGCATATGCCAGGAGGTTCGCAAGGGCCGCCAAAACGCCAGGTACGTCGCGGTGGGCTATGAACAGCGTGCAGAACAAGCCCGAGATATCCACACCGACGCCGTTGATGCGGGTGATGCGCATCTTGCCGCCGCCGAGGCTTTCTCCGCGCACCTGCGCGGTTGCTCCCACTTCGTTGACCATGCTGATATCAACGGTATTGGGATGCAGCGAGCCGTCGTCGCCGGCGATTTCGAATTCGTATCCGAGGCCTCGTTCCCTTGCCAGGTCGAACGCATCTTTGATGCGCTCGTCATCGGTGTCCAATCCCAAGATGCCGGCGACGAGTGCTCTATCAGTGCCGTGGCCTCGGTAGGTGTGGGCAAATGAGTTCCAGAGGGTGAACGTCACGTGTTTGATATCGCCCTCAAGAAGCGATGCGGCCACCTGGGCGCACCGAAGCGCTCCTGCGGTATGTGATGACGAGGGACCGACCATGACGGGCCCCAAGATCTCAAAAGCCGAGGTCGTCGCAAGTGTTTGTGGTTTACCGGCCATAATCGCTCCTGTCTATGCCTGCACTTGGCTTTGGCCATGCCCTTCGTTCGCTACATCAAACAGTCCTGCGCAAGACGAAAGCCACATTAAGTGGCTTTCTTTGCGTGCGGAACTCGTAGCGAGCGAAGGGCATGGCCAAAGCCA
>ERZ808240.4179-NODE-4179-length-13058-cov-5.233331_pt1 | contig 13058 bp, 8 predicted proteins | sample MGYA00521084_ERZ808240 | MGnify/ENA primary metagenome ERZ808240 (study PRJEB31516, sample SAMN03275571) | gut metagenome | biome: mammalia-associated habitat; material: feces | host: Papio cynocephalus | place: Kenya | collected 2012-08-06 ... | reverse complement strand
GGGAGAAGGCCGCCTACGAGGAGGCCGAGCACGCCTCCAAGTTCGCCGAGCTGCTGGGCACCGAGCTCGAGCCCAACATGAAGGCCACCACGAAGGACAACCTGGCCTGGCGCGTCGAGTGCGAGTACGGCGCCTGCAACGGCAAGACCGAGCTGGCCGCCTGCGCCAAGAAGAACGGTCTGGACGCCATCCACGACACCGTCCACGAGATGGCTCGCGACGAGGCTCGCCACGGCCGCGCGCTCAAGGGCTTCCTCGACCGCTACTTCAAGTAATGGCCGTCGGCAAGAAAAAAGCCGCCAAGAAGACCAAGCCCTCGGGGCCCGCGCCATGCGCGGTGCTCTGGGGGCTTGGCCCTTCTTGCGGGCAGGAATCGGCTGCCAAGGGCGAGAAGATCCGCGCGGTTTGCCGCGAGATGGGGCTGCGCGTGCGCGAGGTCGGGCCCGAGCGGCTGGGCGACGCCGCGGGCGCGTTCGCGGGGCTCGTCGGGATGAGGCCCGCGTTCACCCCGTATGACGGGCCTGTTCCCGAGTGCGAGTTCCTCTTGCTCTGCAATTTGAACAACGCGCAGGTAGACGAGTTTCTTGCTCGTTCGCGCGAAGCGGGCTGCGTTGTGGACGCCAAGGCGCTTCTCACCAAACAGAACAAGGCGTGGCCGCTTATCCGACTCATAGAGGCCGTCGCCGCCGAGCATCGGCAAATGAGCGCGTAGACGCTCCTCATATGGCCGCCCGTGGAGACCCGGGCGGCCATTTTTTGCGGTGATACTCGGCATCCCGAATTAAATCAAACAAAAGTCGGAGTTAGCATTCACGCCAACTGGGCAAAAGCGCAACATGCCACGATATTTGTTCGATTTAATTCGGTTCGCCGAGTAGCTCACTCTCGATGGCCCGCCGGCCGCGGGCCCAACGCGCGAATTGCCCGCCGACGCACCCGCCGCGCTACACTAGGGAGCGGCAAAACCTCGGCACAAAGGAACCCCAATGATTGTCCTTGCTCTCGACACCTCTACAGATATGCTGGCCTGCGCCGTCGCGCGCGTGGCCACGGGAAGCGTCGAGCTTCTCGCCTCGGGCGACCACCTGTGCCGCCGTAAGGCGAACGTCGAGCTCGTGGGGACGTGCAAAGACGTGCTTGCGTCGGCGGGCCTCTCGATGGGCGACGTCGACGCGGTGCTCGTGGGCCGCGGCCCCGGCTCCTTCACCGGCGTGCGCATCGGCATCGCGACGGCAAAAGGCCTGGCCTGCGGCCTGGGCCGCGCGCTCTATGGGACCTCGGCCCTCGATGCGATGGCGTGGTCTGCTTGGAAGTCCGGCGTCCGGGGCACGCTCGCCGTGGCCGGCGACGCCATGCGCGGCGAGGTCTATCCCGGTATCTACCAGCTGGACGAGGCCGGGGCGCATCGCTCCTTCGCCGCCGAGACCGTCGCGAAGGCGGACGCCTGCGTCGCCGAGTGGCTTGCGCGCGCCGATCGCGACGAGCTGACGCTCACGGGAAACGGCCTGGTCAAGTACCGCAAGCGCTTCGAGGACGCGGGTTTCTCGGCCGAGCAGTTCGTGCCCGAGGACGCGTGGTACCCTACGGGCGAGGGTCTTCTTCGTGCCGCGTCCGAGGCGGCGGTCTTCGACGCGCAGTCCGGCGACCCGGCGCTCATCCTGCCCATCTACACGCGCCTGTCAGACGCCGAGGAGAACGAGCGCACGCGCCTTGGGCTAAAGACCCCGGCTTCCGTCGACCTCACGGGCGTGGACGACGCGCTCGCCGGCATCCACTGCCAACTGCGTCCCATGACGGTGAACGACACCTCCGCCGTCGCCGAGCTGGAGGCGGCCGTCTACGAGGGCTCCGCACACAACGCCTGGAGCGAGAAGCTTTTCTACGAGGAGCTTTCCCAGCCCGGCCGCAGCTGGTGGGTCGCCCACGACCAGGGGCGCATCATCGGTTTCGCCGGAGGCTACCTTGCGGGGTCCGACTTCGAGATCGAGGAAGTCGCCTGCGACCCGGCCCGCCGCCGCGAGGGCATCGCAAGCAGGCTCGTCTCGCGCGTGGCCTACGACGCGCAGATGCTCGGCGCCTCGACATGCTCGCTCGAAGTCGACGCCCAGAACAGCCCGGCGCTCGCGCTCTACGCCCGGCTCGGTTTCACGCAGAAGGGGCGCCGACCGGGGTACTACGGCGCGGGCCACGACGCGCTGATCATGGCCGTCGACCTGCCGCTCAATGTCGATGCCGAGCTCGTGGGGGAGCGTCCTGAGCCCCGCGCGTCCATCCGTCCTTGGCCCATCGCCCCCGCGCCCCGTACCGATGAGACGCGGGCGGCCCTCGCGGCTGCCGGCCCGCTCGTCCTCTCCATCGAGTCCTCCTGCGACGAGACCGCCATGGCGGTGACGGATTCCCACGGCGTCGTGTGCGCGAGCGTCGTGGCGACGCAGATCGATTTCCACGCCCGCTTTGGCGGCGTTGTGCCCGAGATCGCGAGCCGCAAGCACACCGAGGCGATCGTGGGCGTGCTCGAGGAGACGCTTGCCCAGGCCGGCGCACACTTTGGGTGCGATACCTTGGCGCCCTCCGACCTCGCTGCCGTCGGCGTGACCTCGGGTCCGGGCCTCGTGGGCGCGCTCGTGGTGGGCGTCGCCTTCGCGAAGGGGCTCGCCGTGGCCGCCGACCTGCCGCTCATTGCCGTCCATCACCTCGAGGGGCACCTCATGGCGAACCTCTTCGAGACCCCGGGCCTGGAGCCGCCGTTCGTGGCGAGCCTCGTCTCGGGCGGCAACACCATGCTCGTCCACGTGAAGGCATGGGGCGACTACGAGGTCCTTGGCCAGACGATCGACGATGCGGTGGGCGAGGCCTTCGACAAGGTGGCCAAGGCATTGGGCCTGGGATACCCTGGCGGCCCCGTCATCAGCCGCCTTGCCGAGAAGGGCAATCCGCGCGCCATCCACTTCCCGCGCGCCATGATGCACTCCGGCGACTATAGCTTCAGTCTCTCCGGTCTCAAGACGGCCGTCATCACCTACATCGAGGGCGAGAACCGCGCGGGTCGCCCCATCAACCTGCCCGACCTCGCGGCGAGCTTCGAGGCCGCGGTCGTGGACGTGCAGGTCGCCAAGGCCAAGACCGCCGTCGAGCAGACCGGCGTCTCCGACATCTGCATCGGCGGCGGCGTCGCGGCCAATCCGGCGCTTCGCTCCGCCTACGAGAAGGCGTTCGCCAAGATGGGCGTTCGCGTGACCGTGCCGCCCATGCGCGCTTGCGGGGACAACGCCGCCATGATCGGTATCCCGGCGCTGCGAAGCTTCCTCGCCGGCAATTTCGCCGAGCTGACGCTGGACGCGCAGCCCAATGCCCCTTTGGGCACCTGGTCGACGCCCGATGCGCCCGTTCCGCCTACCTGGAACCGCTGATGAACCCGAACGCCGGACGCTTTTCCCGCCTTTCGGCGGGCTCGGCGCCCGGCGCGTTGCCCTCGGCACGTTAAGCGCGGGTTCGGCCCACAGCGACCTGCGGTTTTGCCACGTGCGCGCGGTTGCCCGACAACTTTTCTCCAGTTTTGCGTGGTCAAATCGGGCCCTCGGCCACTGGAAAGGGCCGCTCAAGCGGCCTGCCGCGGGTCCCGCACGGCGTTTCCCCAGTTGAGCCTCTCAGCATGTAGGATAAAGCATCGAACCAAGCACGCAGATCCGAACTTTTGTGTCCGTCTTCCGTCCCACCATGCCCCTAAAGCTCCAGCAAATCCTCCATCTGGCAGCTCAGAGCTTGGGCAAGACCATAAACCGATCTCGCCTGTGCATGGTTGATGTCCTTCTTGCGCTGCTCGTACTGCTGGATTGACCTGAGCGAGACGCCGGAGCACTCGGCGAGGGCGGCTTGTGTGAGTCCCGCCTCGGCTCGGTAGTGGCGGAGCCTCGTTGGGATGCTGGCCTTGGCGAATGTCTCGGTGATCTTCAGGGACACGATGCGTTCAGAGGCTACGCGGCCTTCCTCATAGAGGTCGTAGAGGTCCTGCAGGCTCAAATAGATCGCGATTGCCCTGAACGGCGTCCCCGTGTCCCACTGGTGATACGCCAATATTCTCCCGCACCATTTGGCGCGTTCCTGCAGGTGCTTCGGGCGTCGATGCTCGCTCATGAGCATGGCGTCCAGACCGTCGGAGGCGTTCGATTCGCAGATCGAGAGAACGAGCTCGATTCCCGAGTTGCCGAGCTCCGGGCGCGCTTCGGGCCCGTCCAGCGTCCGGGCGACGGCGGAATCCGCGAACGGCTCGTAGAACGATTCGAGCCCGCCGGGCAGGTGCTTGTCGGCAAAATCGAAGGCTTTGCCGAGGGTGTTCATCACGCCATCGAGGTACTCCAAGGGGTAGGGATGCATGAGCGCTCCTCGTATTCAGATATATGTAGGAAATATGTACATCCATCGGCCGCGCTGACCGTTCACCGGATTCCATATTTCTCAATTCTGAAAAGGAAGCAGGTAGAAAGGCGTAACAAATGCCAAAAATCGAAGTATCTCTACAGAGTCAGCAACCTGTTTTCATGGCTTAATTCAGGCTTGAATGTGCGCACAACGGGACGCGGCGGCGACACATTCCGGCAACATGCCGTCAACGGTAGCCAACGCGCGTCGCCTCTGCGCGCATGCTAGATTTCCAACATCAATTCGGCGATCGGCTGGTCCGGTCAAGGGAAGGAAGGAAGCAAAAATGGCAACAGTCCAAGTCATCTTGATCTTGGCCGTGTTCATCGGCGGGGTTGCGCTGATGATGACCAAGAAGATGCCCGCCATCCTGGCGCTGCCGGTGATGGGCATTCTCATCGCAGCTGTCGCCGGCGTGCCCTTTATCTCGGACGACAAGGAGGTGAAGACCATCACCTCGTTCGTGATTGGCAGCGGCGCGATAAAGCTGGCGTCGACCATCAGCGTTACGATCTTTGGCGCGATCTTCGCCAAGGTCATCCAGAAGGAGGGCATCTCCGACGCCATCATCCGCAAGGCAGCGGAGCTCGCCGGCGACAAGCCCACGGTGATCGCCGTCGCGCTGACCGCGGCCATCGCCATCATCTTCACTGCGATGAGCGGCGCGGGCCCCGTCATCATGGTCTCCCAAATCGCCATCCCGCTGCTGCTCTCCGCGGGCGTGGCCCCTGTTGTGGCTGCGAGCCTCATCCTCTTTGGCCTGAACATAGGTCTGCTCTTTAATGTGTCCCAGTATCAGCTCTACGTCGATACCATCGGGATGGACATGGAGGTCATCAAGTCCACTTCCATCGTCATGGGCATCGTGTGCGCCATCGTCACCCTTGTGTACATCGTCATCAACACCCGCAAAGCCTCCAAGAGCGCCGCTTGGGCTGCCAAGGCGAACGAGGACGCGAAAGACGTCAACCCGGTCGCCCTTTTTATGCCCATCGTCCCCATCATCCTGGTCTTCTTCCTCAAGTGGAACGCCGAGACCTCCCTGCTCGTCACCCTCGTCGTGACCGCCCTCATCACCAAGCCTCGCCAGGCGATGCAGGTCCTCTCCAGCTCCGTCGTCGAGGGTATCAAGGATGTCGCCGGCGTCATCGGCCTCATGGTCGGCATCGGCATCCTGCTCAACGGCGTCGCCGCGCCCCAGACCTCCGCGCTCATGCAGCCCATCATCTCCATGATCCTGCCGAGCAACCCCATCGTCTACGTGCTCCTCTTCACGATCCTCTCGCCGCTGGCCCTGTACCGCGGCCCGCTCAACATGTACGGCCTGGGTTCCGGCCTCGCCAACATCTTCGTCGCAGCCGGCACGCTCTCCCCGGCCGCCGTCGGCATGGCCCTGCGCTCCACGAGCGTCGTCCAGTGCGTCTCCGACCCGACCAACACCCAGAACGTCATCGTCGCCGATTACGCCAACGTCGACGTCAACGACATCCTGAAGTCCACCTTGCCCTACACCATGGTCATGGCGCTGTGCATCCTGGCTTACACGGCTGTCGCCCTGTTCTAGCAGCATTTCCGTCCGGGCGGCCGACTTGACCGCCCGGCTTCGGGCCGCACATCCGCTCTTCTCGGCACGCGGCAAGAAGAGCGGACGCGCGCCTCGACCCCCCTCACGACCGGAACAAACAGAAAGGCACGAAATGGGCAAGCGTAGCGTAAGGATCGGCATCGACGTCGGAGGCACCTTCACCGATGCCGTCGTCGTGGACAACGAGACCTACGAGGTCATCGCCAAGGAGAAGGTTCCTACTACCCACCATGCCGAGCAGGGAGTCGCCGCCGGTATCGTGCAGGCGATCAACGAGGTCCTGGACAAGAACGACATATCCCCGGACGACGTGGTCTTCATCGCCCACGGAACCACGCAGGCCACCAACGCGCTTCTTGAGGGCGACGTCGCCAAGGTCGGCGTAATCGGCATGGGCAAGGGCGCCGGCGCCGGCCGAGCGGGCTCGGAGACCACCGTGGGCAACATCGAGCTCGCCCCCGGCAAGTACCTCGAGACCGAGCACGAGCTCATCGAGAGCAGTTCCCTGACCGACGACTCCATCGCCGCCGCCGTGAACGCCCTCCGCGACCGCGGGTGCGAGGTCATCGTGGCGTCCGAAAGCTATTCGGTCGACGACCCGACAAACGAGCAGCGCGTCGTCGCCAAGGCAAACGAACTCGGCATGGTCGCGACGGGAGGCTACGAGATCTCGCAGCTCTATGGCTTGTCGGCGCGCACGCGCACCGCTGCCGTGAACGCTGCGCTTATCCCCAAGATGATGGAGACCGCAAACATGACGGAAGGCGCCGTCAAGGACTCCGGCATCAAGAAGCCCCTCATGATCATGCGCTGCGACGGCGGCGTCATGTCCATCGACGAGGTGCGCAAGCGCCCGATTCTCACCATGCTCTCCGGCTTGGCGGCGGGCGTGGCCGGCGCCCTCATGTATGAGAAGATCACCGACGGGATCTTCCTGGAGGCGGGCGGCACCTCAACCGACATCTCGGCCATCAAAGACGGCAAGGTCATGATCAAGAACGCGACGGTCGGCGGCCACAAACTGTACCTGACTTCGCTCGACGTGCGGACCCTCGGCATAGCCGGCGGCTCCATGATCGTGGTCGAGAACGGCAAGATCGCCGACGTCGGCCCGCGCTCCGCCCACATCGCCGACAAGGACTACGAGGTCTTCACGCCCGCTGAGCGCATCTGTGACCCCAAGGTCGAGCTCATCGCCCCGCGTGAGGACGATCAACCCAACTACGCCGTCGTCTCCTGTGCGAACGGCGAGTCCTATGCCCTCACGCTGTGCGGCGCGGCGAACATCCTGGGTTACGTGCCCGAAGGTGATTACGCCGCCGGCAACGTCGACGCGGCAAGAATAGCCTGGCAAGCCCTCGCCGACAGTATCGGCGGCACGGTCGAGTCCCTCTGCGAACAGGCTATGGACATCGCCATGGACAAGGTCGCAAAGATCGTGCAGGGCCTTATTTCCGACTACGACCTCAACCCCAACCTCATCTACCTGGTGGGCGGCGGCGGCTCCGCGTCCGTCGTCGCGCCCGCACTGGGCAAGAAGATGGGCATCAGGCACCGTATCGCAAAGAACGCCCCGTACATCTCCACCATCGGCGTCTCCCTCGCGCTCGTGCGCGAGCAGATCGAGCGCAACGTTGCCAACCCGACCGATGAGGACATCCGCAAGATCCGTCACGACGTCATGGAGGTCATCACGCGCGCGGGCGCCGATGCCGCCACCGTCGACATCGCCATAGAGATCGATGCTCAGAAGAACATCCTGAGGGCGACCGCGACGGGCGCGACCGAGCTGCGAACCAAGGACCGCAACTCCCAGGCAAAGAGCGAGTCCGAGCTCGTTTCCGTCGTCGCGGAGGCATGCGGCGTCGATGAATCCGCGGTCGAGAAGGTCGCGAACGAGGGCCGCTGGCACGCCTACCAGGCCAATATCGTCAAGAAGGCCTTCTTTGGCCTCATGAAGAGCAAGAAGAGCGTCGTGCGCGTGGTGGACGAGGAGGGCGTGATCAGGCTTCAGAAGGACGATGCGCGCGTCGCCGTCTTCACCAAGGGCGAGCTTCACGGTGGCTTCTCGGACTTCGTGGACTCGATGACGCTCTACACGGATGCCGGCGCCACGCTTCCCAAGACCTACCTCTTCTTTGGTCAGAAGATGTCGGATCTTTCCGGCGTTCTCAACAAAGACCAGCTCCTGAGCTTGGCGGAGATGGAGCTTGAGTTTGCCGGGGACGACCAGCCCATCATCGCGGTCGCGGCCAAGGACTAGGCGTGGACCTTCGCGCCGCATTGCACAGCGCCAACGAGCGCGAGCTTGCGCTCGTTCAGGTCATGGCCGAACCGTCCCTTTCCCGCGCGGAGAGGGGCGACCTGCCGCGGTTCGTCGACGCCTGCCTCGATGTGGGGCGTAGACGCGCGGCGGAGTTTTTGGGCGCAGATCCGGCGGAAGCCCTCGCAGACCTGGGCTATCTGGTGAAACGTATTCCGGGCCCATCGCCGGGCTCGCGCGCGGGATTCCATCTCTGCGCGATGACGCGTTCCGGTGACGATGCGCCCGGCGGGACCGTTGAGCTTTACGTGGACGAAGTCGCCGCCAAGCGCCGCGGTCTTCTTGCTTTTGACACGAGCTGCCCGGAGGAGGACGACGACCTCTGTCGTTTGCATCTTGCGCACGAGCTCTATCACGCGCTTGAGTTCTCCCGCGGCCCCATGACTCCCGATGTGGTGCCTAGGGTGCGCGTGCACACGCTCTTCGGTCTGCGCGAGCGCCAGCCAGCGTGCTCCAGCGAAGTCGCGGCCCATGCTTTTGCCCGTCGCATGGCCGAGTCGCCGATCTGCCCGCAGCTGGTGGACACATTGGCGCTTATAGAGGAGGGCTCTTTGTCGCAAGAGGCGTTCCTACTCGAGCTCGAGAAAGCGCGCGAGATGCTTTCCGATTCCGATGCATGCGCCGCATGCCGTTGATTGGAGCAAAGATGAAAACGTATGGCTTTGGGGCAAGGGATCTCCCCATCTTAGGGGAATGGGACACCGTCGTCGTGGGCGGCGGCACCGCCGGGGCATCTGCCGCCATCAGCGCGGCGCGCGAGGGAAACCGCGTCCTCGTGGTAGAGAAGGCTGCCTCCCTGGGCGGCACTCCGACCCATGCGCTGGTAACGCCGATGATGGACTCGCGCGTCGAGCACGGTTCGAACCTGCGGGAGATAGAGCGGAGGCTCAACGACCTCGGGGTCACGACCCGCGAGGACGCTGACCTCATGGGCTACATCTGGTTTACGCCCGAGACGTTTGCAGAGGCTCTCGAGCAGATGCTGTACGAGGTGGGCGGAGAGGCGCTCTACGATGCCACGCTCGTCTCGGCAGACGTCGAAGACGGGGCGATCGAAGCCCTGGAGGTCATGACCGTTGAGGGGCCGCGCGCAATCCTCGCGAGGCAATTCGTCGATGCGACGGGCGATGCCGTGCTCTCGCGCCTGGCGGGCGTGCCCTGCGTCTCGGGCGACGACGAGGGCAACAACCAGATGAGCTCGCTGCGTTTCGAGATGGGCGGCATCGACGTCGACGCGTACCGCGACTACTGCCTCTCCCTTGGAGACGAGTTCAGCCCGCTCAAGCAAGGGTACTTCTGGGAGTCGGCCATGGTCGCGGGCAAGGGTTTCAAGCTCGAGCCGCTTTTCCAGAAGGCGGTCGCCGAGGGCGTTCTGCAGCAAGACGACCTTATCTACTACCAGTGCTTCTCGCTTCCCACCGAACCTGGCTGCATGGCGTTCAACTGCCCGCACCTGCCGGGGCTCAAGAGCAACGCGTCCGCCATGGCCCGTTCGGAGGCCCTTGCCGAAGGGCGCCGTCGCGTAAGGAGGCTCGTGACCTTCCTCACGCGCTACATGCCCGGCTTCGAGCATGCGTATCTCATCCGAGAAGCCGGAATGCTCGGCGTTCGCGAGAGCTGGCGCATCAAGGGCACGTACGTCCTCGACGTCGACGATTATGTTCGTCGCGCCCGCTTTAACGATGCGGTGGCGAAGGGCACGTGGTACATCGACGTGCACTCCGCCACGAAGGGCCTTGTGCACATGGAGAAATATCAGCCTGGCGAGTACTACGAGATCCCATACCGTTGTCTTACGAACGGGGTTGTGCGCAACATGTTGACTGTGGGGCGCTGCATCTCCACGAGTTTTCTCGTCCAAGCGAGTGTCCGTATCCAGCAAACGGCTATCGACATGGGCGATTCCGCCGGTCGAGCCTGTGCGAGGGCGCTTGTTGCGGGGATCGACCTCTCCTCTTTTGACGGGCACGGCCTCGCGGACTGAGCCTTGTACGTCGAGTTCAGCGATGAACCCGAACGCCGGGCGCTTTTCCCGCCTTTCGGCGGGCTCGGCGCCCGGCGTGTTACCCTCGGCACGTTAAGCGCGGGCTCGGCCCACGGCGACCTGCGGTTTTGCCGCGGACATACGCCCGCTCGACAACTTTTCTCCAGTTTTGCGCGGTCAAATCGAGCTCCTGGCCACCAGAGAGGGCCGTCCAAGTGGCCTGCCGCGGGTCCCGCACGGCGTTTCCCCAGTTGAGCCTTTCAGCACATAAGATAAAACATCGAATCAGGCACGCAAAACCGACTTTTTGTGTCCGCCAAATCCCGCGACGTCCCGTCGCCCTCCGCGTTTTTCTCGCGATGAACTTCTCGTTACCCCAGTTACATGGTTGTTTCTCCACACACCCTGCAGACGGCTGTCGCCTTGCGGGGTGTATGCTCTTGCGCAGCACACGTAACTTTCTCGCATTAAGTTGCAAGGGGGAGGGGAATGGGTCCCCTCCGGTTGCGTTGTGTGAAAGGGGAAAAGGAACCAATTTTGGGAGGAACCATCATGAAGAACACCCCCTCTATGCAGGGTCGCGCCTACTCGCGTCGCGATTTCCTCAAGCTTTCCGGCCTTACGGCGCTCACCATCGGGGGCATGACGGTCCTCACCGCTTGCGGTCCGTCTACCGAGACCAAGGACTCCGGCTCGACCGACGCCAAGTCCAGCTCCTCCAGCAGCTTCGGCGAGGGCGGCAAGCTGCGCGTGGGCATGGAGGTCGCCTACCCACCCTACAACTGGCAGACCTCGGAGGCCACCGGTGACACCATTCCCGTCGACGGCCTGGACGGCGCCTACGCCGACGGCATCGACATCTACGTCGCGAAGAAGATCGCCGCGGCCTTCGGCCTCGAGGCCGTCGCCGTCAAGCTCGCCTGGTCCGGCCTCATCGAGGCCCTGAACGCCGGCCAGATCGACGTCATCATCGCGGGCATGACCCCCACCGACGAGCGCAAGCAGTCCATCGACTTCTCCGACCCGTACTTCATCGGTCACTACGGCCTGCTCGTGCGCAAGGACTCCTCCTACGCCAACGCCACGTCCTTCGCCGACTTCGCCGGCGCCTCCGTGCTCGGTCAGAAGGACACCCTGCTCGACACCGTCATCGACGAGATCGACGGCGTGAACCACATGACGCCGGTCGACTCCGTCCCCTCGCAGCTCAGCCAGGTCAACCAGGGAGCCTGCGACGCCATCACCTACAACGTCGAGAACCGCGCCGGCCTGCTCGCCGCCAACCCCGACCTGGTCGCCGTCTCCTTCGACGGCTCCTATCAGCTCTTCCCGGACGAGGTTTCCTGCAACGTGGGCCTCAAGAAGGGCCAGGACGACGTCCTGAAGAAGATCAACGACGCCATCGCCAACATGGGCGCGGACGACTCCACCTGGGAGACCATCATTGCCCGTCAGCCGGCATAAGCGCCCCACACCCCGCTTTACCTGGGCGTCCGCAGCCATCTTGGCGCGCGGGCGCCTTTTGCCGTATTCTTCGCGGCTTTCTTTTCGCCCCGTCCCCATACCACTAGGAGGAACCACATGAGCACCACCCCCGAGGTCGCTGCCCAGAAGTCCCGCGGCCGCCTGGCCACGTTCTTCTGCGACGACCACCGCTACGTCTTCCTCGGCACGAGCGCCTTCGCCCTGATCGGCCTCGCGCTGGGCAACTCGCCCCACTCCGCGTCGAGCTTCCTCGCCGCGTCCTACGTCGTCGAGTCCGTCCTCTACTACGTCCTCGTGGCGTGGCTCGTCGTCTCGGCCGTCGCCCTCGTGAACAAGCTCGCGAAGTGGCGCGACTACGCCGAGGCCTCCCCCCTGACGAAGCCCGCCGCCCGCCGCGCCGAGCGAATCGCCAGCTACGTGGTCTGGGCCGTCGTCGTGGTCTTCATGCTCGACCGCTGGGTCATGGGCTTCGCCGACCTCGCCTCGGCGGCGGTGGCCTCGGACACGAACCCCACCGACTTCTGGTCGAGCTCCATCTACATGCTCTGGAACACCCGCAGCGTCTTCGTCTCCGGCATCCAGAACACGGTGCTGCTCGCCCTCTTCGGCACGGTCATCGCGTTCTTCTTGGCGCTGCTGCTCGTCTTCCTGCGCATCCAGGTGATCGACCGCTCCGACAACGACTTCGTCCGCTTCCTCAAGGTCGTGGGCTCCGGCTTCGCGCGCGCCTACTCCACCATCGTCCGCGGCACCCCGATGATGATCCAAGGCCTGCTCATCTACTTCGGCGGCATCAGCGTCCTCAAGGGCTTCGGCCTCTCGACCGGCCAGATCGGCGCCGTGTGGACCACGTTCGTCGCGGGCCTCGTGACCATCTCGCTCAACTCCACCGCCTACATGATGGAGGTCCTGCGCTCCGGCATCGGCGCCGTCGACGCCGGCCAGGCCGAGGCCGCCCGCTCGCTCGGCCTCTCGCAGTGGCAGGCCATGAGCAAGGTCGTCTTCCCGCAGGGCGTCAAGAACTCCATCCCGGCCCTGTCCAACGAGCTCGTCATCAACCTCAAGGATTCCTCGGTACTCTCGGTCATCGGCGTCGTCGACCTGATGTTCGCGACCACGACCATCGCCGGCAAGTACTACAAGCAGATGGAGATCTACGTCGTCGCCATGGTCGTCTACCTGATCCTGACCATGGTCGCCTCCAAGCTCCTCGGCCTTCTCGCGAAGAAGCTCGACGCCGCCGAGCCCGGTCCCGTCCTCGG
>ERZ808240.4177-NODE-4177-length-13060-cov-3.510035_pt1 | contig 13060 bp, 14 predicted proteins | sample MGYA00521084_ERZ808240 | MGnify/ENA primary metagenome ERZ808240 (study PRJEB31516, sample SAMN03275571) | gut metagenome | biome: mammalia-associated habitat; material: feces | host: Papio cynocephalus | place: Kenya | collected 2012-08-06 ... | reverse complement strand
AGGGTCCCATGCAGTATAGCCTCTTGCCTCAAAAGTAGCTCTGAGACCGCCTGAAGGGAATGATGATGCATCAGGTTCACCCTTTACAAGTTCCTTGCCTGAAAATTCAAGAATGATACCACCGTCAGGAGTAGGAGAGATGAAAGAGTCATGCTTTTCAGCAGTAACGCCTGTCATAGGCTGGAACCAGTGAGTATAGTGTGTAGCACCTTTTTCAACAGCCCAGTCCTTCATAGCATTAGCAACAACATCTGCAACAGACTGTTCAAGCGGAACGCCGAATTTCTTTGTTTTCATAACTGATTTGTAGATGTTTTTAGGGAGTCTTGCTCTCATAATTGTATCGCTGAATACGTTACAGCCAAAATATTCTGCAACTGACTGATTATTTTCTGTCATAATATATCCTCCTTGAATTAAAAAAAGGCATTTCGACTGTAAAATATAATTTTTACAACCGAAACGCCATTGTTTCAATATTGATTAAGTTATTCACTTGATGTATTTATTCTACAGCATAAAAGCTGATTTGTCAAGTGTTTTGAATTTTTTTATCGTTAGTGACAATATAATTCATCTGAATGATGATATTTTTATACAAATCAGCCTATTATTTCTACATCGTCGGAAGAAACTGTTTCTGTTTCATCAAATTTAGCACCGCATGATGTGCAGAATTTTGCATTTGGTTCAATATCGGCATTACACTTAGGACATTTATGTGCCGGAGCATTAAATGTTTCAGAAGTAGCCGGCTTTTCAAATCTTGCACCGCATGATGAACAGAATTTTGCATTTTCAGGAATACCAGCACCGCATGTGGGACAGATATATTTATTGTCCATAGCAATGATTTCAGCCTGAATTTCAGAAATCTGTTTCTGTGATTCAATAATGAAGTTAATCATTTCTGCGTATTCTTCAGGCGGGTTAGCAGAATTTATCTTGAAATACTGCTTACCGATTTCAGCATATTTCTTTTCAATATCTTCTTCAAGTTTTGAGATTTTGCTTTTGAGTTTTGATTTTTCAACCATTTTTTTAGAGCTGTCAGTAACGTTTTTAGCACCTTTTGAGATAGCATCTCCGGCATCTCCGGCCATATCTTTAAGTTTATCGAAGAATCCCATAATAAAAGCCTCCTGATTAATAATGATGTATATATTATACCACAGACGACAAAAATCGTCAAGAGAAATTATAAAAATTTCACATAATTTTCATTGAATTTAACGCACGTTTTTCTGAATCGGAAAAATCAGAAATTTTTGATGAATAAAGAGTCATAAGCAAATCGCCCTTATGAACATAATCGCCTTTTTTGCAGTTGAGAATTATTCCGGCTGTGGAGTCAACAGGCTGATTTTTTGTAATTCTTCCTGCTCCGAGCAAGAGGGAAGTCATTCCGATTTCCTCACTGTTTATTTCTGAAACAGTTCCGGTGCGGTCTGATTTTACTTCAAAGGAGTATCTTGCCTGCGGAAGAAGTGAAGTATCATCACATATTTTATAATTTCCTCCATGAAGTTCTATTGTTTTTCTGAATACTTCAAGAGCCTTTCCTGAATCAATTGCATTTTCGGCTTTTTCCCTGCAATTGTCCTGCCCTGCGAGTTCGAGCATATCAGAAATTAAATCTATGCAGAGTTCATAAAGACTGCCCTTGTTTTTACCCTGAAGAATTTCAACAGCCTCTTTTACTTCAAGAGCATTTCCAATATTCATTCCGAGAGGAGAATTCATATCAGTCACATCACAACGGCATTTCTTTCCGGCATTTATTCCTGCTGTTTCCATAAGTGACGCAAGCTTTTCAGCGTCAGTTCTGGTTTTCATAAAAGCTCCCGAACCGTATTTTACATCAAGAAGTATACAGTCTGCGGAAACAGCTAATTTTTTGCTCATAATACTTGAACATATAAGAGGTATGCTGTCAACAGTTCCTGTTGAATTTCTCAGAGCATATATTTTTTTATCAGCCGGACAGAGATTTTCATTCTGTGAAATTATTGAAAAACCTGTTTTGTTTACAATTGATATAAATTCATCAAGCGACATTTCAGTACGGTATCCCTCAATACTTTCAAGCTTGTCAATAGTTCCGCCCGTATGTCCCAGACCTCTGCCGGACATTTTAGGGACATATACTCCGCATGCTCCAACGGCAGGGCATATTATAAGACTTGTTTTATCACCGACTCCGCCTGTACTGTGTTTATCAACAGTAATTCCGTTTATACGGCTTAAATCAAGAATTTCACCGCTGTTACGCATAGCAAGAGTAAGTTCAGCAGTTTCGGAATCGGTCAGTGAATTGAGACATACTGCCATAAGCCACGCTGACATCTGATAATCAGGGATATTTCCGTTTGTATAGTTTTCAACAAGAAATCTTATTTCAGATTTTTCAAGCGGAATTTTATGTTTTGTCTTTGAGATAATATCTATTATATTCATAAAAAAATCACTTCCTTTTGTTTTATTTTATCATATCTGAATAAAAAAATCAATATTTTTCAACGGCATATTATTGCAAGAAACACAACAAACGGTATGCCGAGAATACCGCTTCCGCAAAGATTGAAAAAATTCATGGGAACTTCCGCACCTATTCCTGAACCATATCTGCAAAGAAGAAAAAGTGCAGTTATTCCGCTTAATGAGCCGAATATAAATGAAAGTATTCTGTGCTTTTTTTTGATGTATGTAACAAGCATTATCAGAAATACAAATCCGCATATTATGAAAAAAATTTTCTGACTGTCCAAAATATTTCATCTCCCTGTATTTATCAGATAAGTATATATCCCAGTGCAAGTATAAGTTTCATATCTGCACCTTCTTTTGCAAGAATTATAATAAGTGCAATTATAGTAAGTTTTTCGCTGTCGAGATTTCCGCCGAATATTTTTCCTATGTTTTCGGGGAAGGGTAAATTATTACTGTAATTTTTCTGAACCGGATTGTTGTTATTTGTTTCAGGCGGTTTGGGTTCAGGAGGATTTTCGGGAATTTTTTCAGGTTCAGGAGGAGCAGGCTTGCTTTTATAGTTTTCTGCTGTGGAATAATGAGAGGTATTTACAGCAGAACTCCTATACATTTCCCTTGTACGCCTTATGGCATCATTTCGCATATTGTTGAACTGTCTGTTATCATAGTATGCCAAGATATTGTCACCTCTTTTTTTATCAGTTCAGGAAATCTTTAAGTATTCCGCTGTCCTTTATAAAATTCCATATTGTAAGCAGTTTTATGAGCTTGATTGCCTTGTCTGCTTTTTTCTGTTTTTCGGGACTTAAATGCGGTTTCAGGGCAAGGAGCAGTTCGGAATTTTTATCCTTTCCGGAAACTGCCCCCATAATTTCCTGAATCTTCATTATACTGCTTAAATCTATTCCGGAAAAAAGACCGCCGGAATTTTCAGAATCGTTTTTATCATCACCGTTTTCAGAATTTTCAGGGGAACTGCTTTTATTGTCTGTGGTCTCTGACATGAACATCTGTGCAAGCTCCGTAATCTGCTTTACGCTTTCGGGGTCTGAAAGAATTTCCCCTAATTTATTCATCATATCGTCCATGTCGCTGACCTCACTTGAAAAATTATTCTCCTGAAAGCTTTTTATAAAGAGCCTTTGCCTGCGGAGTACTCATCATTTTTTCAATTATTTTCGGATTGTTTACAGCCTGCTGAAATTTGACTGCATCACTTTTGCTCATTTTTGAAATAGCACTGTCAAACTTTCCGTCCTCAAGCTCCTTTTTCAGCTTTTCCGGAGGAACTCCGAGTTTTTTGCTTACAACATTCAGAAGTCCGCTGAGGCTGTTTGAATCAAAAGATTTTTTGTCCATAAAAGCTCCTTTCACTCTTGCATTTATTACTATTATATGATATAATACCATAAAATAGAATTGCTTTTTTGAGGTGAATGTAATGCGTATTATTGTATGTTCTGATACCCATAGAAATTATTTTGCACTTGAAACAATTGTCAAAAAACATATGAATGCTGATATGTTTATACATCTCGGTGACGGAAAATATGAAACTGATACACTGCTTATGAAATATCCCGAACTTGAAAGACGGTTTTTTTATGTCTGCGGAAACTGCGATATAGGCTGTTCGGAAAGCAGTGTTTTTACAACATGGACAGATGAGGGACATAAGATTTTTGCAACTCATGGTCATAAATACGGTGTAAACTATGGACTTGAATATCTCATACAAGCCGGACTTGTGAATAATGCTGATATTATTCTTTATGGTCACACTCATCAGAGATATATGAAATATGAAAACGGTATATATATTATGAACCCCGGCAGTGCCTCATCACCAAGAGACGATAAAAAAGCTTCATACGGCATTATTGACATAACAAAATCGGGTATCCTTATGAATATAGCCGATGTCTGAAAAGGCTATACCATATATTATTCTGTCTGCCTGTCAGATGTTACAAAATAAGACAATATATAAAATTTGCTATTGACAATCTGATTTTATGGTGATATAATATAGCTGTAAAAAAAGAATAGAATTTAATCTTCAGGGCAGGGTGAAATTCCTGACCGGCGGTAAAAGTCCGCAAGCCTTTCTGGCATGAACCGGTGAAATTCCGGTACCGACGGTAAAGTCCGGACGAGAGAAGATGTGATTTTTCATGCCCTGATATAAAAATCAGGGCATTTTCGTTTTTTCGGAGGATTTTTATGACTCATTCAGAATATATGAAAAAAGCTCTTGAACTTGCAAAAAAAGGAATGGGATTTGTATCGCCTAATCCTATGGTCGGAGCTGTTATAGTTAAAGACGGTGAAATTATCGGGCAGGGATTTCACAGAAAATACGGTGAACTGCATGCAGAAAGAAATGCTTTTGCAGATTGCAGGGCAAGAGGAAATTCTGCTGAGGGTGCGGATTTATATGTAACGCTTGAACCTTGCTGTCATTACGGAAAGACTCCGCCTTGTACAGAAGCCGTAATAGAAAATAATATAAAGCGTGTTTTCATAGGTTCTTCAGACCCTAATCCGCTTGTTGCCGGAAAAGGTGCTGAAATTCTTAAAAATAACGGAATAGAAGTTTATGAGGGTATCCTGAAAGATGAATGCGATGAACTCAATGAAGTTTTCTTTCATTATATTACATTGAAAAAGCCGTTTGTAATTATGAAATATGCTATGACTATTGACGGAAAGATAGCATGTTTTAATGGTAATTCAAGATGGGTTACAGGAGAATCCGCAAGGCTTAACGTTCAGAAAGACCGCAAAAGATATTCTGCAATAATGGTTGGTGTCAATACTGTTATAAGCGATAATCCGATGCTTACATGCCGTATTGAAAACGGAGTCAATCCGACAAGAATTATTTGTGATACAAATTTGAGAACTCCCGTTGATTGCAATATTACTGATACTGCAAAAGAAGTTCCGACTATAATTGCAACATGCTGTAATGATACTGAAAAACAGGCTGAATATATAAAAAAAGGCTGTAAGATTATAGTTATTGAAAAGAAAGACAATCATGTCAATCTTAATCAGCTTGTTGATGAACTCGGAAAGCTGAAAATTGACAGTGTTATTCTGGAGGGCGGAGGAGAACTTAACTGGTCTGCAATAAAAAGCGGTATCGTTGATAAAGTTCAGGCATATATTGCCCCCAAGATTTTCGGAGGAGCAAATGCAAAAACTGCTGTTTCGGGAACAGGTTTTGATTCTCCTGATAAGGCATGTATTTTATATGATTCGCATATAAGACAAATCGGAGATGATTTTCTTATTGAAAGCAGGGTGAAAAAGTGTTCACAGGAATAGTTGAAGAAAAAGGCACAGTTAAAAGAATATCAAGAGGTCAGAACTCCTGTATTGAAATACAGGCAGATAAAATATTTTCTGATATTCATATAGGCGACAGCATTGCTGTAAACGGTGTATGCCTTACTGTTACAGATTTTTCAGGAAAGATTTTTACTGCTGATGTTATGAACGAAACGTTCAGCCGTTCATCTCTCGGAAGTCTCAGGGCAGGAAGTCATGTAAATCTTGAACGTGCAATGTCTGCAAACGGACGTTTCGGCGGTCATATAGTATCAGGTCATATTGACGGTACGGGAAAAATAATCAGTACCAGAAAAGACGATAATGCTGTATGGTATAAAATATCAGCCGATAAAAATATTATTAAGTATATCGTTGAAAAGGGTTCTGTTGCAATTGACGGAATAAGCCTTACTGTTGCGAAAGCTGAAAGAGATAATTTCAGCGTTTCAGTAATTCCGCATACTTCGGAAGAAACAATATTATCTGAAAAAAAAGCAGGTGATATTGTCAACCTTGAAAATGATATTATAGGAAAGTATGTTGAAAGATTTCTGAATTTCGGTAAAACGGAAAAATCAGGAATTACAATGGATTTTCTTGCAAAGAACGGATTCTGATACAAAGGAGGATTTTAAAATGTTTGAATACAATACAGTTGAAGAAGCTCTTGAAGATTTGAGACAGGGAAAAATAATTCTTGTAACTGATGATGAAAATCGTGAAAATGAGGGCGATATGATTTGTCCTGCTGAATTTGCAACAACAGAAAATGTAAACTTTATGGCTATGCATGCAAAGGGACTGATATGTATGCCTATGAGTGAGCAATACTGCAAGAAATTACAGTTTCCGCAGATGGTTTATGACAACACTGATAATCACTGTACAGCTTTTACGGTATCTGTTGACCATAAGGATACTACAACAGGTATTTCAGCAGAGGAAAGAGGATTTACAGCAAGAAAAATTGTTGATGAAAATTCAAAGCCGGAGGATTTCAGACGTCCGGGGCATATGTTCCCGCTTATGTCAAGAAAAAACGGTGTTCTCGAAAGAAACGGTCATACAGAGGCTACTGTTGATTTGATGCGTCTTGCAGGTCTTAAAGAATGTGGCTTATGCTGTGAAATTATGCGTGATGACGGAACTATGATGAGAGCAGAAGAACTTCAGCAGAAATCTAAAGAATGGAATATGAAGTTCATCACGATAAAATCAATCCAGCAGTACAGAAAAATTCATGATATTCTTGTAGAGCGTGTTGCAGTTACAAGAATGCCTACAAAATACGGTGAATTTAAGGCATACGGATATGTAAACAAGCTTAACGGTGAACATCATGTTGCACTTGTAAAAGGTGAAATAGGTGACGGACAGGATTTGCTTTGCAGAGTACATTCTGAATGTCTCACAGGTGATGCTTTCGGCTCAATGAGATGCGACTGCGGTCAGCAGTTTGCATCAGCTATGACACAGATTGAAAAAGAGGGCAGGGGAATACTTCTCTATATGCGTCAGGAAGGCAGAGGAATCGGACTTATAAACAAGCTTCGTGCATATGAACTTCAGGATAACGGAATGGATACTCTTGAGGCAAACGTTGCTCTCGGATTTCCGCCCGATATGCGTGAATATTATATAGGTGCTCAGATACTGCGTGACCTCGGAGCTAAAACTCTCAGACTTCTTACAAACAATCCTGATAAAGTTTATCAGTTAAGCGGTTATGGAATAGATATAAAGGAACGTGTTCCGATACAGATGGACGCTACCGCCTATGACCTGTTCTATCTTAAAACAAAACAGGAAAAAATGGGACATATTCTTAATTATTAATTAAATATTAATTAAATATAAGGAGATTTGAAAAATGAAAGTTTATGAAGGAAATCTTGTATCAAAAGAAATAAGAATAGGAATTGTTGTTGCTCGTTTCAATGAGTTCATAACATCAAAACTTCTCGGAGGAGCTGTTGACGGTCTTAAACGTCACAATGTTGATGAAGATTCAATTGATGTTGCATGGGTTCCCGGAGCATTTGAAATTCCGCTTATTGCATCAAAAATGGCTAAAAGCGGTAAATATGATGCAGTAATATGCCTCGGAGCAGTAATCAGAGGAAGTACGTCACACTATGATTATGTATGCAGTGAAGTTTCAAAGGGCGTTGCAAGTGTATCACTTAATTCTGATATTCCTGTAATGTTCGGAGTTCTCACAACAGATACAATTGAACAGGCTATCGAACGTGCAGGAACTAAGGCAGGAAACAAGGGTTATGACTGTGCATTGGGTGCAATTGAAATGGTAAATCTTATCAGAGAGATTGAGGCATAATGACAAATCTTATTTTTGATTATGACGGAACAATTCACAACTGTATGAAAATTTATAAGCCTTCATTTCTGAAGGCTTGTGAATATCTTGAAGAAAACCATAAAATTGAAAAAAAGTCATATACTGATGAGCAGATTTCATACTGGCTCGGATTCAGTGGTGATGATATGTGGAGAATGTTTCAGCCCAATCTTGAGCAGGAATGGCGTGAAAAAGGCAGAAAAATAATAGGTCAGGAAATGGCAAAACATCTTGATAACGGTGATGCAAGTCTTTTTGACGGTGCTGAAAATGTTCTTGCTGAACTTAAATCAAAAGGCTATACGCTTATGTTTTTAAGCAACTGCCGTGAAGCCTATCAGCAGAGACATACGAAAAATTTCGGACTTGACAGATTTTTTGATTATTTTTACTGTGCTGAAACTTATGATTTTATACCGAAGTACGAAATTTTCCGCAGATTTATAAAAAATTCTCATGAGGGAGATTTTATTGTCATAGGCGACAGATTTCACGATATTGAAACAGCAGTTAAAAACAATCTTAAATCAGTAGGCTGTGCATATGGATACGGAAATCCTGAAGAACTTAAAAATGCTGATATTATTATAGATGATATATCAGAACTTCCGCAGGCTGTTGAAAAACTTGAAAGCGGTCATCAATGATGACCGCTTCTTTTTTACTTCATATTCTTTTTTACGGTATACGGCAGATAATCATTGATATACTCAAGAATTTTTTCATCGGGAGCAAATATGAGTCTTGTTTTTCCGTATTTTTCAGATTCAAAATCTGCATAATATTCATGAGATGCAATATTATCAGAGCTTATGACTGTTGTCAGGTCAGCGGAATCTGCTATATCCTCGGAATATTTTCCGAACGCAGTAAATTTTCTTACATCTGCTGAAAGAAGTTCAACCCTTTTGCGTTTTGCAATAATCTTGTCAATATCAAGTTCACCGTTTGTAAAGGCATATTCATATTCAACATATGTTGAAGTACCGAAAAAGTATGTCAGATACCCTGAACCCAGTGCAAGCAGGAGCATTATTATCGATAATGTTGAACCCATTTTAATAACGGCAAGTATAATAAGAGCAAGTGTTATAAAAATTCCTCCGCCGTAAATAAGATATTTTTTCATTTTGTCGGCTGATGTGTCTTCACGCCTGACAAGCTGTTCAGCAAAGCTGTCCATATAAAATACACTCCTTTATATTATAAAAATCTGTTTATAATATAATAGCATATTTTTTTGAAAAATTCAAGAAAACCCCTTGATTTTTTTTTATTTTGAGTGTATAATATTTTCAGATAACACATTGACTGAGAGAGTAGGCATACAGAGATTTTAAAGAGAGAATCCGTCACCGGCTGAAAGCGGTTCATTTCAAAATATGCTGAAGTTCACTCACGAGTGGTACTGCTGAAATGTTTTTTACAGATTAGGCGGTAACGTAGGTCTGCGTTAAAGACAAGAGAGTAACGGCTCTCCTGACTGATGGGTGGTTTAAAAGCAGAATTTTTATAAGTTCTGTCCTGTTGGACAGGACTTTTTTGTCGTATACTATTAAATTTATTATGAGGTGATAAAATGAAACAACAGCTTGAAAAAATTGAAGCCCTTGCTAAAGAGGAACTTGCTTCCTGCAAGGAAATCAAGGCTCTTGATGATTTGAGAGTAAAATATCTCGGAAAGAAAGGCGGTCTTACTGCCATTTTAAAGCAGATGGGAAAGCTTTCTGCTGAAGAAAGACCGGTTATAGGTCAGCTTGCAAACAAAGTACGTTCTGATATTGAACAGGCTATCAATGAAAAAGTTGCCGTTTTAAAGGCTGAAGCTCAGGCTGAAAAAATCAAGTCAGAGTATATTGATATTACTCTCACAGGAAAAAAACAGTCTCTCGGAAAACTTCACCCTATGACAGTCGTTGAAAACGAAATCAAGGATATTTTTATGGGTATGGGATTTAATATTGCAGACGGCCCTGAAGTTGATGATGATTACCACGTTTTTGAGGCTCTTAATCTTCCTCCCGACCACCCTGCAAGAGATACTCAGGATACTTTCTATATAACAGATAACATTCTTCTCCGTACACAGACATCATCAGTACAGGTTCATGTTATGGAAACTCAGAAACCGCCTATCAGAATTATTTCCCCCGGACGTGTTTACCGTTCAGATGCCGTTGATGCAACTCATTCACCGCTTTTTCATCAGATTGAAGGACTTGTTGTTGACAAGGGCATAACAATGTCTGACCTTAAAGGCACTCTTGAAATGCTTATGAAAAAGATTTACGGAAACGACTGCAAACTCCGTTTCAGACCGCATCACTTCCCGTTTACAGAACCAAGCTGTGAAGTTGATATAAGCTGTTTCAACTGCGGAGGAAAAGGCTGTTCAATGTGTAAAGATGAGGGATATATCGAACTTCTCGGTGCAGGTATGGTTCACCCGAAAGTTCTCGAAGGCTGTGGAATAGACAGCAGTGTATATTCAGGATTTGCATTCGGTCTCGGTCTTGAAAGAATGGTTATGGGACGTTATGACATCAACGACCTCAGACTTCTCTATGAGAACGATTTGAGATTCCTTGAACAGTTCTGATTTTAATACAGGAGGTAAGATTTATTATGAATTTGTCAATGAAATGGCTTTCAGATTATGTAAAAGCTGATATGCCTATAAAAGATTACTGCCACGCTCTCACAATGAGCGGTTCAAAAGTAGAGGCATTTGAAGTTGAGGGCAGTGATATAAAAAATGTAGTAGTCGGAAAAATTCTTTCAGTAGTTCCTCACGAAAATTCCGACCACCTTGTAGTTTGTCAGGTTGAAGTAGGAAAAGAAGCTCCGGTTCAGATTGTAACAGGTGCATCAAATGTAAATGCAGGCGATATTGTTCCGGTAGCTCTTGACGGTTCAACACTTCCAAACGGTGTGAAAATCAAGAAGGGCAAGCTCAGAGGTGTTGAAAGCAACGGTATGCTTTGTTCGCTCGGAGAACTCGGACTCAACAAACACGATTTTCCTTATGCAATTGAGGACGGTATTTTTATAATGCAGGAAGAATGTGAAATCGGTCAGGATATACAGTCCGCAATTGGTCTTGATGATACATCTGTTGAATTTGAAATCACTTCAAATCGTCCTGATTGTTTAAGCGTTATAGGACTTGCAAGAGAAACTTCTGCAACATTCAATACACCTCTTAACGTTCCTGTTCCGTCATTCAAGGGTGTTGACGGTGATATTGATTCAATGCTTAAAGTAACAATTCACAATACTGAAAAATGCAGGAGATACTGTGCAGGTATTGTAAAGAATGTAAAGATTGAACCGTCTCCGAGATGGATGCGTGAAAGACTTCGTGCAAGCGGTGTAAGACCTATAAACAACTTTGTTGATATAACAAATTACGTTATGCTTGAATACGGTCAGCCTATGCATGCATTTGACCTCAGATATGTTGACGGTGCTGAAATAAATGTAAGAAATGCTGTAAACGGTGAAAAAATCACAACTCTTGATGGCATTGAACGTGAACTCACTGATGAAATGCTTGTTATTGCCGATAAAAACAAACCTGTTGCTGTTGCCGGTGTTATGGGCGGAGAATACAGCGGTATTATGGAAGATACAACTACTGTTGTTTTTGAATCAGCATATTTTGAACCTATACAGGTAAGACGTACATCTAAAAAACTCAGACTTAAATCTGATGCGTCATCAAGATATGAAAAAGGTGTTGACCCTCTTATAAGTATGAAATGCCTTGAAAGAGCATTCCAGCTTGTTGAAGAACTCGGTGCAGGTGAAGTTGTAAGAACTGTTATTGATAAGGACTATACAGACAAGACTCCTGCAAGCGTTGAATTTAATTCTGAATGGATTAATAATTTCCTCGGAACTGATATTCCTGAATCAGATATGATTGAATATCTTGAAAGACTTGATTTCAGAATTGAAAACGGAAAAGTTATTGCACCTTCATTCAGAATCGATATAGAGTGCAAGGCTGATATTGCAGAAGAAGTAGCAAGAATTTACGGATATAATAATATTCCGTCAACAGAATTCAGAGGCGTTGCAGCAGCAGAGCTTACTCCTGAACAGAAATTCACAAAGAAACTTGAAAATATTATTGTTGGTCTCGGATATTACGGAATTGCAACATTCTCATTCGTTTCACCAAAAACTCTTGATAAAATAGGACTCCCTGCTGACAGCAAACTCAGAAATGTTGTAAAGATTTCAAATCCTCTCGGAGAAGATACAAGCGTTATGAGAACAACAACACTTCCTTCAATGCTTGAAGTTCTCGCAACAAACTATAATTACAGAAATCCTGTTGCAAAGCTCTATGAAATCAGCAAGGAATATATTCCTGTTGAAAATAAGGAACTCCCTGATGAGCCTCAGAGACTTACTCTCGGAATGTACGGCGGTGATGTTGATTTCTATGATATAAAGGGTACTGCTGAAAAACTTTTTGAAGCTCTTAATATCAATGATGTTGAATATGTAAGAGCAGGCGAATCAGATGCCTTTGATGAAACTGTTGCCCTTCACCCCGGAAGAAGTGCTGTTATACTCAAGAACGGAACTGCTCTCGGATATATAGGAGAAGTCCACCCTGATATTCAGGAATCATACGGTTTTAATACAAAGGTTTATGTTGCAAAGTTCAATATTCCTGAACTTATGCAGTCAGCAGAAACAAAGATAACATATCAGCCACTCCCGAAATTCCCTGCTATTACAAGAGACCTCAGTATAATATGTGATGATGAAATCCCGTCAGCAAAGATTGAGGGAATAATAAAGAAATCTGTCGGAAAAATTCTCGAAAAAGTAACACTTTTCGATGTTTACAAGGGC
>ERZ808240.4176-NODE-4176-length-13061-cov-11.748654_pt1 | contig 13061 bp, 7 predicted proteins | sample MGYA00521084_ERZ808240 | MGnify/ENA primary metagenome ERZ808240 (study PRJEB31516, sample SAMN03275571) | gut metagenome | biome: mammalia-associated habitat; material: feces | host: Papio cynocephalus | place: Kenya | collected 2012-08-06 ... | reverse complement strand
GTGCCGTCGCCCTGCGAGAGCCCTCGCTCGGCCCGGTCTTTGGTGTCAAGGGCGGTGCCGCCGGCGGTGGCTGGGCCCAGGTGATTCCCATGGAAGATATTAACCTGCACTTTACGGGCGATTTCCATGCGATCGGTGCGGCCAACAATCTCCTGGCAGCCATGCTCGACAACCATATTCAGCAGGGGAACAAGCTGGGGATTGACGTCAAGCGCATCACATGGAAGCGCGTGGTCGATATGAACGACCGCCAGCTGCGCCATGTGATCGACGGTATCGGCGGCAAGGCTCAGGGCGTGCCGCGCGAGGACGGATTTGATATCACCGTGGCCTCCGAGGTCATGGCTATCCTCTGCCTGTCCACGAGCATCAGCGACCTCAAAGAGCGTCTGGGCGAGATCGTGGTCGGCTATAACTATGCTGGAGAGCCGGTCCGTGCCCGTGATCTCAAGGCCCAGGGTGCCATGGCCGCCCTACTTAAAGATGCACTCAAGCCCAATTTGGTCCAGACGCTTGAGGGAACCCCGGCGTTCGTTCACGGCGGCCCCTTTGCCAACATCGCTCACGGCTGCAACTCCATCATGGCCACCCGCATGGCCATGCGTTTCGGCGACGTGGCGATCACCGAGGCCGGCTTCGGTGCTGATTTGGGTGCCGAGAAATTCCTCGATATCAAGTGCCGCATGACAGGCGTGCGTCCGAGTGCCGTGGTGATCGTCGCCACCGCCCGTGCGCTCAAGTACAACGGCGGTGTTGCCAAGGCCGACCTCAACGAGGAGAACCTCGATGCCCTCAAAGCCGGTATGCCCAACCTGCTGCGCCATGTCGACAACATCCAGAACGTCTTCGGCCTGCCGTGCGTCGTCGCGATCAACCGCTTCCCGACGGACACCGAGGCTGAGCTCGCGCTCATCGAGTCCGAGTGCCAAAAGCTCGGCGTCAACGTCAAGCTGTCCGAGGTCTGGGCCAAGGGCGGCGAGGGCGCGCTCGATCTGGCCGACGAGGTGCTGCGCCTGATCGACGATCCGAGCGAGCTCAAGTTCGCCTACGAGGACGGGGCCGATATCGCCGACGCGCTCGAGGCCATCGCGACCAAGGTCTACCGCGCCGACGGCGTCGACTTCACGCCGGCCGCCAAGCGCCAGCTCAAGGAGCTGCGCGAGAACGGTTTCGGCAACCTGCCCGTGTGCGTGGCCAAGACCCAGTACAGCTTTACCGACAACGCGAAGGCGCTGGGCGCCCCCGAGGGCTTTAGGATCACGGTCCGCGAACTTAAGGTCTCGGCCGGTGCGCACTTTGTGGTCGCGCTCACCGGTAACGTCCTCACGATGCCGGGCCTGCCTAAGGTCCCGGCGGCGGAGAACATCGACGTCGACGAGAACGGCAACATCACGGGCCTGTTCTAAGCGGACTGGTTACATAACGTTGTCAAGGGCGGTCGGATGCAGGCAACATCCGACCGCCTTTTTGTGGGGCCAGTCATGAGCTTGCGAGCTACCGGGTGCTAAGCACCGAATGAGAAGGGTGCAAAATCATGAATGAAGAAGGTGTAAAACGCTGAATGGTTAGGGTGTAAAACACTGAATGGCCAGATTAACGCTGGTAGATATGCGTGCTATTTTTGGTTGTCGTCGGTCGGGGGAGTCTTGCCTATATGCGCGATGACGGTGTGGCGGTGATACCGGCTGCCACGCTCACGGCGTAAGGTCCGGTCACGCTTGGGTGCCCGGCGGTGCCGTCAGGACAGCGTGGTCGACGGTCGGTCGGGTGAGATAAAGCCGGAATCGAGCTTTACAGTGCAGGCGTGATGGGGATAGCGCTCCTTGACGATGCTCGTCACGCGCTCGAGCAGCTTGTCATCCGATAGCGCGAAACCCTCGGGCCGCACCAGGTCGAAGGCGATGAAGTTCTTTCCCATGCGCAGGTCGTGGATGGAAAGCGCCGGGTCGATCTGTGCCACGCGCCCGTCGAGCCAGCCGCGCGTGTCGTTTACATCGCCGACATTCTGAGTGACGATCGGGTCGTAATGCAGCGTGATCTCCACGCCCATCTCGCGTTTGATGTCGCGCTCGATGGTGTCGAGCACCTCGTGATACTCGAACGCATCCCCCTCGCCGGGCATCTCGACATGGGCGCTGGCGAATTGACGGCCGGGGCCGTAGTCGTGGATGAGCAGGTCGTGTGCATCGAGCACGCCGGGGTAGGAGAGGATCTTGTCGTGGATCCGCTTGACGAGCGCGGGATCGGGCGCTTGTCCCAACAGCGGGCTCACCGCATCGCGCACGAGGCCGATGCCGCTGATGCACACAAAGAGGCCTACGCCCAGGCCCGCCCAGCCGTCAAGGTCGAAGCCGGTCGTTTGCGAGATGAACGCGGCCGCCAAAACGGCTCCAGAGGCGATGACGTCGTTCTTGGAATCAGCCGCCGTGGCGATGAGCGTCTCGGATTCGATTTTGGTGCCGAGCGTGCGGTTGAACCCCGCCATCCAAAATTTGACCAGCATCGAGGCGATCAGGATCGCAGCGGAAAGCGCCCCATATTCGGTAGACGAGGGTTTGAGGATCTTGGTGACCGACTCGAGCACCAGGTTGAGACCGACGGCGCAGACAAGCACGGCGACCACAAGACCGGCAAGGTACTCGTAGCGGCCGTGCCCGTAGGGATGCCCCTCGTCTGCCGGACGCGCTGCCAGGCGAAATCCAAGGAGACTCACGATGTTGCTCGAGGCGTCGGACAGGTTGTTGACGGCGTCGGCGATGAGCGAGACGGAGCCCGCGAGAAGACCCGCGATTCCTTTGCCCAGGCAGAGCGCCACGTTGAGGCCGATGCAGATGAGGCTCGCGGCAAAGCCGGCGTGCGTCCTGGACGCGGGCGCCACGGTGCCGTTTGCCTCTTGGGGAGCAAGGGCGCCGACGAGCGATTTCACGAACAACATAACAACCATCCTTGTAATCACATTCTTGTGCCAGTCTAGCGCTGGGCGGCGGTTTTCGACAGGCTTGGGCGGCGTGTCCATTTGTGCTGCGGAGCCTTGGGCAATGTTGCGCAACAACTTTGCTTGATTCTCCCGTACCGTTGAGATGGAAAGGTCATGCGGCGGTTTGGCTGCCGCGGGAATACGGGAGGAACGATGTTTTGTACGAAATGCGGGGCGCAGATTCCCGACGGAGCGAAGTTCTGCACGCGGTGCGGCGCGTCGGTGGCCGATGACGCCCGGCAGGTAGGCGGCAGCCTGTCGATGGACGATGCCCAGCCGGTAGCCGATCCGTTTGCCGACGACGTCCAGGCTGCGGCACCCCCGGCGGAGCCCTCGGGTGTCCAGGCGCAGCCGCAATCTGTCCGGCCGCAACAACAGCCGACCGCTCAGCCGACACGGCCTGCGCCCGCGCATCGCGCGGCGCATGTTGCGGGAGCTGCGTCCGACCCGGTAAATCACCAAGCTGCACAGACTTCCGCTCCGGCGGCGGCTGAGCCCGCTGCCGTCGCGCCTGTCGAGCAGGGTCCGGCCGTAAATAAGAAGCCCGGCAAAAAGCGGCGCGTGATCGCGGTCGTCGCGGGGCTTGCGATCGTCGCCGCCATCGGAGGCGCCGTGGTGGTCGTGCCGCGGCTCAACGTGGCCGACGCCGTGACGTCGGGCGGCAAGGGCGCCGTCGCCTGTTCCGTCGAGACGCGCGTGGTCCCCAAGGACAAATCGGGCAAGAAGCTCAGCAGCTATACGGCGGAGCTTGTTTCCGTCTCGGGCGAGGGAAAGAGCTACCGCATCCGCGTCAAGGGCGACGACGGCTTTGCCATGAGCGACTTTGGCAAGCTGCCCAACAAGAAGTACAAGATGGTCATCACGTCGGGCAAGGGCAAGAAGGCGCGCGCCATGACGATGAAGGTCGACTACAGCAAAAACAACGCTGACGCCAAGAAGAGCATCGACCTCACACAGTCCAAGGCTGAGGCCGCGAAACCGGTCGAGCAGGCGGTGACCAAGACCGCGAACGAGCTCTTCGCCGACAAGATCAAGGAGTACCAAAAGAAGTACGGCGAGGGCGAAGCGGTTGGTCCGGATGAGAACCATTACTTTGGAATCAAAGGCCTTGCCTTTGCTAAGCTCATCGATTTCGACGGCGACGGTCAGGACGAATTGATGCTCGGTTTTTCGACTGAGCAGGCAACGTTTGAAAATGTAGCTGATGTCGTGAGGGCCGAGGTCTGGGCCTATAAGGATGGAAAGATCAGAAAGGTGTATGAGCCCGACGTGTTCGTTGGTCGCCAAGAAGCACTTGCTGCTTTTAATATTTACACCCTTAACGGCAAGTCCATGTTTGTCAGCTATGTGCTGGACGGCAAAGAGGTGAAGGAGTCCGACATTCCGGATTTTGGGGCGTCAATGCCAAAAACTCCCTTTCAGTATGAACTGAAGGGATTCGATGGAAATACTTTCAAGGTGGTTTCCGGACCCGGTTCGTATAAAGACGTTTTTACCGACGACGTTAAAACAGAATCCGATTTAGTTGTCTATTCCGAGGAAGAAGTTTCAAAAACCGTCGCTACCGTTTCCGCAACACTCGACCAGTTGAAGTCCGGCGACAAGTCGGATGATTCCGAGCAGCAGGCGAGCTATGAGGCCACGACGGCTACGCAGGATGTTGACTTTACGGGCCCGGCACCCGGTGATGCTCTCGGCCGAGATGAAACGACCCATGTCACCGGGACGTGGACCTATCCCCAAGTCAACGGAACGGGCTTAGGCGTTACCAAATTCAATCAGGCTATGCAACAGCAGGTTTCCGACACACTTGAAAAAAGTAAGGCTGCCAAAGCGGACGATGACAACAGCTATGTAACGATGAAATACGACTCGGAAGTGGTTTCAATCGAGGGGAGCATCGTTTGTGTTCGAACTTCAGTCATAGGCTACACTCCTGCCGTTCGGGCGACACCGAAAACTCGCTCGGCGTTTTACGACCTCAAGACGGGTGAGCGGGTCTCTCTGGAAGATTCGCTGGCGCAGCATAGTCTCTCTTTCGATACGCTCAAAGGCGAGGCGAAAGCGGCCATCAAGATTGCGAAGCCGGACATGAGTACCTTCGAAGCCGAAAATAATCTCAACGATGATGACAACTACACTGAGGATCATTTCTACTTCGATGGCAAGGGCTATGTCGTAATCGTCGATCAGGGCATATTCGATATGGAGGCTGCTGGAACGTATGACCTCGTCGCCCATCCCATCGACTCCAGCTACTCCGTCGGCCAGGATGTGACGCCGTCGAGGAACTAGTTCCGTACGATTGAAAATGACCAGAAGGGGAGCTTATCGGGTTCCCCTTTTTTGGTGGGGCCGGTCGCTCACTTTGGTGAAGCCCCGGTTCACGTCCGCTGCACATGGGGATGGTAGGCTGGAGCGCATCTTATGGGGCGGCGATTTTCGACGTCGCTGCCCCGGATTCGACCTTGAAGGGGCCGCGATGGATAACGACAGGACGACGATCATGAACCACCGTTCCGCGACGCCGACGGGGGAGGCCGCTTCCGACGCGACGCGCGTAATGGGCCAGGGGCAAGCCGCTCCAGCGCGTGGTGAGCATTTCGCTCCTCGTGACGCTGCCGCGACCGTTTCGTCTGCGGAATCGGCTGCGACCAGCCCGTTTGCGAGCTCGTCCGCGCCCAATCCGTTTGCCGATTCCTACATTGGCGCGGCACCGGCCCCGCGTTCGAGCTCGTATGGTGCGGGCGCTCCCTCCGAGACGGTTATGATGCCCGGGGCCGCTGCACGCCGCAGCAACGTCGAGCAGCCCGTCAACGCGCGTCCCGTGGAGCCGGCGACGGGATATTTCCCCTATAGCGATCAATCCCAGAAGCGTGAGCGCCGATCGCCATTCGACCGCTCCACCGCCGAGCGCGGATACGTTCGGCGCCCGCTCGAACGGGTCTCGTTCTCTGGGCTCGCCAAGACCTGCATCGCGATCCTTGTGGTCCTGGCAGTGCTTTCGGTGGTCTCGAACGTCGTGACGGGCTTTATGAACGGCGGCTCCGTCGCGGATGCCGCCACGACCGACGCGACCGCCCAAACCGCACAGTCCGGCTCCGTCGACCTCAGCGATATCCCCGGTCAGTACTGGTCCAACGCCAAGAAGATCCTCAAGTCGCGCGGTGCGAATGTCGACAGCGCGGTGGTTTTGACCGACGACGGCTCGACGCCGCTCGTCGCGAGCAACTGGATCGTCCAGTCCATCTACTACAACAACGACGGTAACCTCGAGGTCAATCTTGCCCGCAGCGGTCAGTCGACCGGCGACGGTATCTCGAGTGCGCTCCAAAACCTTGGCGGTCAGGCGCAAAACGCGCTCAGCACGCTTCAAAACGGCATCTCCGGTGCAACGACGGCTCAGTGATCTGCTCTCGTCCGTAGCCGAATCGCTCACGGCACCGCTGTTGTTCAACTTGAATTAACGTCACGTTTATCCTACATTCCTACACGTAAGGGATGCGGCCAGGCGTGGCCGCATGACTGTCCCGGCAGCTCTATTCGCTTCATCCTTTTTCACGCGCGCCTGCGTCTGCACGCAAGGCAATGCATACGATTGTTGTTTGACGTCAAGCCTCACATCGGGGCCTTGATGTCGACAAAAGGTGAAAGAGTCTCCCCTCATGTTTCAATTTGATGATTTAGCCCGTGGCGAGGATGCCCTCGCCGTCGTGGGGCTCGGCTATGTCGGTATGCCGTTGGCGGTCGCTTTCGCCAAGAAATTCCGCGTTATCGGTTTCGACATCGACCGTGAAAAGATCGAGCAGTACCGTTCCGGTCACGATGCGACGCTCGAGGTCGGCGACGAGGGTATTGCGCAGTCGAAGGTGGAGTTCACCTCCGACGAGGCGCGCATCCGCGAGGCCGGTTTTGTCATCGTCGCGGTCCCCACGCCCATCAACGGCGACAAGACGCCCGACCTTACGCCCGTTATCTCGGCGAGCGAGACCGTCGGGCGCAACCTGAGGCCCGGTGCCATCGTCTGCTACGAGAGCACCGTGTATCCCGGCGTGACGGAGGATGTCTGCGCACCCGTGCTCGAGCGCGAAAGCGGCCTTGTGTGCGGACGGGACTTCTATATCGCCTACTCGCCCGAGCGCATCAACCCCGGCGACAAGGTTCACACGCTGCCCAATATCGTCAAGGTTGTCTCCGGTATGGACGAGGGGACGCTCGAGCAGGTCGAAGCCGTTTACGATTCGGTCATCGAGGCCGGCACGTTTCCCGTCTCGTCGATCAAGACGGCGGAGGCGGTCAAGCTCGTCGAGAACAGCCAGCGCGATATCAACATCGCCTTCATGAACGAGATGTCGATGGTGTTTGAGCGCATGGGGATCGACACCAACGAGGTCGTCGACGGCATGAACACCAAGTAGAATGCGCTCGGTTTCCGTCCCGGCCTGGTGGGCGGTCACTGCATCGGCGTCGACCCGTATTACTTTGTGTATGAGGCCGAGCGCCTGGGCTATACGAGCCAGGTCGTCTCGGCAGGCCGTCGCATCAACGATTACATGGGCATCTTCGTGGCGGACATGGCGATCAAGCGCATGGTGCAGGCCAAGATGAGTCCCGCTGAATCCAAGGTCGCCATCCTGGGCGTCACGTTCAAGGAGAACTGCCCCGACGTGCGCAACACACGCGTGGTGGATATCATCAAACGCCTGCGCGACTACGGTGTCGAGCCTGTTGTCGTCGACCCCTGGGCCGACCGCGACACCGTCAAGCGCGAGCTGGGAATCGACCTGGTGGACTCCGTATCCGACGCCGACTGCGTTATCCACGCCGTGGCACATCGCCAGTTCCGCGAGGGCGGCATCGAGGGGATCATGGGGCTCTTTCGCTCGGATGTCCCTGCGGCGCGGAAAGTCCTTATCGACGTCAAGGGGCAATGGCCGGTCCGTGAACTCGACCGTTTGGGGATCTCGTGGTGGAGAATGTAGATGCCGCCCAGCAGGGCGGGGACAAAGGTGCCAAGAAGAAAAACCGGGCGCGGAGCCTGGTGCTCCTCGCCATCATCATCGGCCTCGTCATTGCAGGCGCTGCGGTGTGGATGCTGTACTACCAGAACCGCACGTATCCCGCCGACGCCGTCGGACATGTCGATGGAACCGTCGAGACCGGCGCGAACCGTCTCGACAAGCTTGCGAAGGCCGCGCCGGATGCGACGCCGGCGTCGATCGCCGCGGGCAAGAGCGGGGATGCCAAGCGCATCTCGCTTGTCCTCACGGGGCTTACGGGTGACGACCGCCAGGACGCAAGCATTCTCGAGCATCTCAAGGAGAAGGGCATCAAGGTCACCTTCGCCCTCTCCGCCGCCGAGGCGCTGGGGAACCGCGACGGGCTCAAAGATGTGATCAAGAGCGGGGCGGAGCTCGTGAGCAACGGGGCCGCGGGTGAAACCGACCTGCAGTCCAAGAGCGCCCGCGCCATGGTCAAGTCCCTCTACAAATCGCGAACCTCGCTTGCAACCGCAAGCGGAAAGAGCGTGGGGCTTGTCTACTGCAGCGGCACCAAGCTGACGGGCAATGTTCTCCGCGCGGCGGGCGTGAGCGGCTACAAGGCCGCCATCTCCGCCGATGATGCCAACGTACTGGGAAAGGATAGCTTCAAGGAGTCCGGGGACGCCCAGGCATTCGTATCCGGGCTCTCGGGCGATACCGTCGTCGTGTTCAACCTGCGCGGCGCCGCCGAGACGCCCCAGGCCGAGTCTTCGGTCGTGGCGGAGAAGCCTGCCATCAACAAGCAGGCCGACCTTGAGGACGGCACCGCGGACGATGAGGACGAGACCGATATCTCCGAACAGCTCGGCTGGCTCATCGATGCCATCGCCGCCTCGGGCGATACCACCATCCACGCGAGCGAGCTCGAGACCACCGACGGCACCTACGCCCTCAAGTCCGAGGCGCTGGCCGCCGATGCCGGGACCGTCCCGGTCTACCGAAGCTGTCTTACGTCGGAAAGCGAGGTGGGCATCGGCGTGCGCAACCTCCCGGCCAAAAACGATGTCTCCGTCGCGTGCGACCTGCTTCACGAGCACAAGCTCTCGGCCACGTGGTTTGTGACCGAGGAGCAGCTCGAGGACAAATCCGCGATGGTCGACAAACTCGTCAAGGCGGGGGCGACGTTTGGCCTCGATGCGACGGGCGACGACTTCGCCGATCTCGATGCCGGGGCGATTTTCGACAGGCTGTACGCGTGGCAGAAGAACATGAGCACACGCAAGGGCTACACCGACCTCGTGCTCGTTGACTCGAAATGCGATGCGAACGAGCTCAGGGCCCTGCGTACGGCAGCCAACGCGCTCAAGCTCAAGATCGTGGATCCCTTCTCGCCCAAGAAGGCCGAGGCGGGTGCGCTTTATCTGGTTGACGAGCTGAGCCTCGAGGACTTCGGGCGGGTCTCCGACGCTGCCGATGCGGCCGATCTTAAGGTCGTGGCGCTGGACCGGGCGATCGATGATTCCGGGACCATCCCGGTTCTCAACGCGTCCGAGCTCGCGTCGCTCCGCAAGAAGAACGATGGCAAGAAGGTCGCGCTCAAGCGGATGGTCTATACGAGCGACCGCATGACATCGTTTGTGTTCTACGGCGTCTCCAACGCTGCGGCCACCCGTGATACCGTCGCCCGGATGGACGCGCATAACGCGAAGGGTACCTATTTCTGCACGCTCGATGAGCTCATGGACTGTTCGTCCACCATCGAGTACCTGCTTTCGCAGGGCGATGAGATCGGTATCTACTACCGTGTGACCGATGAGTACCCGGCGACGTTCGACGCCGTCGCGAGCTACATCAACGCGTGGCAAAAATATGCCACGTGGCGCTATGGCGTTTCCTCGAGCGTTGTGTTCTCGCTCAACGACCTCAAGGGCGAGGCCGTGCGCGAGGGCGTGTCAGCCATGGGCTGTAAGCTCATCAAGAACACGTATCCCGTTGTTCGAAACGAGGATAGGGACCTCACGTTGGACGGAGTCGATGCCGCTCTTGCCGAGATGGATTCGATGCGCGTGACACGCGGCTCTTTCATCGGGTTCAACCTCGACTTCTACTCTCTCGACAAGAATGCTTCCGTCGGCGCGGACACTGTTGTCGGCCGCGTTCTTGAGGGATTTTTCGCTCGCCATATCGATACCCTTGCCTTTAGGAACCATGATGGTCAAATCGAAGATGCGAGCCGCTTTACCATCACGACAGCGAATGCCGTGCTTGCGTCGAAACATCGCTATAAGCCTAACGGCGGTAAGGCTACGGCTATCTCGATGAACAAGAATGTGCTTTCGAGCATGAGTTCCGATACCGATCGCTTCCACTATATGCAGCAGCGTTATTTGGGGTGTCCGATTGTGGACGATGAGGGCAGGCTCCCCGGCTTCTCATCCGATGAAGTTGATGCTCTCGATAAAACGGGATCTATCACCGATGATAAGGTCTTGTTCCTCACGTTCGACGATTGGGGAACCGAGCAATCGATTAACGAACTTTTATATGTTCTTAAGAAATATAACGTGAAGGCGACCTTCTTCGTTACGACGGGGCATGTTCCCTCGAATCCGAATTCACTTCGTGCGATTGCTGAGGATGGTCATCAGATCGGAGACCATTCCGATGCTCACATGCCTCTAGCCGATATCGACGACAAAGATGTGAATCTGTTCTATTCACTTTCGAATGAGGAAGTCAAAACGCTCCGCAAAGATGTCGTCACTTCGTATCAGACCCTATACAAGTATGTTGGAGACGTTACCGTCGATGGGAAACGAGCTCTAACTACCATGTTTCGGCCTCCTACCTTGGCAGTCAGCAAGAACGGACTTTACCAGGTATTTGATGTCGGCTACACGCATGCGATCTCTGGCAACTATTCAACGGATGATTATGAAGCCACGAGCTACGACGACATGATCAATCGTTTGTCCAAGACCAGCATTGATGAGGGCGTGTATATCTCTCCGACGAACGGCACGGTAATCGTCATGCATATGTTCGAGAACGCCAAGTTCACGGCGCAGGCGCTCGACACGATGATCCCCGTGTGGCAATCGCAGGGGTACCGCTTCGCGCGTATCGACGACTATCTGGGAAAGTAGGGGGAGGCGAACATGGCTCTCTTCAAGAAAAAGAACGAGGACGGCGAAAACGACGGTGATGTCGAGCTCGAGACGTTCGACGGCGACGTGCTGCTCGCCGAGCGCGCGGACCGGCGCATCCTGCCCGATGTCCCCGATCCCACGGGGCAGCGCTCGGCCATGGACCGTCGCGGCGCAGCCGAGGGCGACGACATCGATGCCATCATGCAAAAACGCAAATCGGGCATTCGCTATAGGGCGAAATTCCCGGTGACCATCGACTACGATGACGCCCGCGGCAGGCACTGCACGCTCAAGGGCAGCTGCCGCGACATCTCCGACACCGGCATCCTCGTGGCGGTCGAGCCCGGCGAGGCCGATGCGCTCAGCGCGGGTTCCAAGGCGCATCTCCGCTTCAAAGTCCCTGCGGGGTCGATGCCCGAGGGGCACGAGATGAAGATCTCGACCGCGGCGTCCTGCGTCCGTACGGCAACGGTCGCGGGTGAGGCCTGCTTCGGGTTCCAGTTCGCCGAGAACCTCGGGACCTACCTGCACCGCCATAAGGATCGGTATCTCTATCTCTGCTGCGTGATCCTGCTTCTCTTCATCGCGCTTGTCGTCATGATGATGCGCGGCGAGAGCATCATCTACTTCAAATACAACTGGTTGCTGTACTCGTACAGCATCATCGCGGCCCTGTTCCTGCTCACGCGCTATGCCTTCGGTGCCCTGTACCGGCCGGTGCCGATCGACCCGGATTTCAAGCCGAGCGTGAGCATCATCATCCCGTGCTTCAACGAGGAGCGCTGGATCGACCGCACGATCATCTCGTGCATGAACCAGGACTACCCGGTCGACAAGCTCGAGGTTATCGTCGTCGACGACTGCTCGACGGACCGTTCCGTCGAGGTGATCGACCGCACGATCGAGCGGCTCCGCGCGGCCGAGGACGATCGCATGGATATCGCGCATCGCTTAAAGTGCCTGGTCCAGCCAAAGAACGCCGGCAAGCGCGCGGCCCTCGTGCGCGGCGTCGAGGAGGCGCGCGGGGACTTCGTGGTGTTCGTGGACTCCGACAGCTTCCTCGACCCGTATGCCGTGCTCAACCTGGTCCAGCCGTTCCAGGACCCCAAGATGGGCGGCGTCGCCGGGCGCTGCGACGTGGCCAACACCTACACCAACAGCCTCACCAAGATGCAATCGGTGCGCTACTACATCGCGTTTCGCGTGATGAAGGCGTCCGAGGCGCTGTTCGACACGGTCACCTGCCTCTCGGGCCCCATCTCGTGCTACCGCAAGTCCATCGTCCTGGAGCATAAGGACGACTGGCTCAACCAGCGCTTTCTGGGCCACAAGGCGACCTTTGGCGACGACCGCGCCATGACCAACTTCGTCCTCTCGCACCATCGCACGTTCTACCAGGACACGGCCGTGTGCTCGACGATCGTGCCCAACAAGCAACGCGTGTTTCTCAAGCAGCAGATGCGCTGGAAGCGCTCGTGGCTCCGCGAGTCGCTCATGGCCGGCGCGTTCATGTGGCGCAAGGAGCCCTTTGCGGCCGTCAACTTCTACATCGGCCTCCTGGTGCCGATCTTGGCGCCGATCGTCGTCGCCTACAACCTGTTCTACGTGCCGTTCACGCAGCACATCTTCCCCACGACATTCCTGGTGGGACTCCTGCTCATGTCGCTCATGATGAGTTTCGCCCAGCTCTTCTTCCGCAAGAGTTCGACCTGGTACTTCGGGTTCCTGTTCTGCCTGTACTACGAGGTCATCCTGCTCTGGCAGATGCCGGTCGCGTGGGTGACGTTCTGGAAGTCCACCTGGGGTACGCGCATGACGCCGAGCGACGTGCGCGCGCAGAAAAAGAAGCAAAAGAAGCAGAAGGCGCAGGCCGAGCGGGCACGCGGGAAGGAGGCATAGATGCGCAGATATACCTTTGAGACCAAGAAGGACAAGGTCAAGGCCGTCCGCGCC
>ERZ808240.4175-NODE-4175-length-13065-cov-2.865104_pt1 | contig 13065 bp, 11 predicted proteins | sample MGYA00521084_ERZ808240 | MGnify/ENA primary metagenome ERZ808240 (study PRJEB31516, sample SAMN03275571) | gut metagenome | biome: mammalia-associated habitat; material: feces | host: Papio cynocephalus | place: Kenya | collected 2012-08-06 ... | reverse complement strand
CACCATTCCCAGGTTTTCCAACTGATTTACAACAACCTTTAACTACTTTTTTAAGTGTATCAAATGGCACATCAGTAATTATAGAAAGTATTTATCATAATCGTTTTGCACATGTGAAAGAATTAAATAAAATGGGTGCGAATATAAATATCAATAACATGAATATTATTATTCATGGGGTGGATACACTTAATGGAACGATTGTAAGTGGAAAAGATCTTCGTGGTGCGGCATCACTTGTTTTAGCGGGGCTTATGGCCAAAGGAGAAACTATTGTACGAGGCTTAGATTACATTAATCGTGGCTATGAAAATATGATTGTGAAACTCAAAAAAATTCACGCAAATGTGGAAATAGTTTCAATGGACTTGGAGGAACAATAATGAAAAAAGCATATTTTGGTTTATTTATTTTATTATTACCAATTTTAGTATCTTGTAATGAGCAAAAGAAGTTTTTGGCATTAGGCAATTTTAATGATGAAACAATAACTAATTTAAAAGCACTTTTAAATATGGATGGTAATAATTATTTTGTAAGCGAAAATATGCAATCAGGTGAACTATTTAAAATAGTGGATTCTAATGCATCTTATTATGAAAACGGGAAAAAACATCCATTCTATGTAGAAGCAAGTAAAGCTAAATTAATATTAATTAATGTGGGACTATATGATGTAATTCCTTCAATGGAGATTAAAGAAGATGAAAATATTTTAAATTATGACGATAACCTTTTAAATAAACAATTAGAAGTGTTTTCTTATCATATGTATCACATTATTGAAGAAGTGCGCTCAATTAATAATAAGGCAGATATATTTGTATTATCCGCATATAATATTTTTAATTTTGAAAAGCCAGAAGAAAAACTATTTAATAATATCGTTAAAGAAGTTAATGATTCCATTAATGATAGCATTAAGGATTTTGATAATATAAAATACATCTCTTTAGTTGATATGAAAAATCAATTAAAAGAAGATGCCTCTTTAACTCCTAACCTCCTTCTAGCGGATATAATAAGGAGTCATTACAATGAATGATGTAGAAATAAATAAACTTATTATTAATAGTTCTTGGCTGTTTGAAGCTATTATTAATCAATATCGTGCTTTGATGAATGATATAAAAAAGTGTTTAATGTTTTCTACTTATAAATTATCGCCATTATTTGGTAATTATACCAAAAACATGCGATTATCTTTTACACTTATTTCCCAAGGGAAACAAAATTTTTCTAGTATGTTAAAACGTAGTTCTTTTAATATGAAAATTATACAAAACATCTACAAAATGTATGTAAAAAGAGCAATTTATCAAGAAAAAATTGCTTCTGAATATTTAAATAATTTAAAATATGATCGAAATATTGCTATCGATAATTTATTTAAAAACATCGTGGCAAAAATGTATAATTTACATTCTTTATTAATGGATTTGGAACATAAATTTTATTTGTTATGTGTGTAAATATTCTTTATTAAACAAATGTAAATAATTAAAGTAGTAATAATAGGCCAGTTAACATAAATGAAACTAGGAATATTTGTAAAAAGAGAAATATTCATAGATAGAGTCATTATTAATGGAACAATTAAACTTGCTAATAAAGCAATAAAAGCAATTACACAGATTGTAGTTGTTGTTTTTTTATATTTAATCATTTTTTCTTTATTGCATATAAAAATAATGAAGTATATTAAGCCGAGTGTAGCAATAATTCCACATATTACATAAGGAATAAAGATAGTATCAAATTGTCTATATTTTGCTTCAGTATATTCAACATCTTGTAAACCGAATATCACCAGTGATAGAAATAAAGGCATCCAAAAGGTATTTGCAAATATTTCTAATAAAACGGCGATGCTAGATGTGATTACTTTAAACAAATTCTTTTTCATTTTTAATTTCCTTTTCTTTGATTATTATACATTCCATTATGATGTAATGCAATGTTTACAGTCGCTTCTAGCTTTGCTAAAATTAATGTGCTAGAGGTGTAAAAAATGAAACTTAAAAAGACACTATTATTATTTCCATTTTTATTAGTGGGATGTAAAGAAAATACATCAATATCCACTTCGATATCTACTTCAATACCCACATCAATATCTACTTCAATTTCTAAATCAACTTCAGAAGATGTACAAGAAACTATTTTACTAGAAAAACATTTTTCTAAAGCAAATGATGATAATTTTGAAAACTTTTTTGGATTGGGTTGGAGTACCGCTAATTCGAAGTTTGGTACAAATAGCGTTATTCTTTTAGAAGATGCTAGTCATAAGTATGGAGCGGGTTATGTGCGTACACCAACGTTTACTCAAACCAACGATATTAAAATCTCATTAACTATTCAAGTAACTGGATTTAATAATTCCACAAACATCAATAAGTTTGTTGATCAAACTTTTAAGTTTGGCATTTCTTTATTAAATAAAGATAATGAAGTAATTAATGACACAGATTTAATATTTGAACATAAAATAACGCAAAGTGATTGTGATAATAAGTCTTTTTCGTCTTTAAATAGTTATACCACTAATCCTAATGAAGCAAAGACTTTGGATTTTGCTTATAATTCCGATACTCCAATTTCTAAAATTAGCGTTAATTATTTAAGTAAACCTCATTATGTAGAAAATTCTAAAGATAATGGTATCAATCTAGAAATATTTTCATTAGTAATAAAAAAATAATTTACGTATTTTGCCTAAATATATACTAAATCTGCCAAACGTTTTAATAGTAAACATGAATATGTTTAAATTAAAGTGGAGGATACTACCATGAATCAAATGTTTGCATCAAAGAAAAAAAGTGAAATTATTTCGTTAATTAATTTATGTGTTAATGTAATTGTTGCAGTAATTAATATTATTTTATATGCTTGCACTAAAGAAATTAATTTGTTTTTAACAATGTTTTTTATAAATGTCACAATACTTTTATTAACATTTATTGCTCATAAAACAAAATTGTCTATTTTATTAATTGGTTCAGGAGTGGCAATGATTGTTTTGCATTCGCTCACTAATTATGGAACCATGACTTTTTCATATGCTTATTTAATTGGCGCAATTTTATTATTTGTTGGCGCAGTTATACAAACAATTTTTCAAATTTTAGAAAAAGAAAAGCCACAAATAAAAGGTATTCCAGCTATAATTACATTTTTAATAATTGCACTAGGATTTTCTGGTTTTTATATTACTGAATTAAAAATAGGAGAAAATCGTAAAGTTGTTCAACATGAAACTTGGAGCGTTCCTTCTTTTATTGACAAAAAAGAAAATGAAAAACAAGGTGAAATAAAAGAACTTATTTATAAAACAAAAGCTTACGCTACTGATAATAGAGAAGTAACTAAAAAAGCTAATATCTATTTACCATATAATTACTCTAGTGAAAATAAATATGACGTGTTATATTTGATGCATGGAACTGGTGATAATGAAGATTACTGGTTAAAAAAGAATCGCAATAATAAAGTAATGCTTGATAATTTAATAGCAGAAAATTATATTAAGCCATTAATTGTTGTTACACCGACATTTTATGTGGAAAATGATTGTAAAAATGATTTAGATCAACTTACATATTCTTTTAAATATGAATTAAGAAATGATTTAATGGTTGCGGTAGAATCAACTTATTCAACATACGCTAATTCTACAAGTAGTGAAGATTTTATTTTAAGTAGAGATCATCGCGCTTTTGCTGGTTTAAGTAGAGGTGGCGTTACAATGTATCATTCTGTGCTTTGTGAATCTTTAGATTACTTTTCTTATTTTGGCGCTTTTAGTGGCTCTAGAACAAGTGGCAAAGAATTAATAAATGCTATTCAAAAAGAAGAATTCAAAGATTATTCAATTAATTATTTATATGCTTCAGCGGGTACTTTAGACTTTGCTCTTCCAAGCCAAATAAAAGATTACCGTGAACAAATTAAAATGGAAAATAGATTAAATAGTGAAAATACTTCTTTTGATGTTGTTCCGTTTAAAAGACATTCAAGTGCAAATTGGCATTTAAATCTTTATAATTTTTTACAATTGATTTTTTAATATAACTTAAATAATTAGTATAAATTAAAATTTAATGTTAAAATAAAAATAGGAGAAAGAAATAATGATTAAAATAGCAATTGTTGAAGATGAAGAAAAATATAAGCATCAATTAATTGATTGCTTTGAAAAATATAGTAAAGACAATAATATTCAAATTTCTTATGACTCATTTAATAACGGATTAGATTTTGTTGAACAATTTCATTCTAATTATGATGTAATTTTCTTTGATATTGAAATGCCTCTTATGAATGGTATGGAAGCAGCAAAAAAAATAAGAAATATTGATCAAACTGTGGAAATCATATTTGTAACACGTTTAACAAATTACGCTGTAGATGGCTACGAAGTCGAAGCTTTTGACTACATATTAAAACCAATTAACTATATTAGTTTTTCTTTGAAATTAAATCGCCTTGTTAAAAAAATAAAAAATAAGCAAGGAAAATCATTTGTTTTTTCAATTAAAGTTGGTGAAAAAGTAAAAATACTTCAAGATTCTATTTTATATTTTGAAAGTAATAATCATTATGTGACTATTGTTACTACAAGCGAAAATTATGAAGTAAGAAATACTATTAAAAATATAACTATTGATTTAAATGATTCAACATTTGCTCAATGTGGCAAGAGTTATTTAATAAATATGCAACATATCAGTTCGATTGTCGATAATATTGTTTATCTTGATAATGGTGAGAAACTTCCTATTTCAAGAGCCTATCATAAAAATTTTGTGGATGAGTTTACTAAATTTTTTGCTAATGGGAGGTATTAAATTTTAAATGTTTTTAAAATCTTTTAAGGAATATATCCCATTAATAACATATTTTGTACAAATATTTCTAGCAAATTTATTGTTTTTCGTAATGCTTAAAAAAAGAAAGCATTTTGCTTTAAAGTTTACTATTGGCTCTATTTTATCATTAGGAATTTTCTTATTATTTGCTCCAGCAGTATCCAAGTTGTTACAAGGGTTTATTGTAGGAGGAAGAACAACTTTATCATTTTTAATTTTATTATGCCTGTTTTATTTTTGCTTTGATAGAAAATTTATTGATACATTATATTGTTCTATTGCTGCTTTATTAGCGCAAAATATGGGTGCAAATATGTATGATATTTTCCGTGGCCTTTTAAAACTAGAAGTATATCAACCATTAAGTATTTATATGTTTATATCATTTATATTTATTTATGTTTTAACATGGTTGTTATGTGCTCGTAAATTAAAAGATTTAGAAGATATTGCGGCAAATAAAATTGTAACTTTAATTGTTGTTGTGGCTTCTTATTTCTTAGTTTGTGTATTCTTTATGAAGATTTCTGAGTATTTTACAAGTAAAGATGAAATGTTTATTTATTGCCACTTAATCATTTTGGTATGTGACTTCTTTGCTTTATTTATTATGTTTAGCGATTTAAAAAAACGTTATTTAATAACAGAAAACATGCTTATTGATCAAATGATGGAAGACACAAAAAAGAGGTATAAATTAGAATCTCAAACAGTCGAAATGATTAATATTAAATGCCATGATTTAAAACATCGTTTGGATAATTTGCACACAAATGATGAAGAGGATGATAAAGCGTTAGAAGAAGTTAAACAATCGATTATGATTTATGAATCAATTGCCAAAACTGGAAATCCAGTTACTGATTTAATTGTTTCTAATAAGGCGTTGATTTGTGAAAAAAATGATATTGTGTTTACTTACCATATCGATGGCAAAGCCATTTCATTTATGCATAAAACTGATATTTCGGCGTTATTTGGAAATATTCTTGATAATGCTATTGAATATTTAAGCAAAGTTGAGCCAAAAGAAAACCGAGTATTAAATATGAATGTATTTTTAAATAAAGGAACAGTGGGAATGCATATTGAAAACTTTTGCGACCGCAAAATAGAATTTAAAGATGGCCTACCATTATCTACAAAAAATGATGCTTTTTACCATGGATTTGGTACAAAGAGTATGAAATATATTGTTAATAAGTATCACGGGAATATGTTAATTACGAACAACGATAATTTATATGTAATTGATATAACCATGCCTTTACAAGAAAAGAGCAATAAAATCTAACTTCGCCAAAATAAGCACAATTTTCGCCAAACGCGTTAAGAAAGCGCTTACTTGTATTATATTCTTCTTACAAAGCGAGTTTTAACTTGCAAATAGGAGGAATTATGAAGACTAAATCAATAGGTAAACTTGGTGCATGGCGTGCAGTAGCGTCAGTTTCAACAATTGTTTTATTACTTTCAATTGGTGGAACAACTGTAACTAATGAATGGTCGGGTTATATTAACAAAATGCTTAATATTAACAATACCAAAATCGTTACTGATGAAAATGCAAATGAAGATTCAATTCATTTTAAATCAAGTTTTTCAAACCACAAAGACGTCATGAATAATGCACGTAAAGTGGCAAAACAAGTGCAAGCTGAAGGTACAGTATTAATGAAAAATGATAACAATGCCTTACCTTTAGCAAAAGGAGCAAAAGTTACTTTCTTATCTTATTCTACTGCTGAAATACTTTATGGTAGTTCAGGCTCTGGCGGTATTACACCAGAAGGAGGTCGTTTACAAGATTTAATTACTGCTTGTAAAAACGATAACAAATTAGATATGAATATGACTGCCTACAATTTCTATAAAGAAAAATATGATGCAAAAGTAGGATTTACTGAATCAAAAGGTTGGGGCGGAACAACAATGAAATTCCGTAATTTAAAGAAAAGTACGGAAATTGCTGCAAGTGAATTCACAGAAGAAATGACTAATAGTTTCAATGAATATAATGATGCTGCAATATTTGTTTTGTCTAGAACAGGTGGAGAAGGTAGTGATTTATCAGCAGGAACAGATAAATATTTAGCTATCACTGATGAAGAAAAATCTGTTTTGGAAGCTATGAAAAATGGCCCATTCAAGAAAAGAATTGTTCTAGTTAATACATTCAATGCAGTTGAATTAGGATTCCTAGATCAATATAACATTGATGCTTGCTTATATATTGGTGGTACTGGCGAAGTGGGATTAGATGCTGTTACAGATATTATCGTTGGTAATATTTGCCCAAGTGGTAAATTAGCGGATACTTATGCATATGATTCTTATTCTTCACCAGCAATGCAAAACTTTGGCGATTATACATTTGGAAATGCGGATCAAATCAATAATGCTGATTCGCGAAAATATGTAATGTATAACGAAGGTATTTATGTTGGATATCGTTATTATGAAACAAGATATGAAGATAGTGTCTTAGGAAAAGGAAAGGCTAATTCTTCAAAAGGTAGCTTTAAAGGCGCTACATGGAACTACGCTAACGAAGTACAATTCCCATTTGGATATGGTTTATCTTATGCTGATTTGAAACAAGAATTAGTATCTTCTTCTTTAGATTGGAAAGCTAAAAAAGCAACATTTACAGTTAAAGTTACTAATAGTTCATCGATTGATGCTTTAGATACAATTGAAGTTTATACTCAAACACCATATGTTGCTGGTGGATTAGAAAAATCCGCTATCCAATTATGTGGATTTGAAAAAGTAGAAGTAAAAGCTAATGATTCTACGACTGCAACAGTAGAAGTAGAATTACGCGATATTGCTTCTTACGATAATATTAATCACAAAACATATATTATGGATAAAGGAGACTATTACTTTGCAATTGGTAATGGTGTTCATGATGCTTTAAATAACATCCTTGAAAAGAAAGGCGTTAACGCAACTCAAAAAGAAGCAATGGTTGGAGAAGGAAACGCTAAGAATGCTGTTAAATATGTAAAGTCAACTTTTGATGCTGAAGAATATATGGCTAGTGAAACTAAAACAAAAATCACTAATCAATTTGATGATGCTGATGTTAATAATTATTTAGATGATTCTAATAAAGTAACTTACTTATCTCGAAATGATTGGGAAAAGACATGGCCTGAATCAATGGTGGGATTTAACGCTAGCGAAAGAATGATTACTATGGCAAATTCCTACTATTCTAGCGATAATAAGGGAACAGGAACATTACCTTCTGCTTATACAAGAGAAACTGATGGAGAAAAAGTTACATTAGGTGCAGAAAAGAAATATACTGTGGCGATGATGATTGGTGCTGACTATGATGATCCTAACTGGAATGCTTTATTAGACCAATTAACCAAACAAGATTACTTAGATTCTACTTCTCAAGGTAGAAAACCACTTGAAAGTGTTGGAATGCCTGCTACTACAGCAGTAGATGGTCCAGCAGCATGGACAAAATCAAATTATATTGAAGACTACACAAATCAATATAATGCTGACAAAGTTAAAAAGACTTCAGATTTAACTGTTTTATATCCAACAGAAACAGTTATGGCTGGTACTTGGAATGTAGATTTATTAAATGAAGTTGGTAAGAGTTTTGGCGAAGAAGGATTATGGGGCGGCGGCGTTGGCTGGTATGGCCCTGGCGCTAATACACATAGAACTCCATATGCTGGAAGAAACTTTGAATATTTCTCAGAAGATGGATTTATTTCTGGTAAATTATGTGAAGCAGAAGTTCATGGTGCTATGGAAAAAGGTACAATTCCATACTTAAAACATTTCTTCTTAAATGATCAAGAAACTAACCGTATTGGTGTTTGTACATTCTCTAATGAACAAGCAATTCGTGAAATTTATTTACGCTCATTCCAATATGCTTTTGAAACAACTGGCGAAAATGATAAATCATGTTCTGGTGTTATGGGAGCATTTAATCGTTTAGGTATGATTTGGACAGGACACTATACAAATTTATGGAAAAATGTCATGGAAAAAGAATTTGGCTTCTTAGGAAGTGTTACAACTGACTTTGGTCAAAAACAAGGTAGTTTAATGGAACCTCAACTTGCTTATGAAGCTGGTACTCATATGTTCTGTACTTCTGGAACAGGATTTGCTACATACTTAGAAAACATTAACTTTACTGAAGATACAAAACTTATGAACAATATGAGAGAAGCAATTCACCGTCAACTATATAACTTTGCTAATAGTGCAGCAATGAATGGTATGACTTCTACATCTAAGATTGTTGTTGTTCGTGTTTGGTATCAAAAAGCATTGACTGCTACAACAGTTATTTCTTCAATTGTATTAGCAGGATCACTTGCACTTATGACTTTAGGATTACTTGCTAAACGTAAGGAGGTAGAATAATATGCTAAAAAAGTTTTTAGAAACAAAAAAAGCCGGATGGTATGTTGAATTAGCTTCTTTCATTCTTGCTCTTATTACTCTTATTGCTTATGTGGCTAGAGGCGGTAATTATTTATCACCAGTTAGCACATCTGCAGTAGTGGTATTATCTATTGGCTTAGTAATTAATGCAGTAGTGCTTTTTAAAGATTTTAAAGTACTAGGATTACTTCCAGTCGCATTATATGCTGGATCTGCAGCAATATTATTAAATACTGAGATGCTATTTATTTCTAACGTTATATTTGGTGTTGATGGTAATAGTTTTGATGTTGCATTCTTTATGTTTATCATTTGCGATATTTTAGCTATTATAACTTCTGCGGTCGCATTTTCGATGGGATTAACCAAAGAAGTTAAATAAATTACTATTTTAAGGAGATAGGCATTAGTTTTATCTCCTTTTTTAGCAAAAACCACCAATAAAGTAAGAAAAAAAATTTTTCTATTGATTATAATCAATACTTTATGTTATATTGTTTTAGCAACTTTCTTTAGGCCGCAAAAAAAATTTGGCTTAAGGCGGAAGGAGAACGAACTAATTATGAAAAAAGGTATTCACCCAGCTTATCACAAGTGCAAAGTTACTTGTGTCTCATGTGGAGCAACATTTGAAACAGGTTCTGTATTAGACGAAATTCGTGTTGATACATGCTCAAATTGCCATCCATTCTATACTGGAAAACAACGCTTTACTCAAGCAGATGGTCGCGTTGATCGTTTCATGAAGAGATACGGAATGAAAAAATAGTTTTCAAACGTGTATTAGACCGTTATCAACGCGATAACGGTTTTCTTTTTTCTTAAATAAGGAGGATCCAAGTAATGAAAAAAAATTATTATATAACTACACCTATTTATTATCCTAGCGCTAATTTACATATTGGACATGCTTATTGCACTACTTGTGTAGATGTTATTGCTCGTGTTAGAAGAATTCAAGGTTATAACACTTACTTTTTGACAGGCGCTGATGAACATGGTGAAAAAATTGAAAAGAATGCTGCTTTAAAAGGAATGACTCCACAAGCATTTGTCGATGATATTGTTAAAGGTATCAAAGATTTATGGAAAGCTTTAGAAATCACTAATGATGATTTTATTCGTACAACCGAAGAAAGACACTGGATGGTTGTGCAAAAGATATTCTCCCGTTTATTAGAACAAGGTGATATTTATCTTGGAAAATATGAAGGTTGGTATTGCACACCTTGTGAATCTTTCTGGACAGATACTCAAGTAGGAGAAAATCATATTTGCCCCGACTGTGGTCGTGAAGTTCATAAAGCAAGTGAAGAAGCTTATTTCTTCAAAGTAAGTAAATACGCAGATAGATTAGTTAAATTTTATGAAGATCATCCTGATTTCATTTATCCAGAATCAAGAAAAAATGAAATGCTTAATACATTTATTAAACCAGGATTAGAAGATTTATGTATTTCTCGTACATCTTTTACTTGGGGTGTCCCAATTAAAGAAAATCCACGCCATATTATTTATGTTTGGATTGATGCACTTGTTAACTATATTTCCGCTTTAGGATATTTAAGTGATGATGCATCTAAATTTGAAACTTTCTGGGGAGAAGATTCTGAAATTGTTCATGTAATTGGTAATGATATTACGCGTTTCCACACTATTTATTGGCCAATTCTTTTAATGGCTTTAGGTTTAAGATTACCAGATAAAGTATTTGTCCATGGTTTATTAATGATGAAAGATGGAAAGATGTCTAAGTCTCGTGGTAATGTTGTTAATCCTTATCCATTAATTGAAAAATATGGTGTTGACGCTGTTAGATATTATTTAGTACGTGAAACAATATTTGGACAAGATGGTACATTCTCACCTGAACAATTCGCGGAACGTATTAATACAGATTTAGCTAATAGTTATGGTAATTTATTAAGTAGAACTATTTCTATGATTAGCAAATATTTTGATGGAGTAATTCCTGAATATAAAGGAAATGTAACTGAATTTGATCATTTTATTTTAGAACAAGCTAATGACACTATTGCACGTTACGAAAAAGCATTTGATACTCTTAAGATTACTGATGCTTTCATTGCAGTTATGGATTTAGTAAATAGAGCTAATAAATATATTGATGAAACAATGCCTTGGGCTTTAGCTAAAGATGAAAGTAAAAAAGAAGAACTTGCTTCGGTTATGTCACATTTAGCTAATGTGCTTTATGTAAGTTCTATTCTCTTACAACCAGTATTAATTCATAGTGCTCCTAAAGCTTTAGATGCATTAGGTGTAAGTGAAGAATTAAAAGATTATAAAAATGTTAAGGAATTTGGTAAATTAGGTAATACGAAAGTTACTAAGATTGATCCATTATTCCCTCGACTTGATGTAGCAAAAGAAGCTGAATATATTAAAGGCTTAATGCAAAATAATAAATAGTTATTTAGTCTCACTCTTTTTGGGTGAGACTTTATTTAAGGAGAATTTATGAAGAAAAAGAAAACATTTGATTTAGGCACAATAACTGGTAAATGTGTGGATTATACATTTGACGGCAAAGGTATTGTAAAAACAAATACAAAACCTTGTTTTGTTGATGCTTTATTAGTGGGAGAAGAAGCGGATATTAAACTTAATTATCAAAAAAGTGAAATGTATTTTGGTAAAATTCTTAAACTTCATAATTTATCCCCTAATCGTATAAAACCAATGTGTCCTGTTTCTACAGCATGTGGCGGTTGTTGCTTTCAAAATTTAAAATATGAAGAACAATTAAAATTTAAACAAAAGAAAGTAAAAGACGCTTTATATAAAATTGGACATTTAAATGTTAATGTTGAATCCACTATCGGAATGGAAAATCCATATCATTATCGTAATAAAATTCAAATGCCAATTGGTATGAATCAAAAGAAACAAATCATATCTGGATTTTACCGCACTGATTCGCATGAAATTATTCCTATTAATGAATGCTTTATTGAAGATGAACGTGCAAGTAAGATTATTAATACTTTAAAAGCATTAATGAAAAAGCATAAAATTTTACCTTATAACGAAGATACTCGTGTTGGCATTATTCGTCATTGTTTAATTCGTACAAGTCATTATTATCCGCAAATTATGGTAGTGTTAGTTACTAATGCGGATTCATTCCCAGGAAGAAATAATTTAGTAAAAGATTTACACGCAGAATGTCCAGAAATAACCACTATTGTACAAAATATTAATACTCGTGACACTAATGTCATTATGGGTGAAAAAGAAAGAATTTTAATGGGTAAAGGATTTATTATTGATGAATTATGTGGAGTTAAATTCCAAATATCTTCCAAATCATTTTATCAAGTTAATCCTACTCAAACAGAAAAACTATATGAAACCGCAATTAAACTAGCCAATGTAACTAAAGATGATGTTGTGTTAGATGCTTATTGTGGTATTGGTACAATTGGTTTAATTACTAGTAAATATGCTAAACAAGTAATAGGCGTAGAAATTGTTAAAGACGCAATTAAAGACGCAAATAACAATGCTAGAATTAATAATATTGATAATGTGGAGTTTTATTGTGATGACGCTGGTGACTTTATTATTAATCAATTTAATAAAGGATTTAATTATGATGTTGTTATTATGGATCCTCCACGTAAAGGATCTGATGAAAAATTCTTATCTATTTTATTAAAAACATTACCAAAGCGTGTTGTTTATGTATCTTGTGATCCATCAACATTAGCTAGGGATTTAAAATACTTATCTAAAT
>ERZ808240.4174-NODE-4174-length-13066-cov-11.281608_pt1 | contig 13066 bp, 15 predicted proteins | sample MGYA00521084_ERZ808240 | MGnify/ENA primary metagenome ERZ808240 (study PRJEB31516, sample SAMN03275571) | gut metagenome | biome: mammalia-associated habitat; material: feces | host: Papio cynocephalus | place: Kenya | collected 2012-08-06 ... | reverse complement strand
ATAGGTTGCAACTTCTCTTCAAAGACAGGAACCATTGATGGGTGGAAGATTTCGCCATCGCTCTAACCTATCTCCTCAGCGTCTTGTGCCATTTCGCGCAACTGTCGGATGAAATCGTCCTTGTGCTTGGGCGACACTATCACCGTGTCGTGGGTGAAATTGATTTCCAACCTGTCTAATGAGGCGGCGGGAGCCGACAACAGGGTGTGGGTGGGCTTGATGGATCGCATGTCGTGGATGTCGTATACACGAGAGAAAAGACCGTCTTTCACGATAAGCCTTGAGCCGCGGATGACGTACCTGATATTGAACATGTAAGCCGAGATGGGGACAATCAGTACCACGGCCATGATGACGCACATAAGTATGTCGCCCATAAAGCCGATAGGCGCTACACTCGCGATGATGATGGCGTGGATGAGGAGCAAGAGCCACAAGTCAACCTTTGAGTGGTATGTCTTTTCTTCCATAAAGAGCTGTAGGGGAAACGGTTTTCAGTAGTATTATTAAGGTATAATAAGCAACAAGGGCGGTCATGCAGACACATGATCGCCCTTGCCGGTATGCGATGTTAATAAGCGCTCTTGAACTCTCCGAGGAAGCGCGTGTCGTTCTCAGAGAACAGCCTGAGGTCGTTGACCCCATACTTGAGGTTTGCGATGCGCTCCACGCCCATGCCGAACGCATAGCCCGTGTAAACGTCGGGATCTATGCCACATGCGGCGAGGTCGTGAGGGTCAACCATTCCGCATCCGAGAATCTCGACCCATCCGGTGTGCTTGCAGAAGTTGCAGCCCTTGCCTCCGCAGATGGTACACGAGATGTCCATCTCCGCGCTTGGCTCGGTGAATGGGAAGAACGACGGGCGCAGACGAATCTTCGTGTCAGGGCCGAACATCTCGCGAGCGAACGTGAGCAGCACCTGCTTGAGGTCGGTGAAGCTCACGCCCTTGTCCACGTAGAGCCCTTCCACCTGATGGAAGAAGCAATGGGCACGAGCCGAGATGGCCTCGTTGCGATAGACACGCCCTGGGCAGAGCACGCGGATAGGAGGCTCATGGCTCTCCATGTAGTGAGCCTCGTCGCCAGAGGTGTGGGAGCGCAGAAGCACGTTTTTCGTCACGTCGTTGGGGTTTTGCGATATGAAGAACGTGTCTTGCATGTCGCGCGCCGGATGGTCTGCGGCGAAGTTGAGCATGGTGAAGACGTGCTTGTCGTCGTCGATCTCAGGCCCATGAAACAGAGTGAAGCCCATGCGCTGGAAAATCTCTATGATCTCGTTCTTGACGATGGTGAGCGGATGGCGTGTGCCCAGATCAATGGGGTAGGGCGTGCGCGTGAGGTCGAGGTTCTCCTCTCCCGTCTCCGTGGTCTCCACCGTCTCGCGGAGCTCGTTGATCTTCTCCGTGGCCAGCTTCTTGAGCTCGTTGATCTTCATGCCGAACTCCTTTTTCTTGTCTTTCGCCACGGTGCGGAACTCGTCCATGAGCTCACTGATCTCACCTTTCTTGCTCAGGTATTTTATCCTGAGCCTTTCCACGTCTTCCGCGTTCTTGGCGGAAAGCTGCGAAACCTCCTTCAGAAGGTCGTCTATCTTGTCTAACAACATGATGGTATGATTATCTAATCCTAATACTCTTGCCTATGTGAAATGTTGTGTGCAAAGTTACGAATTTTATTGCATAAAGGATATTGTATCTTAAAAATTATGCGTAATTTTGTGCCCGTTAATTAGTAGGCTATGAGAAAAACTTTACTTTCGATTGTTTTATCGTTTCTCATTTTCATGTTTACAGTTCCTGTGGGTTGCACAGACAAGAAGCCCCAGCAGGCGAATGACACGACGACCGATTCCGTATTGACCGACACGTCTTCCATCGACTCCACTGAGGCACTGATAGAGGAGACCCCCATGCCCAAGGCAGCCGATGAACTTTTCGATGACTTCATATTCAACTTCGCGGCCAACCGCAAGCTTCAAAAGGAGCGCATCGTGTTCCCGCTGAAAGTGTACAGAAAAGGCAAGCTGGCAAAGGAAATACCCATGAAGCAATGGAAGATGGAACATTTCTTCATGCGCCAGCAGTATTACACGCTCATCTTCGACAACAAGCGGCAGATGAACCTTGTGAAGGACACCTCGGTGAGCCATGTGGTGATAGAGAAAATATTCTTCCGCAAGAAGCTCGTGCAGCAGTTCCTGTTTAACCGCATCGACGGCAAGTTCATGATGACATCGCTCAACTATAAGCCATTGTACACCAATGATAACGCCGACTTTTTGAGGTTTTACGACCATTTCTCTCGCGATTCAGTGTTTCAGGTAGCCTCCATGGCAGACGAGGTGGAGTTTTCCGCCCCCGACCCCAACAACGACTTCGCCAACATCAACGGCATAATGATGCCACAGCAGTGGCCCGACTTCAAGCCCGCCCTAATCCCCCGCGACAAGATATACAACATCATCTACGGCCAGAAGTACACGGAGTCGAAGCGAAAGTTGTTCGTCATCAGGGGCATCTCCAACTCTCTGGAGATAGACATGCAGTTCAGGAAAAAAGGAGGGCGATGGATGCTTGTCAAGTTTAATTCTTAACGTGTGACAAAACAAATGCTTACAGAAAAAGATCACTCGCTGCTGCGCGACAACACCTTCCATATAGACCAGAAGTGCGACGAATACGTCGTCTTCTCCAATGAAGGCGAGGCCGCTGAGCTGGCAAGGAACCTAAAAGAACCTTACCTCCTGCTTGGCGGTGGCAGCAACCTGCTGCTGACAACCGACTTCCACGGCAAGGTCGTCACGCCCGAGAAACGTTTCGACATCGCCGTGCAGCTTCGCCATGGGAGCAACGAGCCATGCCTGAGATGCTGGGCCGGCACGACATTCGACGACGTGGTGGCCTATGCCGTGCGCCATGGCTATCACGGCCTTGAGAACCTGAGCCTGATACCAGGCGAATGTGGCGCGTCGGCGATACAGAACATTGGTGCCTACGGCGCCGAGATACAAGACGTGATGCTTGAGGTCGAGGCCGTGGAGATAGGCACGGGCAGACATGTCACGATAAAGGCGGCAGACTGCGGCTACAGCTACAGGCAAAGCAAGTTCAAGCACGAATGGAAAGACAAGTACATCGTGGTGTATGTCACCTACCAGCTTCATCGAGCCTTCACGCCCGAGCTTGACTACGGCAACGTGAGGCAGCAGCTCGACGACAGGGGAATAGACGAAAGCCAGCTGACGGGCGAGACGCTACGCGACATAATAATCGACATCCGCCAGGCAAAGTTGCCCGACCCAGCGGTGAAGGGCAACGCCGGCAGTTTCTTCATGAACCCCATTGTGGACGCTACGGTATTTGAGAGGCTGAAGACGTCGCACCCCGACATTCACTATTTCGAGGTGCGGCAGCCTGACGGCAGCGTGAAATACAAGATCCCGGCAGGCTGGATGATAGACCAATGCGGCTGGAAAGGCAAGTCGCTCGGCCGTGCGGCGGTATACGACAAGCAGGCGCTCATCCTTGTGAACAATGGAGGGGCAACAGGAAAGGAAGTAGTGGAACTGATGAAAGCCGTGCAGAAAGCCGTGCGCGACAAGTTCGGCCTGGACATAAAGCCAGAGGTGAATATCGTTTAACCACACGCAAGGCAAGGACAAAAACTATGAGACTGACGTTTCTTGGGACAGGCACGTCCACGGGCATTCCCGTGATAGGCTGCAGGTGTGCCGTATGCACGAGCACGGATTCGCGCGACAAGCGTTTCCGCACGGCGGCGCTCTTGGAGACAGTCACCACGCGCGTGCTCATCGATTGCGGCCCCGACATACGTATGCAGTTGCTGCGTGTGCCGTTCAAGAAGATAGACGGCGTGCTGCTCACCCATGAGCATTATGACCACGTGGGTGGGCTCGACGACTTGCGACCCTATTGCTATGCCTTTGGCGACCTTGACATATATGCCAAAGCCCGCACCGTAGAAAACGTCAGGCACAACTTCCCCTATTGTTTCGCCGAGCATCCTTACCCCGGCGTGCCGTCGTTTAACCTCCACGCGGTGGAAAAGCACAAGGCTTTCAACATAGGCGACATACCCGTGACCCCAATAGAGGTGATGCACGACAAGATGCCAATCTTCGGCTATCGCTTTGGCAAGATGGCATATATTACCGACATGAAGAAGATAGCCGACGAGGAGCTGCCGTTTCTCGAGGGCGTGGACACACTTGTGGTGAACGCGCTGAGATGGGAAAAGGAACACCATAGCCACATGCTCGTGAAAGATGCCGTGGCGTTCGCCAAACGCTTAGGCGCGAGAAAAACCTATCTGATTCATGTCACTCACCAGATAGGGTTATACGAGGAGGCCAACAAGCGGTTGCCCGATGGCTTCCAAATACCATACGACGGCATGGAAATCAGCGTTTGAACTTGCGGTAGAGTTTCCAAGCCAGCAACATGCCGTCGAGCACCCCCGCCCCCATGTTGATAAAGCCCGAGAAGCGCTGTGAAGGAGATGCGGACTTTGCCAACGCCTCAGGCTTCTTGAACAAAGAATGCCATTTCTCCTCTATCTTGGCACTGTCGGCCTCGATATCCTTTAGCAATGCCGCCTTGCGCAACTTGATTTCCTCAATCGTCTGGTATGACGACACCGCAGAAAAACTATCTTTCATCTTTGACTTTTACAGTTATGTGACACCTGTCAGCTCAAGAGAAGACCGGACAGGAAACGCACTAATGGCTTCTCTATCCAACTCTTCCTGAAGATGATAAACAACAGGAAAACAAGGAAATACACGCCCGCCACGATGGAGAACGCCGCCACCTGGCCTAAGCAAGCAGATAGGGCGGACACCACGGCAAAGCTCAGGAATATCAACACGAAAACCAGCAGCAGACCAAGAATGGCAGTCATGGCTATCGCCGTGAGAATCCTCACGGTCTTCTCCACGGTGCCAAGCTTGATATACTCCTTTTGCAGGCCAGCGTAGTGTTTGAGCACATCCACAAGCTGGCCGATAGTCTCAATGTTCTGATCGTTTGAAAACATCGAATCAGGTGTTTAAGCCTTCTCGTCCTCGACGGCCTCCTTGATGTCGTCTACAAAGTCCTCGGCGTCGCGGCGATTAAGCTTGATGTCGTGTTTCTTGCAGAAGTCGTCTACCGTGTCGGCGATTTTCGAGCGAGTGTCAGAACCCTTTTCCGGAGCGAGCAGCAAACCCACGGCCGCGCCCGCGATAGCTCCACCAATGAATGTGGCAATGTAACCAAATGTCTTCATAATAACATCCTTTCTTTATTAAAACATAATGCCCACAGGCACAGCAGCCTGTGGCTTTCAATATGCAAACTTAATTGTTTTCTGCAATATAACGACGTTTAAAGCCGACAAAAGTTGTCGCGACAGTCATAAATAATATTAACCGATTAAAAAATACTTTATTAGTTGCCCCTTTAACAAACTTTATGTGTGGATGAATGCGCTGTTTATAAAGTTTTTTGTAATTTCGCAAGTAAAAGTATATATTCCGCAATAAATACAAGAAACTAAACAAATACTTAACAATGAAAAAATATTTGGTAATGGGCGCGGCCCTTTGCGTGGCAATCGCTTTCACAAGTTGTAAATCACAAGAGAGTGCATACAAGAAAATGTATGAGAAGGCAAAGGCTCAAGAGGAACAGCAGACCGCTGCCTCTAACAGTCAGGATCAGGCTACTGTCACCCCGATGGTTACCAAGCAAGCCAACGAGACCACGGTCAGCAACGTGGACAACACCCCCGTTCGCTCAGAGGATGTCACGCTCATCAGCGGCTCAGGCTTGAAACAGTTCAGCGTGGTGGTAGGCAGCTTCGGCTTGAAGTCGAACGCTGAGGGCTTCCAGAGCTTGCTGAAGCAAGGCGGTTACGACGCTCAAATCGTGTTTAACCCACAGAACAACATGTATCGCGTCATCTCCGGCACATACGATAATAAGAGCCAGGCCGTGCAGAGCCGCGACGCCATCCGTGGCAGCAAGTTCAACAAGAACAGCGATTCTTGGCTTTTGTTCAAGAAATAAATGCCGAGAGTGCTATCCATAGACTATGGCAAGAAGCGCACGGGGTTGGCCGTGACCGACCCCTTGCAGCTGATAGCCAATGGTCTGACGACAGTGGAGACAAAAGATTTGCTCGACTTCCTCCTCAGGTATGTCAAGGACGAGGAAGTGGAGCAAATCGTAATAGGGAAGCCGATGCAGCCCAACGGTCAGCCATCGGAAAATCTCGCGAGAGTTGAGGCTTTCGTGAATCGTTGGCGCAAGGTCTCCCCATCTATCCCAATAGTTTTTTACGACGAGCGTTTTACCTCGGTGCTTGCCCATCGCGCCATTATTGAGGGCGGCGTGAAGAAGAAGGCAAGGAGGGAAAACAAGGGTCTTGTGGATGAAGTCAGCGCGACGATCATCCTGCAAGACTATATGAATTCGAAACGATGATATTACCGATTTACACATACGGGCAGCCAGTTCTGAGAAAAGTTGCCCAGGACATACCAACCGACTACCCCGAGCTCGACAAGCTCATCGCCGACATGTATGAGACCCTGGACGCCTCGTCGGGCGTAGGCCTCGCTGCGCCACAGATAGGTAAATCCATCCGCGTGGTTGTCATCGACCTGGACGTGTTGAAGGAAGACTATCCCCAATACGCGGGCTTCCGCCATGCGTTTATCAATGGTCACATCCTGGAAGCAGACGAGCAGGCCGGCAAAGTGTCGATGGAAGAGGGCTGCCTCTCCATACCGGGTCTCAGCGAGGAAGTGATGCGCCCGAAGCGTATCCACGCCACATGGCTCGACGAGAATCTTCAGCAGCACGACGAGTGGGTTGACGGTTATCAAGCAAGGGTGATGCAGCACGAGTTTGACCATCTTGAGGGCGTGCTGTATATCGACAAGGTGTCGCCATTCCGCAAGCAGATGAACCGCAACAAGCTGAAGGCTATGGCACAAGGAAAGTTTCGCGCCTCGTACCGGACAAAGCCCATCCACAAGTAAGACACTCAAGAACACAGGCAGGACTTTATAATTATCAGATGAAAAGCAGGATAATCGTTTTCTTAGTGGCATTGTTGTCCGTAGCCAAGGCCAATGCGCAGTATAATGTGGATCGTCTCATCATGAATGGTGAGGTAGCCTTGCATTATGATGATTACGTGCTTTCCATCCAGTATTTCAATAAGGTGCTGGCACTCAAGCCATATCTATGGCTGCCATGGTATGACAGAGCCGTGGCAAAGTTTTACCTTGACGATTATATCGGTTCGGAGACCGACGCTTCGAAAGCAATAGAGCTGAACCCTTACATTGAGCAGGTCTTCGACTTGCGAGCAATCTCTCGCATTCGTCAAGAGAAATACCAGGATGCCGTGAGCGACTATGACCATGCCATCACCCTCAACCCCTCCGTCTCGAGTTTTTGGGTCAACCGCGCCATCTGCCGCATGAACCTTCAAGAGTTTGACCAGGCGTTGCTCGACGCCGACACCATAATAAGCAGATGGTCGAACATCTCGACCGCCTATTCCCTTAAGGCGGAAGTGTATCTTGAGAAAAAAGACACCACGCAGGCAGACCACTGGCTGTCGCGGAGTCTTGACATCAACCCATACAACGCCGACGCTTGGACCACGCGGTCATACATAGCGTTGAACCGCAAGCAGTGGCACACGGCCGACACTTGCCTTGGAAGGGCCATTCACCTTAGGCCCAAGGTGGTCAACAACTACGTGAACAGGGCTCTGGCGCGACTCAATATCAACAACCTGAAGGGCGCACTTGCCGATTACGACATGGCGATAGACCTTGATCCCAAGAATTTCCTTGCCCACTATAACCGTGGGCTGCTGAGAGTGCAGCTCGGCGATGACAACCGTGCCGTGGAAGACTTCGACTTCGTGGTGAAGATGGAGCCACGCAACTTCATGGCCATCTACAACCGTGCGTTGCTCAACGACAAGATAGGAAACCTGCGCGCCGCGATAAGAGACTATACGAAAGTGATAGAGCAATTCCCCAACTTCTGGACAGGCTTGTCGGCAAGGGCAAACTGCTATCGTCGGCTCGGCATGACAAACCAGGCGGAAATGGACGAGTTCCGCATATTCAAGGCCCAGATGAACAAGCACCTCGGCATACAGCAGAGATGGAGCAAGGCCAAGCTGCGCGAGGTGCGAAAGCGCTCTGAGATAGACATATCGAAGTATAATGAGGTGGTGATAGAGGATAAGCCAAAGGTTGACCATACGTATTCGGGAGGTATCCGTGGCACCATTCAAGACCGCGATGTGGAGATCGCCTTCTTGCCAATGTACCAGTTGTCGTATTTCTCATATTCGAACGCCGTGGAGGGCTATCAGGCTTACGACACCGAGGTGGATCACTTCAATGCCAAACACGACCCCTTGAGGAAGCTGAATCTCACTTGCAACGCCACGCGCGCGCAACTCACGGCCGTGCAGTCGAAGCAGATATTCCAGTTGATAGACGCGCTCACGGCAGGCATACAAGAGGAGAAAGACCGCACAGCGCGCGCCGCTCTCTTGCTTCAGCGCGCCGTGGCCTATTCAGAGGCGCAGAACTACAGTGACGCCATTTCCGACCTCGACGATTACCTCTCCGTGGACACAGCCTCGGCCATGGGACATTGGGAGCGCGCTGTGTGCCAGCAGCTGCTCAACAGCTACGAGGCATCGAAAGGTACCAAGACGGCTATGAAGCTCTCGCAGGTGGAGGGCGATTTCGCTGTCGCCATACAACTTTATCCCAAGAATGCCTACACATATTATAACAGAGGAAACCTCTTTGCGGCGGAGAAAAATTACATGCGAGCTATCGCCGACTATACCCACGCCATAAGCCTCGACCCGAACATGGCACAAGCCTATTATAACCGTGCCGTGGCCCGCTTCTATTCAGGCGACGTTAAGTCGGCGCAAAGCGACCTGAGCCATGCCGGAGAACTCGGGCTTTACAGTGCCTACGCCCTCAGCAAGAAGATGACCGAGGCGCAGCCTAAGAAAAAACAATCTAAGGCAAAGAAATAAACGTTTTTGCATATCCTATTAAAAAATAAGTAGTACTTTTGCAAGCGATTTAGATAAACTAATTTGTAGTATGGTTAAAATCACGTTCCCCGATGGCTCCGTCCGTGAATACGAGAATGGAGTGACGGGTCTTCAAATCGCGGAGAGCATCTCACCTGCTCTCGCCCGTGACGTTGTATCTTGCGGGATTAATGGTGAGACAACAGAACTCAACCGTCCAATAAACAGCGATGCCAACATCGAACTTTACAAGTTTGATGACGAACAAGGTAAGCACACGTTTTGGCACACGTCTGCCCATCTGCTTGCCGAGGCTCTTCAAGAACTTTATCCAGGCATCCAGTTTGGTTTCGGCCCAGCCATTGAGACAGGCTTCTTTTATGATGTCATGCCTCCAAAGGGGACTGTGATCTCCGAGAGCGACTTCCCGAAGATTGAGGCCAAGATGAAAGAACTCGCCAAGAAAAACGAGCCAGTAGTCCGCAAAGAAGTGGCAAAGGGCGACGCTCTCAAGGAGTTTGAGGCCATGGGACAACAGTATAAGGTGGAGCACATCTCACAGGATCTTGAGGATGGCACCATAACCACATATACACAAGGCAATTTCACAGACCTTTGCAAGGGTCCGCACCTCATGTCCACTGGCGCCATCAAGGCCATAAAAATCACGAGCGTGGCAGGAGCATTCTGGCGTGGCGACGCAAAGCGCGAGCAAATGACACGTATCTATGGTGTGACATTCCCAAAGAAGAAGATGCTTGATGAGTATCTCGTCATGCTGGAAGAGGCCAAGAAGCGCGATCACCGAAAAATAGGCAAGGAGATGGAACTATTCATGTTCTCCGAGCGTGTAGGCAAGGGCCTTCCAATATGGTTGCCAAAGGGTACCCAGCTGCGCCTGCGCTTGCAGGACGTGCTGCGCCATGTGCTGAAACCATATCATTATCAAGAGGTCATCACACCGGGCATAGGCTCTAAAAACCTATATGTCACCTCTGGCCACTATGCTCATTACGGCAAGGACGCTTTCCAGCCAATACATACTCCTGAGCCAGACGAAGAGTATATGCTCAAGCCGATGAACTGCCCTCACCACTGCGAGGTTTACGCCCGCAAGCCTCGTTCGTATAAAGACCTGCCTCTCCGCATAGCAGAGTTTGGCACCGTGTTCCGTTACGAGAAGAGCGGAGAGCTTCACGGCCTGACTCGCGTGCGCACATTCACGCAGGACGACGCCCACATCTTCGTGCGTCCGGATCAGGTTAAAGCAGAGTTTGAGTCGATTATTGACATCATTCTCAAGGTATTCAAGATTTTTGGATTCGACAACTACGACGCTCAGATTTCCCTTCGCGACCCGAAAGATACCGACAAGTATATTGGCTCTGATGAGATTTGGGAAGAGAGCGAGAATGCCATTCGCCAGGCTTGCAAGGAGAAAGGTCTCCATACGCACGAGGAACTGGGCGAGGCCGCTTTCTATGGTCCGAAACTCGACTTCATGGTAAAGGATGCCATCGGACGCAAATGGCAGCTTGGCACTATTCAGGTGGACTATAACCTGCCTGAGCGTTTCAAGTTGGAATACACTGCCGAGGACAACTCGAAGAAGACCCCGGTGATGATTCACCGTGCACCGTTTGGTTCGTTGGAACGCTTCACGGCCGTGCTCATCGAGCATACCGCCGGCCACTTCCCATTGTGGCTCGCCCCAGACCAAGTGGCAGTGCTGCCAATCTCGGAGAAGTTTAACGATTATGCCAAGAAGGTGCAAGAATATCTCGATTCCGTTGACGTTCGCAGCTATATCGATGACCGTAACGAGAAGATTGGCCGCAAGATACGCGACAATGAGTTGAAGCGTGTGCCTTATATGCTGGTTGTTGGCGAGAAAGAGGCCGCCGACGGTCTTGTCTCCATGCGTAAGCAAGGCGGTGGCGAGCAAGCGCAAATGCCTATGGAGGAGTTTGCGAAGCGCGTCAACGACGAGGTGAAAGACCAGCTTAAAGCCCTTGATGAATAAACAAGGTAGCAAGCCAAACAATGATAAAGGGGAGGCACCGCAAGGCGCTTCCCCTTATTACTTGATTTTTGAATCGTTTTATTTGGCCATGTCTTTCGAACTTCTCTTCTCCCTGTGATAACTCCGATATTCATCGAGAGGAATCTCCACGTCAGGCTCTTGCAATACGCCATCGTGTGGCAATCGGAAACGCAAGTAGCGAATGTTCAGGCCGCGTTCAATCCACATACCCTCATAATAGGTGTGAATATCGAGCAGCGGCGAGCCCTGTAAGCCTTCTGGCGTGGAATGGTATAAGTCCTCAGTGCAATAGTCGATGGGAAGATGATTCCTCTCAACTAATAACCGAGTGTAAGTGAAAAGGAAGTTGGAGTCCGTCTTTAGGTTCACGATGCCACCGTCAACGAGAAAACGACGGTAACGCTCCATGAAATATGAAGACGTGAGGCGTTTGCGTGGATTCTTCATCTGCGGGTCGGAAAACGTAAGCCATATTTCCTGCACTTCATCCTTATCGAAGAACCTGTCTATTATCTCAATGCTCGTTCTTAGGAAAGCCACATTGTCGAGATTCTCCTCAAGAGCCTGCTTTGCTCCGGTGTACATACGTGCACCCTTGATGTCAACCCCAATGAAATTCACGTCGGGGTATCTTCTCGCCAGGCCTACTGCATATTCGCCCCTTCCACAGCCCAGTTCAAGAACTATAGGGTTGTCGTTCTTGAAATATTGTTCACGCCAATGGCCCTTCATCTCGAAAGGCACATCGCTGATGACAGAGAATGGGTATTGAAAGACATTCCGGAACGTCTCCATCTCAGCGAACTTCTGTAGTTTTCCTTTTCCCATGGTAATGTATAGCTACGGTGACAACACTGTCAGCCGTTTAATGCTGTTGCCGTAAAAACAAATTCAGATTTCAGCAACACATTCTATCTCCACCCTCGCGTTTTTAGGCAATGTCTTGATGGCCACAGCTGAGCGCGCTGGGAATGGAGTGGTGAAGAAAGTGGCATAAACCTCGTTCATCTCTGCGAAATCGCCCATGTCGGCGAGGAACACTGTTGTCTTTACGACGTGAGCCATGTCCGTGCCTTCCGCCTCGAGGATAGCCTTGACGTTTGACAGGCTTTGGCGTGTAAGTTCCTTTATGCCTCCCTCGGCGAAATTGCCAGTTGTAGGGTTGACGGGCAGTTGGCCGCTGACGAAGATGAGGTTTCCTGTGCGAATTGCCTGGCTATAAGGGCCAATGGCTCCAGGAGCCTTGCTTGTGATAATTGCTTTCATTTTGTATCGTTTTAATGCGTATTTTGCGTTACATATGGAGATAGCCAATGCTTATGGGTATGCAAAAGTAGTCGTTTTCTTTCATTCCGCCAACATTAATCGCAATAATATTACTACCTTTGCAATTGAAAAGAAAATAGCTATTAAAAATGATTTCAGTAGACCATCTAACGGTAGAGTTTGGCACGCGTCCTTTGTTTAATGATGTCAGTTATGTCATCAATGACCACGACCGCATTGCCCTTGTAGGCAAGAATGGAGCAGGCAAGTCTACGATGCTGAAAATCATCTGTGGAATACAGAAACCCACATCAGGCACAATTGGCATACCAAGCGGGTTGGAGATAGGCTATCTGCCGCAGGTGATGAAATTATCCGATGATACCACTGTCATAGACGAGACGCGCAAGGCATTTTCTGGGCGCACCAAGATGCAGGAAGAGCTTAAGAAAATGGAACAGGAAATGGCCGACCGCACTGATTATGAAAGTGATTCTTATATGCAACTTGTAGACCGTTTCACTCAGGAGCATGAAAGGTATCAGCTGATGGGCGGAGACAACTATGAGGCCGACATAGAGCGGACGCTCATCGGCTTGGGATTTGATCGTTCCGACTTTGACCGCCCTACACGCGAGTTCTCAGGCGGTTGGCGCATGA
>ERZ808240.4170-NODE-4170-length-13085-cov-3.408749_pt1 | contig 13085 bp, 9 predicted proteins | sample MGYA00521084_ERZ808240 | MGnify/ENA primary metagenome ERZ808240 (study PRJEB31516, sample SAMN03275571) | gut metagenome | biome: mammalia-associated habitat; material: feces | host: Papio cynocephalus | place: Kenya | collected 2012-08-06 ... | reverse complement strand
TTCACCATATCCGGCTCCGGCTGGCTGTAAATCTGATCGATTCTCTTGTAAATGACTTTATTGGCAAGAAGCTGATTTTTCATGCTGTGGACGAACATGGAAACTCCTACCCTCACTGTATCGAATTTCCGTTCCATCACAACATCTGTCATGGCAACCTCATAATCGCCTTTTGTATATTTGAACAGACTGTAGAAGCCAAGCACAGCACAGATAATATTTACGATCACAAGCATAATATAACTGGTCAGAGACGGATTGATCTGAAGATATCCGATTCCCCTATTCCATGCGATCGAATATCCGTAAAATAGATAAACCTGTCCCGGATCCTGATGATAGTAAATAAGATAAATTGCTGAAATCGACACCAGAAAGACTACTGTCTGCTGAAATTGCCTCTTTAAAAACAGGATTGAAATTGAAAAATACTCGATTAATAAAATCACCACAGATGCAGCCAGATACAGATTGATCCAGATCATATTTCCTTTTGCTATCATCTCCTGCATACTTTCCCTGTTATGAACAATCATTCTATAGATTGGCGGAAAATAAACAGTCAGTGAAATAATCGGTATGACCCTGGAAAGTTTAACCCACATTTTCCGCTTTCTAAGTCCCGGGAGCATCGAATAATTCATTGCAATCCTTAACAGAAAAAACGGAAACAGAGACCTGCCTATGGCGATCAGATATCCCAGCTGACCTAATGTGATCAGGAAATACTGCATCTTCCGATATATGTTTCTTGAAAAATACAGAAATGTTAATACTGCCTGTGAAATACCACCCTTTTTTGCAATAAAAAGCATGACACCACATAATTCCAACATAAGACTTGTACAAAGCCCCAGCCATAAAATGGAATCTTTATTTTTTCTGTAAATGATCAAGAATACTGATGCAATAACTAAGCTGAATGCCAAAATAAGTAACATGTTTTGTCTCCTGTTTCCGTTTCCTTAAATCTTTTAACAAAAAAATATTCAGTTATATTTTAACACTATTTTTTGTTTTCTTCTACTTTTCTATGAGATTTCCTCCAACAAATACATCAGCAATATTATTCTCTTCATCTAAGAGGACGATATCTGCGTCTTTTCCATCTGCAATCGATCCTTTTTTATCAAATACTTTGATAAGTCTGGCTGGATTCTCTGAAAGAAGCGGTAAAATCTCTTCCAGACGTTTTCCTGTAAATGCAAGGAGATTTTTCAATGCTACATTCTGTGTCAAGGTACTTCCGGCTCTTACTCCGTTTTCCAGTTTTGCATCACCATCTTCAACAATCACATCATTTACTCCCAGTTTATATCTTCCATCCGGAAGACCTGCAGCCATAATTGAATCTGTAATGGCAACTACTTTATCAAGTCCCTTCACTTTCAAGAGAAGACGCACTGTACCAGGGTGAAGATGTCTTCCGTCACAAATTGCCTCACAGCAAATATCAGATTCCAATGCAGCTCCCATAATTGCAGGAAAATGCTGATGTAAAAGCTTCATCGCATTAAATGTATGTGTACAGCATTCTGCACCATTGTTGATTGCTTTCCAGCTTGTGTCATAATCTGCTCCGGAATGTCCGATTGCAACAGTAATGCCAAGCTCTTTCATTGCCGGAATGTCATCAATAAGTCCCTCTACTTCCGGAGAAATCGTAATATAACGGATGTTTCCTTCTGCTCTGTCCTGATATTCTTTCAGAAGCGGCATATTGGCTTTCTGAAGAAGATGCTCCGGCATAGCCCCCTTGTATTCTGAAGACAAAAATGGTCCTTCCAGGTGAATACCAAGTAAATTTGCTCCTTTATGCTCCATCTTCTGATGTTTCTTATATTCATCAATGCACCATTCTGTCTGTTCTTTTGTATCAGTCAAAACAGAACATAACCATGAAGTCGTTCCATTTCCGGCTGCAAAACGGCAGATTTTCTCATAATCTTCTGCTGTTGCTGCATTCACATCCACACCTACTGCACCGTGTGTATGCACATCAATAAATCCAGGTACTACTTTCTTTCCTGTTGCATTATACACTTCTGCCCCGGCTTCAATTGGTGCATCCGGTGGTAAAATAGTAAGTTTTCCATCTTCGATTTTAATTGTTTTCTTTAAAAAACGGTGTTCAATATAAACTTCTCCATCTACGATATATTTGCTCATGATTTTTCTCCTCTTCTTATACAATAAACTGCCACACAAAATTATGTGCGGCAGCCTTTTTATTCTTTTTTATTCCGGAAGATTAGCAACAAACTCTGTAAATTTAATATTGATGTCCGGATGATCCTGCAATATGCTTACTGGGAAATGAGCTGTTTTTTCGCCATAAGCTGCGTGTCTTACAACACTTCTGTGCCAGTCTCTGAAACATCCTAATCTGATTTTTCTTGCATGAGCGATTTCATTAATACCGATTGTGATGCAGTAATGTGGCATATCATCTAATGCACCATTTAAATCACCAATTGAATTCACGGCTCTTGTTTCTTTTGAGATTTCAAGAACTCTTGTATGCTGATCCAGAAACTCATCCGGTGTCATTGTATCAGAAGCCTCATTGAATGCAACATGACCATTAATTCCGATTCCTCCGAAGCAAATGTCTACTCCGCCAAGTTTTTCGATCGTATCCTGGATATGTGTCAGGTTTTTAGGATCCGGGAAAATTCTCTGTTCTTCCGGCATTACGAGTTCCGGTTTGATTTTGGTGTAAACAGTTCTGTCCATAAATCCACGGAAGCTCAATTTATCCGCTTTGTCAATCCACTCTTTGTCGTCTGTCAGGTATTCATCCATATTGATGAACCATACATTTTTCAGGCTGATATTCTGCTCGTTTACCATATCTACGAAATACGGATACTGTCCTACAGGACCTACCGGGCAGATAAATACTGTATTTTCGCCAAGAGCATTTTTTCTTTTGATTTCTTCTACCATTTCATCTGCCATTGATTTAAATACAGCAGCATTGTCTTCCATAACAATTAACGGAATTTTTGGTGCTCTTAACAATTCTTCTTTATTATAATAATAATATTCATGTTTCATTTTCTCTTCCAACCTTTCCTGTCTACATCAACGTTACAATAAGGCTGCCACACCGATTCCAGAACCCCTGGTCTAGCGTAACAGCCTTGTTATTTCATTTACTTTTCAAATGCTATACGCATTTTCTTTTAGTACTCTCCAGCCTCTTTCATGACATCTAATAATACATAGTCAGATACTGGTGGGTCAACTTCAACTGCACCTGCGTCAATGAAGTTCTTCTTCTGTAATTCATAGTATCCTTCAACTGTACCATCTGCTGCACCTTCAGATACCTGTTTACCTGTTAACCATTCTGCATCACCACGCTGATCATATACTGTATCCTGATCGCCTGCGATCTGTTTTGCGATTAAAGCAGCTGTCTCTTCCTGATGATCTGTTGCTGCATAATCCATAGCTTTGAATAATGCTCTTGTGAAACGTACTAAGACATCTCTGTTCTCTTCTGCATATTTTGGCATGCAGATCCAGCTTGCAAGAGAAACAGTTTTGTCAGAGAATGTCATGTTGTCTGCTAATTTTGTAGCATTTGCATCTTCTTCTAAGATCTTTAAGCTGTTTGGTGACCATGTTGCAGCTGCGTCAACTTTACCGGATAACATAGCGGATACGATTCCGGATGCATCCATATCAACTGCCTTGATATCATCCATTGTCATTCCAACACTTGTAAGTGAGTTTACAAGGATATCTTCACTGGATGTTCCTGAAGAGTAAGCAACCTGTTTTCCTTTTAAGTCTTCGATAGATGTAATACCTTCGCCACCGATCAATGCATCACCATTGGAGATATGGGATAATGCAAAGATTGTTGCCTGTCCGTTGATACAAAGTTTATGAGCACCCTGTCCGATATATCCGACATCAATACTTCCTGACTCCATAGCGGAAATGATTGTCGGACCATCCTGGAACTCTACAAGATTTACTGTGATTCCTTCTTCTTCTAAGTAGCCCTGAGCAATTGCATTCTCAACTGACCATAAGCTTCCATAGTTTGGCATATAAGCTACATTTAATGTAACTGGCTCTACTGCTTCCTTCTCTTCTGTAGCCGGTGTCTCTTCTTTTGCTTCTTCTGTAGCCGGTGTCTGAAGGTGTCTCTGCCTTGCTGCCACATCCTGCAAGCATTCCTGCTGTCATAGCACCTACCATTAATAAACTCAATACTCTCTTTTTCATGTTGTTTTTCCTCCTTAAAAGTGGATATTTGGAATTTCCCCCAATTCCCTTCGTTACATTATAATCCGGTTTCCCGGTTACAACCTTTTTATTATTTTCTTACTTCCAGATATTCCTGATATACCTGACTCCAGATTTCATTTTTAAGTTCCATGAATTCCTTTGTCATCTTTGTCTCCTGGGTACGTGGATATGGGATATCGATTTTTACAATATCTCTGATACGTCCCGGGCGGGCACTCATGATAATAACTGTCTGTGCAAGGATGATTGCTTCCTCAACATCATGTGTGATGAAGAAACAGGTCTTCTTCTCTCTCTGCCATGTCTCTAACAGTTCTGTCTGTAACTGGGTACGTGTCTGTGCATCAAGAGCTCCGAATGGCTCATCCATAAGTAATACTTCAGGTTCTGCTGCATATGCTCTTGCAATCGCAACACGCTGTTTCATACCACCGGATAATTCTTTTGGATAATGTTCTGCAAATTTCTCAAGCTGAACCATCTCCAAATATTTCATTGCCTCTTCTTCTGCCTGCTTTCCTTTGATGCCACGCATCTCTAATGCAAACATAACATTTTTCTTAACAGTAAGCCATGGGAATAATGCATACTGCTGGAATACAACACCACGGTCTGTTCCGGTTCCTTTTACTTCTTTTCCGTCACAGTATACTGCTCCGCTTGTCGGCTCTAACAATCCTGCGATAATATTCAGTAATGTTGATTTTCCACATCCTGATGGTCCTACGACACAGATGAACTCATTATCATGAATATCAAGTGTGACTCCGTTTAATGCAACCATCTCACCATTCCTTGTATTATATATTTTCTTTACGTTATCAACTTTTACACGAACCGGTCTGCTGTCATCGCGATTTGTTAAATCTCTCTCTTCTCCTGCCATGATGTCAGTCTCCTTTCAAGATATTTGATCAGTTTCTCCATTGAGATACCTAAGATACCAATGATAATGATGTATAAAAGCATTGGTGCGGATTCAAAGCTGTTGTTCAGAGATCTGATTCTCATTCCCAAACCTGCTGTTGCTCCTGTTGATTCTGCAGCGATCAGTGTTGTAAGTGCTACAGAAGCTCCAAGTCTTACTGCTGTCAGGATAAATGGTAATGTTGCAGGAGCAATAACTCTGATGAAGATATCTTTATCGGTTGCTCCAAGAACCCTTGCTGCTTTGATCAGTGTCTCATCTACATTAATAACACCCTGATAGATTGTGATACACATTGTCAGGAAACATGCGATCGTGATAACGATGATCTGTGGTTTTCTTCCAACACCTGCTGCAATTACTATAAGTGGTACGTAAGCAAGTGGTGGGATGTTACGGATGAACTGGATCCATGGTTCGATAATATAACGAACCGGTTTATACCATGCCATAAGAATTGCAACCGGAAGTGCGATCACAAATCCAAGTACATAACCCGCTACTACTGAAATCAAACTGGATAAAATATCCGTACCCAGAACTCCTCTGTCGATCATTGTTTTAATACTCTGGCAAACTACCACAACATTCTGGAATGCTCTGCTTGTTGATGGAATAATTGATAAGATATACCAGAACAGCATAGCCACTGCAAATGAGATCAGTAACCAGACTCTCTTTGGTATTTTATCTGCCAGAGATTTGTTTTTGTTATTCATAATACCGTCTCCTTCCCTTTCGGAACTTCTTTCTTGATTCAAAGTATAGACCTCTATTCTGTTTTTGATAAGGATGAACTTTTTTCATCCTTTTTCAAAAAGAAAAGCGCCTGGCAGAACACCTGCCAGACGCCTTTGTCTGAAAAGACGGTAACATAAATCGTTACATTTTGTCAACCCGGTTCTTATCTTTCAATTCTTTAAAACGTTGAATTTATAAAGTAACAAACGTTTGCGTAATTTATTTAATATGATTCTGTAGGACTCCCCTCAGGCCTTCCAGATACTTTCTGCATTCCGGTAGGATCACCTGGGTCTTTGTACTGTAAGAATCCGTTGTACAGCAGATCGCACCCTCCGGCAGACATATTTTCTGCTCTGCAAGAAGCGGATCATCTGTTTTTTTCTGCCATGTCTCAAGAAGCTGCCGCATCTCTTCCTTCACAGACTGATACTCTTCTTCCCCGATCAGATTATCCCGTTCCTGTGGATCAAGCATAAGATCATACAATTCTTCTTTTACAAGCTTCTTCTCAAAATATCCGTTTTCATGGAATACTTCTTTTGACAGACTATCATCAATATGGGTAGGCGGAACTTTATCGTAACCATTCTCCCACCGTACGATATATTTATTTTTCTTCGTTCTGACAGATCTGACCGGCTCGTATGCAACATGATAGTTAATCTCTGCATAAACTGCTTCCCGGATTTCTTTCTCCTCACCTGTTATCACCGGTAGAAAAGAACTGCCGGAAAGCCAGTTTGGTTTTTCCATATTCAAAATATCGCACAGTGTCGGAAATACGTCTACCTGTGACAGTAACGCATCACTGATGCAGTGTACCTTCGGCATGCCCGGATAACGAAGGATAAAAGAGACACCTGTTCCATCGTCATACAGATTGCATTTCATCATAGGAAATGGCAATCCATGATCTGTTGTAAAGAAGATCAATGTGTTCTCATATTCTCCGGTTTCTTTTAAAGCATCCAGTATTTCTCCACACAATCTGTCCACTGTATCAACTGCGATCTGCATACCTGCCATATCTTTTCTGACATCCGGTAAATTCGGCAATGCCTTTGGCACCTGTACGTAGTCTGTTTCATATTCATCAGGAACACGCGGATACTCACGGTGGGTACACCCGAAACCAACTGCAAGGAAAAATGGTCTTTCATCCTTTCCCCTGTTTTTCAGATAATCGACGGCGTTTTCTGCCGCCATCTCATCCTGCCATGTATACAATTCGCATTGTGGCAGGTCATTTCTGTAATACTCCATTGGATTCAGACATCTTTCATATCCAAGTGTTTCTTCTTCATGCAGCTTGATCTCGTGCTGTACTCCGGATAAAACTGTCTCGTAACCATGTTGTTTCATGTAATTGGCAAGATGATGTTCCCCATTGATCCGAAAGCCCCTGTGGGACAATCCGATCAGACCATTATTATGTGGATACTGGCCGGTTAACATAGCACCTCTGCTCGGTGAACAGGTCGGGCTCGCACAGTACATCTGTGTAAATGCCATTCCCTCTCTCGACAGTTCCAAAAGATTCGGTGTATGTACCGGATATCCATAGGTCTGTAAATACCTTCCGATATCATGTGTATTCAAATATAAAACGTTCATCTTATTCCCCCATTCTTTCCAATCCAAAACAACGCTGCCTTACGTAACAAATTCTTTTATATGATTTTATATTTACTTGTTATTTCTCTACAAAAATTGGTGATACCCAGGCCACATCGCCATTTTTCAGCCATACTCTGAGTCTGTAGTTTGCTCCTGCTTCCATGTCGATTTCTTTCTCATAATTCAAGACATAAGCATCCTGTGGAACAGCCTGGCGGATTCGTGTCTTATATGCATTATGCCAGTAAAAATCATCTCTGTAGTGATCAACTTTACCATAAACTCTGTTTGCAAGATCGATGCTTTCCTGATACTGAGCTTTGATACGTGAAGTCTTCATCAGTTCACGGATTGTGAAGTGATATTCATAATTATCCACTTTCAGGCAGACATCACTGTCTGGTGTTCCTTCTACTTCAAAAACAAATCCTTCTTTTACTACAGTACTTGGTCCCATCCAATGTCCAGTTGTTGTTGACATATAAGTTGTCATATGGAATTTGCAGCTGTCATCCGTCACATCATAAAGTTTCTGTCCATAACTGTTCCACTCTTTATCAATGGATAAAAGCTTTCCTTCCACATTCAAAGAACCATCCCATTCTTTTACAAGCATGTCTTTATAAAATCTCGGGTTTGGTCCCCATCCGAACTCTACCGTAAATTTCACACGGATCACTTCGTCATCTGCAATTTTTTTATTTTCCCAACTTCCGGAATGAACGATCATTTCTTCAAGGACATTGTTCTTTAATAATTCTACCCTGTCAATCGCATCCGCTGCACAGATAGAAATCTTCATATTGTGTTTTCCCGGAGTGATCACGTCACCCATCATTTTATCATCAGCTGTAAAATCAATATCCATTCTGCTTCTGCTCACGCCATAAACATGTCTTGCTTTCATGCCTTTCCAGATTGCTTCTTTGGAAGCATCCTCTGCAAGCACACACATCGTTCCATGGTCACAGGCTGCAGGAACATTATGGTTATCTCCGGATGCGATACATCCTACATGAAGCCCTGCCTCTAAGCCTCTTTCATAACAGGTTTCACCGGTTCTTGGTCCCATATGAAGATGACGTTCCATATCCATTCCGCCTGTATCGTTTTCACTGCATCCATGGCTGGAATAGATTTCTGCAAACGGAGAGAAATTCTCATCATGTGTTTCCCAGTTCTTACCACGGCTTCCCAGCTGATATGCTACATGGTGTGGGATTCCGATCGCTTCTGTATCTTTATAGTCATCTCTTAATTCCTGATAACGCATCGGATGCTTCATATCCTGTTCATTATCGAGGAAAAATACGTTGTGATCACCATCAAAACCGCAGCCCTGCCATTCGTATCCCATAAACATCGGATATCCGCTCTCATTTTCTTCTTTTACTTTCCTGCGGACGATCTCCCAGTCTTTCTTAATCTCTTCTTCCGGACATAAATCTTCGAGTCCGGCTCCTGACTCTGTTTTGATCATCTGGAACGGATAATACGCGATCGGCCAGAAATCCAAAACTTCTTTTGCATGCTCTGTCCATTTATCCAGTTCATCCATCTGATTATGATGGATATTGCTGTGTAAATCTGTCCATAATTTCTTCATTTTATTCTTCCTGTTCGCCTTTCATATATTTGTCTGTAGCTTTTCTCTGCTTTGCATCCCCTTTTTTCAGAAGAACGATAAGCACAAATGTTAAGATAATAAATGCAAGACAGATAGGTCTCTTTACAAAAATTGTCCAGGAGCCGCTTGACATTACCAATGCATTACGCAGATTGGATTCTGCGATTGGTCCAAGTACCATTCCAAGAACGATCGGTACAGATGGAAAGTCCAGCTTTTGCATAAAGTATGCAATTACTCCAAACAGTAACATCACATATACATCCATTTCAGAGCTTCCGATTGCAAATGCTCCTGCACAACAGATAATAACTAATAATGCTGTTAAAAGTTCCTGTGGAATGTGTGTGATCTTAATAAAAAGTCCCAGTAAATATTTTCCCTGGAAGAACATAATAAGCTGTGCGATCACACATCCGATCAGAACCGCATATACAACCGGTCCGGATGTCTCGAAAAGCTTCGGTCCTACAACAAGTCCATGCATCGTAAATGCACCTAATAAAGTTGCTGCTACAACGTCTCCCGGAATACCAAGTGTAAGTAATGGAATTAAGGTTGCCGCTGTTGCACCGTTGTTGGCTGATTCCGGTGCTGCGATACCTTTGATCTCACCTTCTCCAAATTTTTCATCCGGTTTTGCTTTTCTCTTTGCTTCATTATAGGCAATAAAAGATGCGATTGCTCCGCCGGTACCAGGAATTGCTCCGATAAATGCTCCGATCAAGGAAGATTTTGCCATAATCGGCAATGTCTTTTTTACATCTTCTTTTGTAATATGATCATCTTTATCTGCTGCTTTCAAATTTGATACAACAGCTGCTTCTGTTTTATTAATACGTCCGATCATCTGTGCGATCGCATATACTCCAAGTAAAACTGCAAGCATCTTGATTCCGTTATATAATCTGATATTACCAAATGTAAATCTGGTAACACCACTGACAGAATCAATACCGACTGTTGCCAATAAAATTCCAAGTCCTCCACTGATAAGACCCTTTACAAGGCTCTTTCCACTTACGGATGCAATAACAGAAAGTCCGAAAATTGCAAGTGCAAAATACTCTGGGGAGCTGAACTTCATTGCAACCTTACTGATCTGTGGTGCAAAAAACAGAAGACATAATGCACTAACCAGACCACCAAATGTAGATGCAGTCAGCGCCATATCCAGTGCTCGTCTCGGCTGTCCTTTCTTGCACATCGGATAACCATCGATCAGTGTCGCTGCCGCTGCATTCGTACCAGGTGTATTGATCAGAATAGAGCTGATCGAACCTCCAAAGTTTGAACCAAAGAAAATGGCTGTAAGCATTAACAATGCCGGTACGGTATCCATCTGGAAGGTAAACGGAAGTAATACCGTGATTGCAAGGTTTCCATTCATTCCCGGAATCGCACCGAAAATAATTCCTATAAATATACCAACATTAACAAATATTAAATTCTGCACTGACAAAAGATTCATCAATGCATCTGATATAACCTGTCCCATAAACTCCTCCTGTCACTATGGCAATTGAATATGTAATACTTTTGCAAAAAGAAGGTATAACACTACAACCATTGCAATTACGATCACATAATACAGTTTTTTCTTGGTTCCTGTCATTGCCAGTGTCGCCACACCAAGTAAAATCGTAGAAATCAGGAAACTTCTTTTGAACAGAATGGAATAAATAAGCAGCATACCCATATATGCCAATGCTTTTAATTCTTTTCCTACGATCAGTGTTTTCACTGTGTCTTTTTTCAGTATCAAGCTCTGGATCAATAAAACTACGCCACATACAATCCATAAAACGCCGATTGCACAAGGAATCGTTCTTGATGTGATACCATAAGTTGCTGAATAATCTTCTGCGATCTGAAGCGGCACAAGAATTATGCATATAACTCCGAGAATAATACTTACAATCCCTGCCACCAAATTAGATTTATACTTTATCTCCATATTTCATTCCTTCTTTCAAAAAAATAACCCGTGCTGTCATAAGGCAGCACGGATCGTCTTTTTACTGTGCGTAATATTTATCGTAAGCTTCCTTACATAAATCAGCTGTATCCAGAATAATCTGTTTTACTGTCTCTCCATCTTCAAGATATGGTGTGTAATTTGCATTTTTAGCTAAATCCTTAAATTCTTCTGTCTCGCTGTAATCTAAGATTGCCTGATGGATTGCTGCAACATCTTCCGGAGCAACATCTGCTTTTGTCATAATGAAGTTGCATGTACGGAATACGATATCATATCCAAAAGACTGAACTGTAGGAACATCATATCCTTCATATCCTGTATAATTTTCTTCTGAGAATACTGCGATTGGAACAAGACTTCCGTCTTCAACATACTGTGCACCTACTGATGCCGGTGCTACTGCACAGACAACGTTACCACTTGCTACTGCAAGTAAGTCTTTTCCACTTCCATCAGAAGTAACTGCTTCTGCATCTAAACCTGCTTCACCAAATAACATCGTTGCAAGAAGATGAGTTGCTCCGCCAGGTGCGTTACTTCCATATACGATACGGTTATCAGCTGCATATTTCACAAGACTATCCCAGTCTTCAATTCCGCTGTTAGAAGGGCTTACATATAAAAGCTGGTCTTCTAATACAAGTCCGCTGACAAACTGATAATCATCAATGCTAAGATTAATATCTTTGTTGAATAATGGTGCCAGTGTAAACATTGCAATACCACCAATCATTAATTCGGTTGCATCAGATTTTGCACTGTCAAGATCTGCTGCTGCGATTGCTCCGTTCGCTCCTGTCAGGTTGTTAACGATAACTGTTTTACCATAAGTCTCCTGTAATCCCTGTCCGATAATTCTTGCGATCGTATCTGCAGAACCCCCTGCTGCAAATGGAACACGTACATTAAAGTCCTTGGAAGGTTTAAAAGAATCTGCTGTGATTCCGGATACGTCTGTTGCTCCGCCCTCTTCTGTACCTTCTGTCTGAACTGTTTCCTGCTTCTCAGGCTCCTTTGGTGTATCCTGACTCTGTGTGTTTCCACATGCTGCCATGGAAAGAGCCATTGTCCCCGCCATAATAAGTGCCAATACCTTTTTCTTCATCACTTTTCCTCCTTTAGCGAAAATGTTTTCAGTTGTATCTGTACCTAGAAATTAACATTTCTGCACCTTATAGTCAATGTTTTCTTTTGTTTTTATAGTAAAATCAGTACTTTTTCACATTATATCACAGTCGTTTTTGTATGTTTTTACCATTTTTTATTTTTATATTTTGTTGAAACCGTTTTCACTTAATATGTAAAATGAAAGACAGTACCAAAGCATGTTCTCATTTTACTGGCACTGTCTTTTCAACCTTTTGATATCCACTCTTTAAAACTCATATTTTACTTTCACATCATATTTCCTAGGTTCTTTTTCTTCTTTCTCTCCCATGATCTTCTGGCTCAAAAGTTCTGCCGCACAAATTGCGACTGTTTCCGGGTTCTTAACAACAAGTGAACAGTCCATTCCAAGTTTTTCCTTCGTTCCACCCATTGCAAACCCTGCGATATCCACATTTCCGATCCACTCCGGATACAGCTGATGGATTCCCATGGCAATATATTCCACAATGTCCGTTCCAAACCCGATGATGACCGGTCTCTCTCCATCCTCGAGCACACTGTTTAACTGTTTTAAAGCATCCATTACCACTTCGATCTTTCTCGCAGTAAATATTTTGATCACACGGTTTCCATCACGCCCGGCCTCTTCCAGTGCCTGATTTGCCCCGGCAAGACACATACGTGTATTAAAGCTGTCGCTCCAGCCAAAGAGCATCATGATACGGCTGCATGGTTTATTTTTCAGAAGCCACGAGATAAGATGATACGCATTGTCCCTGTGATTTTCCAGAACCATATCACAGCCGATA
>ERZ808240.4169-NODE-4169-length-13088-cov-18.645745_pt1 | contig 13088 bp, 13 predicted proteins | sample MGYA00521084_ERZ808240 | MGnify/ENA primary metagenome ERZ808240 (study PRJEB31516, sample SAMN03275571) | gut metagenome | biome: mammalia-associated habitat; material: feces | host: Papio cynocephalus | place: Kenya | collected 2012-08-06 ... | reverse complement strand
ACCTTTATCCTAGTAAAATTATATACTATCACCCCCCCGCGTCAATTTACATTTGATTTACATTAGCTATAACTATATAAATTCAAACGCTGTGTACTAGATTGTTAGTGATAAATGATTATATTCTGAATAGATATCATTAAAATCAATCCCTGATGTATTATCATATACGTTATTAGAATGAATAGAACAGTCATTAATGACTGCTTTTTTCATCATAACTAATGGTTGTTTTAATATTTCAACCGTATAATTAATTATTTTTTGAAAGCAAAACCAATCTAAATAGTGTTGTAAGTGTTTTGTAGAAACACCTTTAAAATGTGATAAAAATGTTGCTAATTCAGAGTGTAATGAATTAATATTTCCTAAATTATCCCCATTTGTATTGATATATATACCGGATTTTATTTGCTCTAATTTTATATTATTATCATGTGCAAATTTTTCATATGATGATTTGCAGTCAGTAATAAGACAATTAATATTTTTTGCTTTATCTTTAAAAACATTTGTTACTTGCTCAGATGTTATTGGACCAGTACCAACAATTTCCATAAAGAAGTTATCATTTTCATCTATTGCTGATGCAATACAAACTTGATGATTACTTATTCCTCTTTTTGAGCCACCTTTAGATGAACGTTTTTTTGATTTTCTTGGCATTTTTTCTGGTTTAGTTCCTTTTAGATTAATTGATTTATATACCTCGTCTGCCTCTGTTTTACCTTCAAGTTTTGTATTTTTTCTAATGGTTGATATACATTCTAATACTTTATGTCTAAGTAAAAATACAGTAATTTTATTACATTGCATTCTTGCCGCAGTCTTTGTTTAATAATATTTAAAGCAGTAGATAATTTTTTAATTGCATTATCTATTTCTTCCGGTAATAAGTTATATATATCAATAATATTTTCCAATTTTAATTTTCTCATACAAAAATATCTCTAATTAGCCAGCCAATTATTTATTTGTTGAAGATAAATATAGAATGACTGGCTAATTAGAGATATTTACTTTCTATATTTATCTCCAACATTTATATTTGAAAATACCTTATCACTAGCAATCTAGTACACAGCGAAAATTTTTGAAAAATGTTCGCTTGACGGTTAAATTATAAATAAATATTATTTATTTTGACTATCTATCACAATAGTTATTGGTCCATCATTATCAATTTTAATTAACATATCAGCACCAAACACACCAGAATGAGTTTTAACACTTTCATTTAATTTATAATTAAATATTTCATAAAGTTTAATAGCTTCTTCGCCTTTCATCGCATTAACATAACTTGGTCTGTTACCATCTTTTGTTATAGCTTGCAAAGTAAACTGACTAATTGATAAAATCTCGCCATTAACATCAATAACACTTTTATTCATAACCCCATTTTCATCATCAAATATTCTTAAATTAACTATCTTTTTAACAATATAATTTATATCATCCATAGTATCATTAACGTTAAATCCAACTAAAACTACTAATCCATTATTAATCTTACTAACTATTTTATCATCTACTATGCAAGATCCACTTTTGCATCTTTGAATTACTACTTTCATCTTATAACCTCTTTAACAAATGGTAGTATTCTTAAATCATCAATAAGTAAAGATAAATCATCTTTATTTTTAACCTTAACATTAATTTCATATGATACTGCATCTTTCTCATTAATTTCATTAATACCTGATATTGTTATTCCTCTTGTACTTGCTTTAGTAACAATATCTAAAATATGGTTATCCATTGAATCGGTATTAACTTTTATTCTAGCAATAAATAATTTATCACTATTACCATTATTCCAAGTAACCTCTATTAATCTAGTATCAATATTTTTTATATTAGGGCAATTCTTCTTATGAACAATTATACCTTCACCCTTAGTAATATAGCCAATTATTTCATCACCTGGAACTGGATGACAACATTTTGCTACATTAACTTTAATATTATCTACTCCATCAACAATAATATCATTCTTATAGTTTTCTTTTATTTCACTATTATTATTAACTCTTTCAAGCATTAAGTCATCCATAGATGTTTTTTCTTCCGTAATTAGATTTACAATATAAGTGGGAGTATATCTTAAAGCACCTAAACTTAAATACATATCATCAATATTATTAATCTTTAGATTTTTATAAATCTTATCAATATTTTCTTCTTCATTTAACAAAGTTAAAGGTAATTTTCTCTTTCTTAATTCTTTTTCAATTAAGGACTTTCCCTCTTCTATATATCTTTCACGATCTTGTTTACTAAAATATGCCTTAATTTTATTTTTAGCTTGACTAGTTTTAACAAATTTTAACCAATCTATATTAGGTTTAGCACTCGCATTTGTATTAACTTTAATTATATCGTTATCATTTAGTTCATAATCTAGTGGAACAATATTATCATTAACAATTGCTCCAACCATATGATCTCCTATATCAGAGTGAATTCGATAAGCAAAATCAACTGGCGTAGAACCAAGTGGAAGCTCCATTACATCACCTTTAGGTGTAAAAACATAAACTTGTTTAGACAATAACTCCATTTCCATATTTTGTTCAAACAATTCATTACTAGCATCACTTGTTGCTAAATCAATAGTATTTCTAAATATTTCTAGCTTTTGTTCCATTAAATTTTTAACAGTTCCATCTGAATGTTCTTTATAAGACCAATGTGACGCAATACCATGTTCAGCAATTTCATCCATTTCTTTAGTTCTTAGCTGAATTTCAAATATATGTCCATCAACTCCAAAAACAGATGTATGTAAAGACTGATACATGTTTTCTTTAGGCATTGCAATATAATCTTTAAATCGCTTAGGAATTGGTCTATATTTAGCATGGATAAGTCCAACAACTAAATAACAATCTTCAGGAGTATCAAGAATTATTCTAAGTGCTAAAATATCATAAATATCGCTCCATTTTTTACCTGTAGATAATTTATTATAAATACTATAAACGCTTTTAACTCTAGACTTAATATGAAAATTAATACCATGTTCTGTTAATATTTCAATAAGTTCATTTTGCATGTCTTCTAAACTAACAGCTAATTCTTTTCTTGTTCCAGATAATTTTTCAAGTATTTCATCATAAACATCAGGTTTAGTATATCTCAAGCATAAATCTTCTAATTTAGATTTAATACTATTAATACCTAATCTATGAGCAATTGGAATTAATACATTCATAGTTTCATTAGCAATTTGTTTCTTTTCATCTTCACTATATTCTTTAGTCTGCATCTCATCTAATCTATCAGCAAGTTTAATAATTATAACTCTTACATCATCACTTATTCCTACTAATACTTTTCTTAAATAAACACTTGATGATTCATTATAATCATTTAATTTAATACTTCTAAGTTTAATTAAATTAGCAACTAAATTAGCAATATTGCTTCCAAACTCTTCATTAATTTCATCATAAGTAATATTTTTTTTCGCATATGCATCATGTAAAAGTGCTGCAATAATCATGGTACTATCAGCATTTAATTCAGATACAATTGAAGCAACTCTTAAATAATGATCATCACTTGCAATTTCTTTTCCAATATTATATGCCTTATTAACTAAATCAAGTTCGCTACTACTAGCATTTTCACTAAGCTTATTAATTATATTTTCAAACATTATTATCAAATCCTATCTATTGCTAATTTTATAATCAATTAATTCCTTATCAGAAACTGTAATAATATCATTAACCATTTCTCCTAAAGTTAAATGTTCTCTTTTTATCCAATATGTATTTTTTAAATAATTCCAAATATCTTTTCTATCTATTCCTTTAATATTATTTCTTCTTAAATCATTTATTTTAACATTAAAAGCTGGTATTAATTTTTTATATAGTTCTTCTAAAGATTTAAATTTAAATTCCTCCATTTTTAACCTCATCTTTATCCACAAACATTATAACAAATTTTAATAGAAAAATCTTTATATATTTTAAAAAATCATTTCATAAAAATAGGAATCTATCAATCAGACAGTTCCCTTGCAAAAATGATTTAACATTTTTTTCTCGCATAAATAATATACTATAACTAAATATACATGTCTACTTAGGAGTTTATCATTATAATTAAAATAATAAATAAATCATATACTTAAGTATGAAAAATAAATTTATAAAAAGTACATTAATATTATTAATAGGTGGAATTGTCACTAAATTATTAAGTTTCGTAATTAGAATTTACTTTACACGTAATATTGGATCAGGTATTGAAATATATTCACTTATAATGCCGACTTATAGTTTATTAATAACTATTACCCAACTAGGTTTTCCTCTAGCTATATCATCAATTATTGCTAAAGGCGAAAAAACAGGTAAGAATATTGCTTCTTCTATCATTCCGATCTCTATCATTTTAAATATATTTCTCATTTTAATTGTTGTGTTATCTGCTAACTTTTTATCAAATAATTTACTACACAATAAGGAGACATATTATCCATTAATTGCTTGTTCTCTAGTTTTACCATTTATATCTATTGCTTCAATTATAAGAGGATATTTCTTTGGTAAACAGCAAATGATGCCTCATACCATTTCCAATATAATTGAACAACTTTTTAAACTATTTATAGTTATAATTATTCTTCCTAAACTTATTAAACATGGAATCATCTTTGCTGTAATAGGCTATATTTTAATATCAATAATATCTGAAACAATTTCCATTATTGTCTTCTTACTATATTTGCCTAAAGGATTTACCATCAAAAAAGAAGATCTAAAACCCGACATTGGTACAATTAAAGATGTTTTAAAAATAAGTATTCCTTCTGTATCATCCAGAATAATTGGTAATATTGGTTATTTCTTTGAACCTATCATATTAACTAATTTACTTTTATTAAATGGTTTTTCTAATGAATATATTATCAGTAATTATGCTATTTATAATACTTACGTAATTGGTTTATTAGTTGTTCCAACTTATCTTTTAGGTGCAGTTGCAACTGCTCTTCTTCCCGAATTATCTAAAAACATTAACAATATCAAAAAAGTAAAAAGAATATTTTATAAAGTCTTAACATTTTCTTTTGTCTTTGGAATAGGCACAAATATCTTTTTATTCTTCTTTTCCGACGAAATATTAAGTATTATTTTTAATACTACTTCTGGATACACTTACATAAAATTCTTATGTCCCTTCTTTATTCTTTATTATTTAGAAGCACCTTTATCAATTGTTTTAACAGCGTTTAATAAGACTAAAATAGTAATGCGAACGACTACAATTGGAATTGTTTTTAAGCTTATTACTTTATCTATCTTATGTTTTTGTAACATTGGAATATATGCCTTAATTATTTCCGAAATAGTAGATATTCTAATTGTTGTATTACTAAACTATAAAGAAACTAAAAAAATATTAAAGTAAAAAAACACCAATTAAGGTGTCATTATAAATATTTTTTAAGCTTAGCAATCGCATTAGTTTGAAAATCTTTAAAATCTCTAATTAATTTTTTAATATCTCTATCTACATTTTCATCAAAGCAAGAAAACATCTTTGTCATTTCAATTTCACCCATTGTAAGCCCATTAATAAGCATATCTGCAATAGCTGAATCACTATTATCTTTTAGAACTTGCATCTTTATTCCCATATCAGCAGACATATTTGTAAAAGGACTAAATCCTTTACCTTTTTCGTTCATTGATTTTAGCAAACTTTCCGATTGTTTTAAAAACGAATTATAACTATTTAGTATATCATTTACAACTTCTGTTATTTTATTATCTTTATTTTCTAAAGATTTTAATAAAGTATTAGTACTATCAGCACCCATTTTAGCGTTTTTATAAACATAATTTAGTATTTCATATTCATCTATCATTTTATCACCATTATTATAATGGCTGATGTTACGAATTATATTCTAATAAATTAAAAAAAGCACCATAAACTGGCACTTAATTTTATTTTGTATAATCACAACTACTACATTTTATAGTTCTATCTTTACCCTTATACACTAATAAGTTTCCACATTTAGGACATTTTTCGCCTGTTGGTTCATCCCACAAGGCGGTTTTACATTTTGGATAATTATTACAACCATAGAAAACCTTACCTTTTTTAGAACGTTTAACTACTATTTTACCATCACAATTTGGGCAGTCACATACTTCTTCAATCTTTTTCTCTTCAGGTTTAATATACTTACAAGTCGGATAATTAGAACAAGCCGTAAATTTACCATATCTGCTAGTTCTAATAACTAAATCAGATCCACATTTTGGACATTTTTCCCCAGTAACTTCTGGTGCTTTTTTCTCCATTTCCTCAAAAGCTTTTTTAACTAATGGTTCAAAATCACCATAAAATTCTTTTAATACTTTAATATAATCTTCTTTATTTTCGGCAATTAAATCCAAATCATTTTCCATATTAGCTGTATAATCCACATTAATTATACTTGAGAAAAATTCTTGTAATTTATCAGTTGTTTCAATTCCAACTTCCGTAGGTACAAACTTTTTATCTTCTAATCTAACATAAGCTCTTTCTTTAATTACATCTAATATTTTAGCATAGGTTGATGGTCTACCAATACCTAAAGCTTCTAATTCTTTAATTAATGAACTTTCAGTAAATCTTGCAGGTGGTTTAGTAAAGTGTTGTTCCTTCTTAACTTCATCCGCGTTAAGTATAGTGCCTTCTTCAATATCAGGTAAAATAACATCATCAACATCAACATACTTACGATATACTTTTAAATAACCATCAAAACATTCAATTTGTCCAGTTGCTTTAAATTCATAATTATTATTATCTAATAAAATAGTTGTTGCTAATACCTTACCATCAGCCATTAAAGAAGCTAAAGCTCTAGCATAAATAATACTATAAACTTTATATTCATCATTTGTTAAGTATTGTTTAACAGATTCTGGTGTTCTTTTAAGTGATGTCGGTCTAATTGCTTCATGAGCATCTTGAACATTTGCTTTTTCTTTAGATTTTTTAACAGCTCCAATATATTTTTTGCCATAGTTTTCTTCAATAAATTTATGAGCTTCATCTATAAACATATTAGATAGTCTTGTTGAATCAGTTCTCATGTAAGTTATCAAACCAACAGATTCTTTGCCTAAATCAACTGACTCATAAAGTTTTTGGGCAACACGCATTGTTTTAGAAGCACCAAAATTAAGTTTATTAGCACACGCTTGTTGTAAAGTACTAGTTGTAAACGGCATAACACCTTTTCGATTTTTTTCTTTTTTAACTACAGTAGTAACTTTAAAATCTTTGCCTAGTGAATTTAAAACATTATTTGCTTCATCCTCATTAGATATCTCAATTTTTTTATTTTTATATTTATCTAAATCAGCATTAAATTTAGGAAATAAAGCACTTATTGTCCAATATTCTTCAGGATTAAAAGCATTAATTTCTCTTTCTCTGTCAACAATTAGTTTAAGAGCAACTGATTGAACACGTCCAGCTGACTTTCCACCTGTTTTTGATTGCATTAATTTAGATAATCTAAAACCAATAATACGATCTAACATTCTTCTAGTTTCTTGAGATTTAACTAAATTTTCATCAATCTTTCTTGGATTTTTAAATGCATTAATAACCGCATCATGTGTAATTTCATTAAACACTACTCTCTCATAGTCTTTATCATCTATTCCTAAAGCATCTTTTAAATGCCAACTTATTGCCTCTCCTTCACGGTCGGGATCGGTTGCTAGATAGACCATATCACTTTTTTTAACATCATTTTTAAGTTCTTTTATTACACTAGATTTACCCTTAATTACAGTATAATTTGGCTTAAAATTATTTTCAATATCAATTCCTAAACCATATTTACCTGTTGTTGCAAGATCTCTAATATGTCCTTTACTAGAAACTACTTTATAATTACTACCTAAATAATTACCAATTGTTTTAGTTTTACTTGGAGATTCTACAATAACTAAATTCATTTTATTCCTCATTTCTATTACTACTATTTGCTATATAAGAAGTATTACTATATTCTTCTAATTTTTTAAACAAATAATTAAAATAATCATTTTTTATTGCGAGTGCACTCATCTGTTGTTTTAAACTTATCTGTTTATTAATATCAATTATTTCTTGATTAGTATATGTATTATTTTCATCTTTAGGTGTAAATATTCCTTTAGACGCACTATAATAGCCTATTTTATCTTGCCAAGAACCATCAGCAAAATAAGCTCTATGATCATATTCTGAAAATATGTCGTTACCAAAATACAATCTTGGATCATAATCAATACCAAACATATTTAATAATGTAGGTAATAAATCAACTAATGAAGTATAATCTTCAACTATTTCTGGTTCTTGTCCATAATTATATATAATCATTGGAGTTCTATCCATCTCATTATCAACACTTGCATCATATCCAACTACTTCTGAAATAGAACTTGTACTAAGTCCATAAGGATAATGATCACCAAATAATGCGATTACGGTGTCCTCAAGCTTTCCAGCCTTCTCTAATTCATCTAATAATAATTCCAAAGCCTTATCAAGTTCATACATCTTAGACATATATCTTTTAATTGTAATTGGATAATCAGTATCACTTAATTTATCTAAATTCTTATTACCATATTCACTATCAACACCATAAGGTTGATGAGTAGTAACTGATGTTAAAAATACCATAAATTTATCTTCATTAATAAAATGAGGAACACTTGTCTTAATTAAATCAGTATCACTAGGCCATTCTTCATATAAACTACTCCACTTAATATTTAAATCAGATGCATTATAATATTGTCCACTTCCCATATTTTTATGGATAGTTTTTCTAGAATAATAATGATCTCCATAATCATGATAACTTGTTGTAACATAATTTAAATCTTTAAACATATTAAATATAGATTCCGGATATACATTATTTTTATATCTATTAGCAGTACATGTTTGATTAATAGTATATAAACTAGTCATTACTGTCATTTCATTATTACCAGTAGAGCAACTATTTCTTGGACTATAATTATTTCTAAATGATGTACCTTCACTCCATAACTTATAAATTGTAGGATATCTATCTTTATTAATTGCAATATAGTTAGTAGATTCCATTAATATAACTATTAAATTCTTTCCTTCATAAATACCTGTTTTATCATTTTTAGGAGTAATCTCTCTACTAATAAAATAATTATTTAATTTATTATAAGTTGAATTCTTTTCATTATTAATTACTTCATTCCAAGCTGTATCATCAATATTTCTAGCTGCTTCATCATTTGCTACAACACTATTTTGATTATTATTAATAATATCATCACTAATATCAACATTAATATCAAATGTATTTATTACAACATCACTAAAACCAAAAGCATACACTCCAAACTGACTTACATTTAAATTTGGATTATCATTTGTAAGAATTAAATTTTTATTACTAATAGTTTGTAAATTATTTTGCATAAACTTAATTGTTAAAGTTCCATAATACATTATACAAACAAAAATTACTACAATTACATAGGCAGCAACAGTTAATAATTTATTTCTATTACTTTCTATTTTAAATTCAAAATAAGTAGTCTTATTTAATTTATATTCTTTTATTTTTTTATCTAAAAACCAAATATAAAAAAGATATAACACTAAAGGAATTAATAGCAAATAACTTTTCCAATTAGCAGCAGCAATATATTCTTTAATATAATCTACAACTTTAGTTCCTTGTTCCGCATTACCAGTTCCCATAAAAAATCCTAGATAGTTATATAAATTAACTTCTATCCATGCATACAAAGTAAGTGCTACACTTATAATTGTTTTAAATATCTTACTTCCAGTATTTTTAAATAAAGAACTTATTAAACCAAGTACAATTCCAAAACCACAAGAAGATATAAATATTCTAAAAATATCCCAATCTAATATTTTATATGAAAGGTTTATTCTTAAAATAATTTCTATAAAAAAAATCAAAGTTAAGAAACCCACACTATTTTTAAAAATTCGTTTTCCTAATTTTTCTTTCATTTTTCTCACCATTTAATATTAAATCACGGACTGGTCCAAAAGTAAACCTATAATTATCAAGTAGTCCATATTTTTTAATTGCTTCTAAATGAGCTTTAGTTGGATAACCTTTATGATTTTTAAATCCATACTCCGGAAATTTTTTATCTAACTCATACATCGTTCTATCTCTAGTAACTTTTGCAACAATTGAAGCTGCCGCTATTGATTCCGATTTACTATCACCTTTAATAATACTTTCACTTGGCATTTCTAAATCACTTAACTTCATTGCATCAATAAGAACATATTCCGGCTTAATCTCTAAATTATTTATAGCTTGATACATTGCAAGTTTTGTTGCTTCATAAATATTTATATCATCTATTACTTTATTATCCATCATTCCAATTGAAACACTTAATGCATCTCTCATTATAATTTCATATAATTCATTTCTTCTTTTTTCTGATAATTTTTTAGAATCATTTATTAATCCATTAAAATATCCCACAGGTAAAATAACTGCTGCTGTAACAACCGGCCCAACTAAAGGCCCACGTCCAACTTCATCTACCCCAGCAATATATTTAATACCTTTATCATATAACTCTTGTTCATAACTTAACATATTATTTTTCATAATCAAACGTAATTCCTTTTATATGTTCTAACTTTATTTCATTAATTATATATTTGGCTGTACGATTATAATCTGCTTCTCCATTTTTAATAGATCCAATATTTTTAGCAATCGCATCAAATGCATCATCATTAAATTCATTAATTTTAAATCTCTCACATAATATATTAGGATATCTTTCACTTAATACTTTTAATATATAACTAGCAACATCATATAATGGGATAACATCCTCTTTAATTGCACTAAAAACACATAAATTAAGAGCAACTCTTTCTTCATCAAATTTTGGCCATAATATTCCCGGTGTATCAAGCACTAATACTTTATATTTAGTTTTTAACCACACATTATTTCTTGTAACTCCCGGCATATTACCAGTTTTAGCCACTTTTTTACCAGCTAAATTATTAATTAAAGTACTCTTACCAACATTAGGTATTCCAATAACTAATGCTTTTAATTCTTTTTCTTTTAAACCTTTTTCTTTTCTCTTTAAATTAATATTTTTAGCTACCTTATTAATTAATTCAATAACTTTCTTATAATCATTATTATCGCTTAAATTAACTAATACTACATTATAACCTTTATTTTCATAATATTTAACCCATTTATTAGTTTCATTTATATCACATAAATCAGCCTTAGACATTATAAGTATTTTATCTTTATTTCTAGTAATATCATCTATATCTTTAATTTTAGAAGATAGTGGTATTCTAGCATCAATTATTTCAAATACGATATCTATAACTGGCATTATTTTTTTAATTTCATCCTTGGTTTTCTTCATATGCCCAGGATACCACGAAATTCCAATTAATGAATATTTTCCTTGATTATCATTATTTTTCTTTTCTTGTCTCATTTTTCTTTTTTGATACATATCCACTTTAATCACTTCCATTTTCTATCATTCTTGTTACATTTAAAAAATTATCTATAATTAATTTTTGATTAGTTATGCTATTTGATTCTTTTTCATTACTATATTCTTCTTTTTTTATTTTATTTTCAATTATCCATTTTATATCTTCTATCGATTTATCAATATTAAATATGCCATTCCCTACTGGATAATAAACAGGATAAACTTTATATTCTTCTTTATTAATTTGTATTTTTTGACATTTTTTTCTATTTTCAGATACAGATATCTTTTTATTTAAAATAATAGAACTAACTTGGTTTCCAAAAGTAATAATTATTTTTGGTTTAATTATGTTTATTTCTTTGAATAATAAATCAAGATATTTTTTCAGCACTTCATCAGGCAATGGTCTTGCATCTATTTGTGTACATTTACCTAAATTAGTAATAAACAATTTATTTTTTTCAATTTCTTCGTAAACATAGTTGCAAAACTCATAATCCCATTCTTTTGGTTTCTTTTCTTGAATTTTGTTAAATGTTTCTTCACTTAATAAATCAACTTTATAGAACAACTTCCATATATTTTTAGTTCCTAACCATGGAGACTTTCTACCTTTCCAAGATTTATCACTAGCAATATTTTTCCCTGTAGGATTCATAAAAACAAAACATATATCAGGATTATTTTCACATCCACCATTATATATAGAATCTAATTCCTTAGCACCATATTTAACTTGTAATTCATCATAATCTTTTCTTAAATCTTCTATCTTCAAAATATTCACCTTCTTAGAACAAAGTTTCTTTAAGTAGCTATTACCCGTTTTTTCTTATATTTTTGTTAATTTTTTATTAAAAATTGTAAAAAAGAAATTTAATTAAAAGCCTTATGAAATAAGAGCTTTAAAGAGAGTTTATATAAGTCATTCTTTACCACAAAATTTCAACTGATAATTATTTTCTTTGGCTATCATTATTTTTCTTTTCTGCTCTTATTTTTCTTTTTTGATACATATCAGCTTTAATCACTTCTTTCTTTTTTATTTTACCTTATTTAGAATTATAATGCTACTCTAATTATAAACGCTAATACAATTGATATCATTAAACTATAAATAGTCATATTATACTTTTTTCCGTCATCAGCAGTTATTTCCATTTTGGAAACAACTAAATTTTTATCTAATTCCTGCTCTTCAAATATATTTTTTAAATGTTTAGAAATTGCTGGAACGCCAACATCAAAAACTTTTGACATTACCTTTTGTGATAGCCATAAAGTTTCATCTTTATAAATAGCATCTACTATAATATTGCCTTCACCATTTTTATATATAATTAATTTATTGTCTTCCATTAGTACTTTCCTTTCATTTGCTACTAAATCCCAACTTAAACAATTTTATAAAATATATAGCACATAGACTTTTTTATTTTATTAATGACAATAAAATAATAGTTTGTGCTATTTTTTATATAATAGGAATTTCATGTTTAAGCTGGTATAAATAAAGAAACGCTA
>ERZ808240.4168-NODE-4168-length-13089-cov-3.683290_pt1 | contig 13089 bp, 15 predicted proteins | sample MGYA00521084_ERZ808240 | MGnify/ENA primary metagenome ERZ808240 (study PRJEB31516, sample SAMN03275571) | gut metagenome | biome: mammalia-associated habitat; material: feces | host: Papio cynocephalus | place: Kenya | collected 2012-08-06 ... | reverse complement strand
TGCTATTGTTACCATATATTACCTCCATTATAGGTTTATTCCAAGTTGTGATAAAACATAAATTAAAGCACCTATTCCCATTATAATACTAATCCAATTTGTTTTTAACATATCAACAAAATCAATTTTACTTTTGCCATCAATAGTGTCCATTCTGCCATTCACTTCATTAAATTTTGTGTCCATAGTTTTTTCAACATCATTTAATTTACTGTTCAAATCACGAACATTTAAAGCAAGTTCAGACGTAACTTTATTACTATCTTTCATACTTTGTGACACTTCTATCATAGTTAATTTTAAAGAATCTAAAGTATTTGACAATCTCTTATTTGATTCAGTGCATTGTTGTGTTAAAATATTATTTGTGTTTAAGTCAATTTTAATATGCTGAATATCGTCTTTAATTTCTTTAATTTCAGTATATTCAATTTTCTTGACTTTTTGTTTTAAATCTTCTAGCTCTCTATTATCTTCCATAACGCCACTCCCTATATGTTCATAATCGCATTTAAGAGAGTAGCTTGCGCTAATCTCTATTATTCTTTTCTATAAATACATATTCTTTACATTTCAATATTTCAACAATATCTTTTGCAAAGATCATTCCAAGCCTTCTATCAAGACGATTCTTACTAATACTTCGTCCTTCTTCACACATAACAGTATTTACTTCATAGGTAAAAAATGGATAATTTGTTTTATATAAAACATAATGACAAGGTTGTTCTTTCTTTTTTGCGTGTGTAATTGGAAATACAAAAATATTTGGACTTGATTCATTTCTTACATCAGCACTAATACACAAACATGGTCTTACTCCAGACTGTTCAGAATCTTCTCCTTCTGGCAATTGACACATCCATACTTCGCCTTGTTTAATTTCTTTCTTTTTGTTCATTCTTTCTAGTCTTTCTTTGAAATAGCACAAGAGAAACTTCATATCCATCTACCTTTTTTCTTAGATATATATAATTTTGATCAATTTTAGTAAAATCAGTCAAAATTCTTTCAACCCTGTCTTCGACTACAACATATAGGTATAATTTTCCATCTCTGTTTGTTCTGGAAGATTGAATGAAATATGAGCCACTTGGTATATGTTTCTTTTGGGCTTCAATAAACATAAAACACTCCTTCCACTTACTTCCTTCTAGTTGTACAAATTTATTTACTTTTGTACATTTTTTTGAATATATACAAAATTTCCCAGTTTCTTTACAATAAAGTCTTGGAAAATATGTTTCTTCTTCTTTGTAAAATTCATAAGGACAAGCCATAAAAGTCCTCCTAAATTAAAAAATAAGGAGAACTTATTTTAAGTCCTCCTTATTAGTCTTTTTTATGCTGTTACTTCTACAAAAGCAGAAGTTGTTAGTTTGTCATGTCCTGTTATAGCTACTTCAATAGTGGCTGTACCTTCTGTTAGGGCAGATACAATACCATCAGCTCCACCAACAGTAGCGGTTGCTTGATTTTTAGAAACAAATGTTAGTTTACTATTATCAAGTAGTCTTGGTGCTTTAGTTCCACTATAGAGAGCATATACTTGAAGTGTAACCTTTTCATTCGCTTTCATCTCAATATTTCCGTTTGCTACAGCAATAGCCTTAACATCTGCAAATTCATCCTTGTTATAAGTAATTTGCTTTAGTTTAGCATAGTAACCCTCATTGGATTCACAGCTTTCAGAACCAGTAAATGTAGCGAGTGCTTTACCAGAAAGAGGTGTAGTAGAAACTCCACCAGCAGTTAAAGATAAGTTTACATTTCCATCAAACATAAAGTTAGGAATTTCAACTTGAATTTCTCCAACTTTTGCGCTAGAAGAGTAAGATTTAGCTTCTGTTCCAGCTTTAAATAATGGAAGCGTTAGAACCGCATACACTTGTGCGGGAATAAATGCAGAACTTACAGTAAACTCTTCACTACTCGCATCATTTTTTACATATTTAACACATACAGAATCTCCGTTGGTAAATCCAGATACAGTGGCTTCTTTGGTTGCGTCTGTAAATGTAATTTTACTCCAAGAATCTTCTCCTACTTTACTAACCCAACCAATAGTGCCAAAGGTTCCAAAAGGCTGAGGAGTTGAGCCAACAGCTACTTTACTTTCTGCAACTGTCACTTGTTCAATAGTTAATACATCAGCTCCTGCTTGAATTGTTCCACCAGCTTGTAAAGCCAAATAATTTAGATCGAAGAGTGAATCCGTTAATGTTAAAGCCATAGAACAGTCATGCAGAAATTGAGATAGCAGGGTGTTTGCCAGCCCCCCTCGCACCTCATCGGCAGTTACAGAAAAATTAATACCACTATCTGTTAATGTCTTACTTGTAGCAATAAGTTCTCCGCTTGTTTGATCAAAAAATTGAGCAGTACCAACAGAGGCTAGTACAAATTTAGCCATTTATAAATTCCTCCTATTATATTTTTATTTAATATACTTAAAATGATACCCTAAATTACTGGGTTTATCTTTTTTAATTATGTTAGAAATATATCTGTTACCCTTCCCAAAAATAAAGACTTGCTTATGTAACAGAATTAAATATTTTATTTATTCCAAGTCATTTTACTTTATGTTTATTATCTTTACGAAATTCTTTCGGGGTATAACCACCACTTGAACTAATATTTTCATCGTAATCTGTCATCTTTAATCTTGTTCCAATTTTTAATAAAGTACAAAGTGTTGAAATTGGAATATTAGATATTTCTGCAATATCAATCATTCTAATTTTTCCCTTGTATTCATTAAAATAATCACAAGCAATTTTAACAAAATTAGTATCAGTAATTTCTTTTTCTAAAGAAACCCAATCAACTTTACGTAATTCTAATATATTTTTTAACTTACTTTTTAATATATTATCCTTAATATAAATAAAATCACTTTTATAACATGGGATTCTTACCATTTTATATCCATTGTCTAAAGCTAACCTATCTTTTAAATCATCTATTTCTTTTGCTTTTTCATAAGAATTATAGTTGCTTCCTAAGTGAAAACTACCATCCATTTCTATTATTACATTGTTTACTACAAAATCATATCTTTTATTTTGTGACCAATTAAATGTTACTTCTCTATCAAATTTTACATTTAATTGTTTTAATAAACAATACATAAATTTATTTGGATAACTAACTCCATCACTACATTTTGGACAACTAAATCCTTTATTTGAAAGATCTGAAATCCTGTATAGTCTTTCTTCACCACAAATAGGGCATTTCATTAATACTTTCTTTCCACTTCCATAAGTATTATTTTCTGCGTCTTCTTTGTGAACAAAATATTTTACTAATTCTGGATATTTTGTAGCAAAATCATTTTTTCCTTTGACTAATTTTCTACCATTACAAAGTCCACACCCACTTTTCCCTCTCATCATACTATTAGCATCGTTACAAAACCCAATGGTTCCACAAATATTACATTTATATGTAACAGGAGAATGTGCGTTTGTATATTCACTAATTATATCAATGTTTGGATAAAATTTATGAACCTTTTCTTGAAATTGTTCGGTAGTTAATTGGTTATATGTTCTTTTATTACTCATAGTTTCTCCTATTTTTATAATAGGGTGGTGGGAGCACACCCCACCATTCCTTACCCTATGAGCATATTATATCATATCTTAACTAATTTGTCAAGAATTATTTTATAAATTCATGGCTGTTAATTGTTCAGCTCCACTAATGCCCTTATTTGCCAAAACAGAAGTATCTTCAAATAATTCTTCATATTGATCTTTCTTTGGTTCAAATAATGGATGTTTAATATCTTCTTTTACTTGATATTTATATGAACCTTGAATAATCTTTTGACCTATATATATTTCACTATCTTTGCAAGCGTTGTATACCAAGTCAAATTCTCTATATGGCAAAACATTTATCTGTTGAAATGTCTTACCAATTTTGCTTGACACGAACGCTTTCTTTTTTTCTAAGCTAGGAGATGTAACATCTTTATATTTTACTTTATAATAATCTTTCATCAATTCCTTAACTTCTGGTGAAACATATCTATCGTCATAATCTATATCATTTTGTGCTTGTATAATTTTTGAAATATCATCAAATTCTCTTGCGCTAACAACAGATTTCACTTGATAATTTTCATCACATATAACAAGGCAATTATCTCCTACTGCAACATAATCTTCATCAAGACATAATTTTATTATCCATTTAAGCTTTATTTCTTCATCTTGATTTTGTTTAAAAATATGCTTAATCAAAAAATCAAGATAACTCATTTGAATAACTTCTATATTATTGATTTCATTTTTTGCAATAGTTAAGATTGTTTTAGCCCATTCATATCTTAGATAATCTTGTACTAAAATTGGCTTGATATAAATAATACCGCCTTTATGTAATTCATATGGAACATCTTCCATATTTACAAAATAGTTATTTTCTAATACATCTAAGTCAACCACAGCTATCACCTGTACTTCCATTTACAAATAAAAGTCCAAGAATTAAACTGCGACCATAAAATGTTTTTGAATTTCCAATATTTAATTGACTGTTGCAACTTCTACTCAATTCACGATTGAATTGAAATACTCCACTACCAATCTTAACATCCCTTCCGTTCATAATTGAAAGGAATAAGGATTCCATTAAGTCGGTTCGTTCACATAGGATTTTATTTCTTCTAACCAAAGAAGTTTTTTCATTTGTAATAAAGTCTATTTCAAAACAAATAATTGCTTCATATTGGTTAGTTGGCATAGTGTTATATCTATATAAACGCAGTTGAGTTTGTGCTTCTGCGGTATCAAGGGAAGAACCAATCAAAGGCTTTAAGAATACATTATATTTCTGCTCGATACTGTCCCCTGTCCATACAAGGGCTTTTCTTTCTTTTAGTGTAAGGTTTGGTTTACTTAAAGCGTCTTGATCAGCATATTTTAACAATTTCCAGAAGTCTTCTGTTTCTTGTGAATTATCTTTTAATAATACCTCAATAACTCTATAAGGGAAATCTGGCATTTCATAGAAATTATTAAATGCCATTGTATTATTACCATTTGCTAACATACTATACCTCCCCCTTATAACAATCCAATCAACTCTATTGTCATAACAATATCATCGCAATCATTTGCAGAGAATGTTAAAACTAATTCTTTTCCAGATTGCGAAACAACTTCCAACTCATATCCAGTTTCAATTTTAGTTAATTTATAACTGTCCTCATCTGCATTTGTAGCAATACAAGCCACATCTTCTAATTGTTTTACTCCGTCCAAATATACTTCACATAAAAATGAAATTTTATCACCTTCATATAATTCTGTAATATTTGCAGGACTAATTACAATCTTTTTATGTTTTGTTTCATTTTCGACAACTTCTACAGTAATGCTATCTTCTACAGATTCATTATCCACCATAGAACACGTTATTAGACCAATATCTCCAATTTTCCCTGTTATTTGATAATTTCCTTGCTGATCAATTTCAACTATCTTAGAATCGCTTGTAGACCATTTAACAGGCACTTCAACAACTTTATCCCCGTCTTTAACAGTTGATGTTAGTTGTCCTTTAAATCCATTAACTTGTAAAACATTTCCTTGATCTATTTCAAGAATATAATTTGTCTTATAATAGTCACAAATATTTAATTCTTTATTGTCAGTTGGCAAAATAGCACTATAGTCAATATAAATCTTTACACAAGTAACTTCTCCATTTGTTCCCTGTTCTTGAATATAATTATTAACTTCTTCTACTTTAAAAGCAGTAGAATTTTGAAACATAAATCTTTGGTTCTTTACAATAGACATAGTATAATCATTTGCTTGCACTAAAATAATCATTCTTATATTTGGAACAATGCCATCTTTAGCAATTAAATTATTTGTAGAACTAATATCAGTCCCTAAATAACACGGCATAGTAACAATTTTACCATATTTATCCATCCATGTCAAGACATTATTACAACGAACACAATTAAAATCAGCAACCTGTGTTAAAGTATTATGTCTGTCATAACAAATATATGTTTCTTCATGCACTCCATCAAGTGCCATTTTATAATACTGACCACGATAATTTTGTTTATGATCAATGTCTTTAAAAAGAACTTTTACAAAATCTGAATACACCTTAGAAGTATTTACTACAGTATCAGATATGGTATTTATCCATGCTTCATATTCAATATATTCATCTGTAAATGGCAAAGCAGATTGTTCTTTAATTGCATATAGTTGAGTAGTATTGTCCCACTGATCGTTTATAGTTGCTTGAATCAAACCTTTATAATATTCTCTTGGAGTTTGTGTTATGTTACTTAAATAATTATTTACATCAAACAACACTAATTATCACCTCCAAAGAACGGAAGTTTATTTATATTATTAAGTTGATATGATGTAATGGCTTCTGATAATTCTTCTTCCATTGCACCAAGTCTTTCTAATCGTTTAGAAATTGATTGCGATTCTGAGTAACTCTTAAAATCTTTAGTCGATAGATGAAGTTTAAACTGCGTTACGTCATCTAATGCTTTCTTATACCAACCTAATGCAACTCCAAGGCAAAGAATGTATACTTCTTTACTTGATAAATCAGCGTCAAAAACATATTCAGTTATTTCTTGTCCATTTTCATCTTGAACTTTTTCTTCGTGATATGTTAAATCCTGTAACTTCCCATCGAACATATCTATTGAGTTAACAAGAAACCCGCCTAAGAAAGTGTAAAATGCTTGCTCATCCATCTTAATTAGGTTATCTAACTTATAATCAGTAAATAATGTGGTATATGCCCTATTTAACACATCTTTAAATGTCACACGCATCTCACCACCTCCTTATTATTATATTATATGTACTCATGGGAGTTATTAAACTCCCATTACAAATTATTCTGGCTTACGATCGTTGTCTTTTAGCTCTTGAACTAGAAGGTCAATATCAATTCCAGTCTTTTCTTTAATATCAAAGATAAAATTTCTATCTACACGCTCATTTGCATAAATCTTTTTTGCAATTTCCATAGCCGTAGATTCTTGCATATTCTTTTCCATACCTAAGAACATATCAACATCTGTTTGTTCTCTTAGATAAATCATTTTGTCCATAATTTCTTTTGTGTATAGTTTGCTATATTCATCAGATAGACCAAGCTCATCTACTGCTTCTTTGTCGCAAATATAAATAAGTCCGTGTTCCATAGTATAAGGATATGCAGATACAATATCTGACAAATCATCAAACTTAATCATCTTATAAGAACCATATCCATCAAAAGTGAATACTCTTCCTTGCCCATCCACATCCGTAGATACATTTACAGCGCAGTGCATAAGGTTAATGCATTTAATTTTCTTTCCGCGCATATTGTTTGATTGTGCTTGATTAACTGCTACGGTTTGTGAAGCAGAATCTACTTTAGCTTGTAGCTCAGCCATTGCTTTATTTTGTGCTTCAATTTGAGCCATTAATTTCTGAATAAGTTCAGATTGCACATCAACTTCTGTCTTTGTTGTTTCTTCACTCTTGGTTTTTGGTTTACGCCCTCTCGTTGAAGTTGTCTTAGTTTCTTCCATTTATATAAAAACTCCTTAATATTCAAATAATAATATGTACGATTGGCATTTCAGCCAACCCATTATATCCTAGGATGCCCGAAGACATCCTAGAATTATCTTAAACTAAATTAAATTAATTTAGAGCCTTAACAGCACCACAAATGGAATTTGTTGCTACAACTGTATTCCATGCTTTTTCAGTTGTATTTTCTACCATCTTGTTAGCGTTGTCATATCTATCGTCTTGATGGGTATAAGTTCCACCAAATACACCAATTTTAACAATCTTATCAGAAGCAGGAGATACTACATAAATCTTAGTATCATCTAACTTTAGAGAATAGTCTCCCTTAGTATCATCTGCAACTTGCTCCATTGGAATTACATCATAACGTGTGCGATGTTTACTTAATATTTTTTAATCTTTCTTTAATGTTATTGCATCTATCTATTGAAATTCTTTCTTGATTAAATAAAATTTCAATAAATTGATTAAATTGTTCTTTAGTATTATTTCCTTTGCCATACAACTTATGAAATTCTTTATGAATTTCTTTGTTTAGTGTTATACCGTTATTTATATTTGTTCTATTTTCTTTATCCCAATTATAACCATTTATATGATGTACAACTATATCTCCAGAAGATTTTTTACCTGTAATTTGACAAGTATAATCATCTCTTTTAAAACAATTTTGAACAAAATCTTTATATGAAGGATTTCTAAACCTATAAATAGAATTTATTCTATCTTCTTCTGATAAATTTGGATTGTAAAAGTGGTTATTTTCACCAGTAAATTTATCATATCCACATTTTTTACAATGATTTCCAAGAAGAACTCTTTTTGGCATTGTATACCATAAATTTCCACAAGAACATCTAAATAATATCCTAGTTGAATCTCCTTTATATTCTTCTAATGGAATAACATCTGTAATATTTTTATCTTTCATATCTTGCAAAAATTGTTCATTTGATTTTAAAAATCTTTTACTTCTTTCTTCACTAATACACTTTTTACAACAATTTCGTCCTTGCAAAAGTCTTTTAGGAGTTGATTCACAAAATTCATTATGGATGGTACACTTACATTTAATTTTTGTACTGTTGTTTATATATGATTCTAATGGGATAATTTTAGGGTTTATTTCTTTTAATTTATCTATAAATTCTTCATGTGTTCTTCTTTTCCCCATAGTTATCTTTCTTTATATAAAGATCAAAGATTAATATATTAAGTAATTTATCTTGTTCATTATGGTTCGTAACACCATAACGGTCTTACCATCACTGGCAGACTCCTTATATTTTCATATAAGACCAGACTATATGTTCATCTAATAACAATTATATTATTAGAGAGGGATTTTTCGTATGTCATTAACTTACATACTAACGCCGACACAATCGGCTAGTCGTTGAGAGTTTTTCATATTCTTTTTATAAGAACTTAGAACTTTCTCTGCTGAACTTCCATTATTAAAACACTTAGGATTTAACCATATGCTATACTTATTCCTTTTTTCTACTTTCGTAACCTTTCCGTTTACCGTTTCCAGTTCCGTTTCGGTGTATATAAGTCTTTAGGATTTACCAGCATTTAACCCCTAGTACGTGCATATCACTATACACGCATGGTTTATCTTTATTTATGTAATTTCCTTAAATAAATTTTTCCATTAAATGTTTGTAGATGTCCTAGGCGAACATATTCACTATCAAGTAGATAACGATAGTTTTGGTTTGTAGGTAATACACCTTATTTATTTTAAGTTAATCATCTAATTTTCTCATTAAAGAATCATATTTTCCTTCTGTGATTCTTTTCTCTTCATATAATATTTTTATAAAATCAATAAATTGTTCTTTTGTGTTATTTTTATATCCATATTTTTTATGAAATTCAATATGAATATCTTTAGATAGAGTTATTCCATTATCTGTGTTCAATCTATTATCTATGTCCCAACTATATCCGTTCAAATGATGAACAACAAGGCTGTGTCCTATTTGTCCTGTTATTTGACAAGTGTATTGATCTCTTTTAAGAACTTCTTTTACAAAAAGACTGTACTCCATATAATCTCTTTTTATAATACGTTCTTCGTTTGTTTTATTAGGATCCCACCTTGGATTATTTTCTCTAATATTGTTTTTTCTATAACAATCAATACAACCTTGTCCTTCATATAAAATTTTAATTGGACTCATTTCCCATTCTCTACCACATTTTTTACATCTTACTTTTATTTTGTGACTTGAATTAATATACCTTCCAATTATTTCAATATCAGGATTTCCAACTTCAGAAAATTCTTTCATAAATTGTTCATGTGATTTTCTTTGTTTGTGCTTCATTAGTTCATTTCCACATTTTGAGCATCCATGTCCCTTTAACAAACTTGGAGGAACTGCGCTCCATTCATATCCACATTTGTTACATTTACAGTGTATTTTTGTTGAACTATTTGTATATTTTTCTAATAAAATCACATTTTTATTTCCTGTTTTCTGAAATTTTTCCATAAAAGACTCATGTGATTGAGGACAACATTGTGTTCTTTTCTTTTTAGCACATATTGGACAACCACGTCCTTCTAATAATTTATCAGCAGTTGGATTCCATATATGTCCACAAATTAAACATTCACATTGCACATTATCTTTTCTTCTAGTATATTGAGAAATGATTTTTATTGTTGGATTTAATAAACAAACTCTTTCTAAAAATTCTTCTTGAGACAATTTTGTATTTCTTTGTGCCAAAAGAATTGAATCCTCCTTTTAAATTTAGAGGCAACTATACGTTTTGTATATAATGTTTTTATTGATCAACCATCAATCTTTTAATAATTTAGATAATTTAACTTAAAATTTTTACATTCATTATAATTCGCAAAATTATAACGGTCTTGCCATTACTGGTAGACTCCTTATATTTTCATATAAGAGTAGACTATTTGTTCACCCTATTTATTTTACTCATAGGGGCGAGATTTTTCTTTCGCCTTTAGCTTGCGATTTTACTCTCCCATAAGGAGATAGTCGTTGAGGGTCTTCCATATCTTATATTTTAAGACTTAGGACTTTCCCTGCTAAACACCCATTTTCCTACATGATGTTTAGGGTTTAACCATGCACCATATTTATTCCTTTTTTCTACTTTCGTAACCTTTCCGTTTACCGTTTCCAGTTCCGTTTCGGTGTATATAAATCTTTAGGGTTTACTAGCATTTAACCTCGAATACGCACAAATTACTTTATGCGCAGAGTGTCGAAATAAATTCTTTTCTCTTGAGTGCGACTGGAGTTCCCACAATAACAGCCTTTCTACCTTGGTTGTAAGCAGTTACAGTTTCGCAAAGAGTGATTAGAGATTTTTCGCTATAGTTCGCAACTTCTAACTTACCAGTTACAGCATTTGCCGCAGTTTTGAAAGCATCATAAGCATCGAAAAGCATTTCACGTTCGATAGAAAGAGCCGCCTTCATTACTTCTTCTGCTAGAAATGCTTGACCAGTAAGAATTTCAAACAGAGTTGCGCCTACAGTAATCTCATGGTTTTCACCTTCCATAGTAACAGTGGTACGGAAAGTCTTTTGTTGATTAGTAGTACGTTGTCTATAACCAGCCTTAGATACAGTAAATAAAGAGTTAGACTTAATGTCAAACTTGATTGTGTCACCAAGATCAGCATACTTAATATCAGCAATATATCTAATAGAGCTTGTCATAAGTACATCTGGTAGAATCATGTCAATCATTACATCACGAATTTGGTTAGCGAAGAACTTAACCATTGGATTAGAACAGTAACGTCTAACTTCGTCTTTGGTATCTGCTTTAAATTCGCAACCGCTTTGCTTTGTTACTTCTGCTACAAAAGCCTTATTAATTAACTTACCCATTTCATCCTTTGGGTGCTCAGAAAAAGCCTTAACTCCCTTTCTTTCATTACAGAAATTACGGGAATATTCTTTCATTGCTTCATATAAATCTTTGGACGTTGCAGAGAACGCCTTAACATTAATAAATTCCATGATCTATATTTCATCCTTTCTATAAATTATTCTTGCACACAAACAGCCTTGAAGCCCTTAACGGTTTCAACACCAATTCCTGCCTTGGGGAATTGGACATTGTAGATGTGTTCAATCTTAAATGCAGTAGAACCAGCAGTAGCACCAGTAGCGGCGGCAACTCTTGTTAGTTTTGTTTGATCAGCCTTAGATTCAAGGATATCTCCTGCAACAGCTTGTGCGCCGGTATTATCAACGTCATCAATAGTTACAATGATTTCATCTCCAACTTTTGGCTTAAATACATCAAAAGTGTGATTCTTAATATTTGTGTAATCTCTTACATCGGCGGAAAGTCCTGCAAATAGTTTTCCATTTACTTCAGTATACTTTACAGAAGGATTATAAGCCATCCATAGTCCACCAAGAGAATCAGCAGAAGGTGCGGCGGCTGTCCATCTATCCTCACCTTGAGTTGTTGGTGCGGTTAGTGCCACTAGGTTTCCACCATCTACGTCAACTTGTGCAATAGCACTTCTGTTTAGTGCATCAATATTCTTTGCTTGAATCATTGATTCAATTAAAACACCATATGTCATAGTTTTATTATACTCCTTTTTTATATATTTTTATATATTACATTTTAGAAATTCTGACAAATACATCTTCGTCAGCTTCATTATTTAAAGAACCATCTACTCCTGCAAATTTCATTACATCATCGTAAAACTTTCTTGGATTTGCCTTGCTTGCTTCATAAGCAAATGCTTTTACCTTGTTTTCAAAAGCACCAAGTTCAGCCAAAGATAGATTTTTCCCTTCCTCGGAAAGTTCAGCAAATGTCTTTACATCAAGATCTTCCTTAACAGAAGCCATGATTGCAGAGAGTTTCTTATCTCCGTCTTCTTTATCCCTTGCTTCTTTTTCAACACGAAGTTTAGCTATCTCCTTACTCATTTCCATGAAATTCTTAACAATATCGTTAGCAGACATTTCTTTCATTACTTTATCAGCTAATTCTTTGTTTTCTCTTGTTTCTTTTTCAAGCATTTCCATCATAGCCACTTCGTCTACATAAGCATCTAGGGAGAACTTCTTTTCTTCCTTGGCTACTTCTTCTTTTTCTTCGTCTTCATCATCATCGTCATCAATTTTTGCGTCTACGTCATGTCTGTCTTCTTTCTCATTTTCAGACATTTCCTTTTCAACACAAACGTCCTCTGCCATTTCCTTTTTGGTATCATCAGGTGTTTCTTTTTCTTCTTCCATGACAACATCCTTTTCAGATTCAGACTCGGAAAACTTTTTATTTTCTTCCATGTTGTCCTCCTTGTTATCTTTATATAATCCCAATCGTTTTTGAATGGAAATTACTTTTTCAGCTACACTAGGGTCATGTTGTTCTCCATAAGCTCTAGCGCTTGAAAGACCTTCTGCATTATATACCCACTTACCATCTTTTAGATTCATTACAGGATATTTTAATGCACCTTT
>ERZ808240.4166-NODE-4166-length-13090-cov-52.851400_pt1 | contig 13090 bp, 9 predicted proteins | sample MGYA00521084_ERZ808240 | MGnify/ENA primary metagenome ERZ808240 (study PRJEB31516, sample SAMN03275571) | gut metagenome | biome: mammalia-associated habitat; material: feces | host: Papio cynocephalus | place: Kenya | collected 2012-08-06 ... | reverse complement strand
CGCTAAACCCGCATGCCCTGTATAAGGCAACTACATTTTCTGATACTCTGTTCATTTTTAATCTCCTTTATTTTTTTTAATAGTCCGTCTTCAGTATATTTCTCAACAGTAATCACCGATATATCGTGGTCTTTAAGAGTACAAGCGTAATTGATTGCGTCTTCGTCTGTTGCTCCGAAAATCGGTTCGCTACGACTGCACTCATCTTTATATAAACGGTTTACTCTGTGTGTAACGTCTATTGTTGATTCAAATATCTCTTCACTGGTTAAATCTTGTTGTCTTTTCATCTCTCTACCTCCCAATATGTTTTAATGATTATACTATATTTTGCGCCTAAAACATCAAAGGTGGTAACGTCTGTTTTCAAGTCGTCGGTGTTTTCTTCCATATCTCTGCACCACTCCTGTACTCTTAAAATAGTTTCTTTCTTTGAGCATATAATGTTCGTTACATTGCTCCGTGTGTGTGCAAAGATGCTAACCTTTGTGTCCACTCCGATGCGTCCTGTAAAGTACATTGTACCTTTCTTCTCTTCGTAAGAGTATTGTTCGTCAAGCACTTCATCTACTGCGTCAATAGATAGATTTGTTTCGTCCCACTTTGCTGGGATGTTCTTTGTTTTCGTTAGTGTTATCATTGTCTTTGTCTCCTATAATTTAATCCCTCACTTGTTGTATACTGTTATATTATATATCGTCTTTCCGTTAAATACTTTTGATGCAACGAAACGTTGTTCATTTTCCCACTCTACTTCGAAACCATCGTCTTTGTAGAGCTCCGCATAGCGATTAAGCCACGCTTTATTAATTGCTTGTTGATATACCATATCTTTAATTTTTTTTGATTAAACTTGTGCGGTCTGTGGTCTTGATCCACTTGTGCGCCTATTCGCTGACCGCTGCACGGTGTACGTTGTGCGCCCTACGTCTGCAAGCGTTATGCAGTCTTGCTTTTGCAGTTAAGCTCCGCATATAGAGCTGCTGTCTTATCAGATGCAAAGCTGACGTGTGATTTTCCGACTTCACCACGTTTTGTCGGTGTAGGTAATCCGCCTACGCTCGGTTGATTACGTTTTCTCGGTTCCCTATTATGGGAGTTGGCTCTCGATTTCCGCTTTCAGTCGTTTTTTAAAGTGGTCGGCTCAAAGGTAACTTCTAACCGCAAATCACTTCCACTATCTTAGCTAAGTTTGTTCCGTGCCACGGCTTGAACGTGGTGTGAGCCTTGAACTCTCACGGATAATTGTTATCTCCTCTTTGCTTTAAAATCCATATACCACGTGTCTAAATCTTCCTCCACTGGTGTAAAAATTACATCAGTCTTGACGTATCGATTTTCGTTTTTGATAATAAGACTCTTAGCCATATCAAAACAGTACTTACCGTCAAAAAGACTATCTGTTGTCTGATGGTTGCCGTAATAGACGGTAAAGCTTGTTAGTGCCTTATCAACATTAAATACTTTGCGCTCTGCTACTGCAAGTATACCAGAAAAAGAGTTGTGGAAAATGTACTGTGCGCCTGTAAAGATTACATTAATCTCGCTTCCGTGTCTTCTAATTTTAGTTATTTCCATATCTTTATAATTTTAAGTTGTTATTAATTGTAGGTAGAGTAGACGTTGCATCTACTCCGAACGGCTTAGATACCGTATCTACCTTACTTGTTTATTCCTCTTGTTTCCGTTATTCTCACCTGTGCACCGTTAAGGCGGTATTCTCTTGCATCTCGCTTTACATCTTGATAGGTGCTTTCTGTTTTGTCGTAAGTGCACTCTATTTCCCAACCGTAACCGTAGTTAGTCCACAAGTTCCAACCGTACCAATATTTATTTTTTTTCATTTTCATTCCTCCGTAAATTGTTTATAATGTTTGCCTACATAAATACCTATAAGGTATGCTATCAAACTTGATGCTAATAGTAAGTATATCATTTGTTCACCCTCCCTTTAGTTTTAGGGTAAGTAGCATCGATAAGTCTGCACACGTGGTCGCTACCGTCATATCTTTCAAGTGTTCCGTCCTCTTCCATATCGTACAAGAGTGTGCGGATGTCATTCTTCAAGTTGTGGTTTTCACGTGCTAACCTGTTCATATTAGCACAACTTGCTACCAATAGAGTAGCGCATACAATTAATAAGATGTTCTTTTTCATATTCTTTTGGTTTAATTGTTTATTGTTTTCGGTTGCAAAGATATGTAGATATTTCTAAAGTTCCAAACTTTTAATTTAGTTTCTTCTTCATTTAACATTAAATTAACGTTATGAAGTATTCTCTTAACATATCTTTATAAAATGTAGATAAAACTAAATATATTTGCGTCCTATATATATAATGTGTATCTTTGCAAGCAAAATTAATTAAGACTATACTAATATGTACGATATAAAAAAAGCAATTAAGGCAAAAGGTTATACTCTCAAGCAAGTTAGCGAGAGACTTAACGTTACACAGTCCGCTCTTTCTCAACAAATCAACAACAATACTATATCAGTCGCAAAGGTGCAAGAGATTGCAGATATACTCTCCTGTCCTCTCACTGACTTACTGGCGGATGCTGACGATACATCAATTACTCTCACGTGTCCTCACTGCAAGCGTACAATACACTTGCAAGTGATTAATCAAGACTAATTATATACCTTTATTATAATGTAGTGTAACACTTCTTTGCCTTAAAGTGTTCTAAACTTCTTTGCGAGTAACGATTTTCTCGGGTGAGTATATCCTAAAAGTCGTTTTTTCAAGTGCTGCAAATGTTACAGTGCTTGATTTTTCGTGTCCTGTTAATTAATCCATACTTCATTTTTATCAACTAAAAGTGCCGTTAAAGGTAAAATTTAGTTAATTTTGCCAATAGTTACCAAAAGAGAGTGTTAGGATTTGGGGCGCAACGACAAGATTTTTGCGCAAATGTTACACTTCTTTTTTGCGCTCAAAAACCGCTTTTCAGCGCAAACGGAAATACTTTAATCGTTTTCTTTTAACTTCGCCACGTACCCCAGTGTGTGCGTGCGTTCCTTGACTTCATTCCTCTCTCCTGTTCTTTCAATGTCGATGGCGATGTGGCAACTTCACTCCAAATCACGGCAAATAAATACGAATTAAATACATCTTGATACGTGGATATGCGTAATGTGGTGCGTATCAGCGTGTTGCAAAAGAGGGTTCGAATCCATACAGGAGTGCAACCCCACAGGATGCACCTATTATATATAGGAGATGCCAAGATGATTTTTCTTCCTTTTCTCGCTGATGTGAGAGTACCCACGAGGTAGCAAGGAGAGGTTGCAGTGAGTTCCAATCGCATCTCCCACGTACCGTTTTCGAGGGTATGCGCAAGGCGAGGCAAAGCGAAATGCGACACACCACAATATGACACAAGCGACCCCAAGGGTGGGGGGGGGATAGGTACCTCGGACGCGGGTTCACTCGTAGTAATCACACGCACAAATATCAATAGGGGGGGGGCTTAGGTACCCCACGCAAAGGTGGTCCATACTTCCGGGGAATGATACGAGCGCACAGGCTATATGCCAGAAGAAATGTTGAGGGGGGGGTGGGTATTAGGTACTGCGATGATAGGAGGTAGGTGGTTATTTCCAAAATGGGAAGAGTTGTTGATATAGTTAATAATTAAATTTTAAGAATATGCGAGAGATTAATATTAGAGATTTGAGTAATGTTCCTTATGGTTCAGTCCGTAAGGAATGGGTACAGATAGCGTTAGCGGCTGCGAGTGTTGCGAGTTCGTTGTTTGGTGGCGCAAAGAGTGCGGCTGCTGCAAAGAAAGCGGAGCAAGAGCAGAAGGCGAGGGAGAATGCAGAGAACGCATGGTATCAGCGGAGATACAATGAGAATTATGCGGACACGGCAGCAGGCAAGGCCATGATTAACGAGGCTAAGGAATATGCTCGAGAGAACTGGAAGAAGGCGAGTGGTGCAGCAGCGGTTACGGGAGGGACGGACGCAGCCACGGCGCAAGCTAAGGAAGCTGGCAATAAGATGGTGGCTGATACTGTAAGGAATATGGCAGCGCAAGACACGGCAAGGAAAGATTCCGTTGACGCTCAGCACATGAAGATGCAGGATAACTTTGCACAGGATAGAATAGCTTTGCAGCAGCAGAGGGCGGACAATATAGCCAACACTGCATCGGGAGTAAGTAACGGATTGATGAGTGCAGCTACTGCGATGGGAGGGAGTGGCAAGTCTAATTTGAAAGGTGGGAGTAATGGTGGCATTACCGAAGAAAATAAGCAGTGGTTTGCTAAACATAAAGATGACTTGTCCAAAAGCAAGAACGGATTACTTTAAAAGTAAAGGAATATGGCGAATTATTTTATAAACAATGATGAGAAGCAGAAGACGCCTACGGGTACAGTAACACCTACTGTTCAGCCTAATGGTAAGACAGAGGCTCCGGCAGATGCGAAGAAGATAACTACTCCAGTTGGTGGTGATGCTGTCAATACTCCAGTTCAGCAACAGGCGGTAGCTCCAGCTTCAAGCAATGCAGTTGGCAATGCCCAGCAGGGAGCTCCTCAGCCAACTCCCGAACAGGTTCAGCCACAGAATTACTTTGCTCCGAATTCAGCAACGAAAGACACTACACAGGGTGAGCAGCAAGAACAAGGTGAAGAAGAGGGCTTGAGCGATGATGAAAAGGCATTGATAGCGATGAACGATGCCATTCAGAACAATTACAGGAAGCAGTATAAACAGGCGAGCGATGTTACCCAAGGAGTGTTTGATTATCTGAATGGCGGTGCACAGAAAGAGGAAGAGCCTTATAAGAAGAAGAACGAAAGTAAGAAGAAACTGTATGCCTTGGCAGATGCGATAAGACAGATTGGTAATTTGGCTTATGTTACGAAGGGCGCGACACCACAGAAGTTCAACAACCCGGTAGCAGAGCAAGAGGCGAAGTATCAGCAGGAGAAAGCTCTTAGGGATAAGGATAGAGCTGCGAGAGCCGATGCTGCACAGAAGAAAGCCAAGATGGATGCAGATGCAGCATATAAGGATGCTTTGTTGGCAATGAAGAACAATGAGTTCAATAGGAATGTCTTTAATGATTACCGGAAGGCTAAAGAGAATGCAGACAAGTTCGCTTGGAACAAACAGAAGGATCAAGCAAATTTGGATTTGAGGGGCAGAGCATTGGACGATGCCAGGGAGTACCACAACAAGCAATTGGCACAAGGCGAGAGGAGGCTGCAGCTTAGTGCACAGAGAAACGCTATTGAGGCGGCGAAGGGCGGCTCTTCTGGAGGGAAGTCAGCTTCACTGACAAATCTTTCTTCTCCGTCCGGTCATTTGAACCGCAAGAAAGACTTGAATTCAATAGAGAAGAAGCAGATTACTCAATACTTGATAAACAATGGATTTATCAACAAGGCGAATATGGATATGTGGAAGAGGTATAATATGCTTGGAGACTCAAAGAGTGCAAACGACCTCCAAAACTATTGGATAGCCTATGCTGCAAATATGGCAGGCAAAAAGGGTGATGCGTTCCGCAAGGTGTTGAAAGACCATTATATGTATGGTGAGACTACGACAGTGAGTGCACCAAAGAAACCAGCCACTCCAAAGAAGCCAGCATCTAAACCGCAGCAAAGTAAATCGGCATCTAAACCGCAGCAGCAGAAGCCAGCATCTAAACCAGCAGCGAAGAAACCTGCGGCACGCCAGAACGGAGGGCAGAATAAGAGTGGTGTCGGGAAAAGCCATAATGGCTATAAGCACACCAAAGCATTAGGATTATAAACAAAAATATAAATAATATGGGTGGAGATAAATTTGACCAGCTATACAATGCGCTAAAAGCAGATGGCGCAGTGTCAGGAACGAGAGAGAATTTTAAGAAATTCGTCTATGCTCCGGGCAAACAGGGTTATCAGAACAGATTGCAGCTGTATAATGCCCTTCATGCAGATGGGGCGGTATCAAGTAAATCTTATGAGGAGTTTGCACAAAAGATAGGACTGCACGCAGTAAACAATACAAAACAGCCAACAGCTCAACCTCGGAGCAAGGCTGCACAACAGGCGGTGGCTTATAAGGCTCCGCAAGTGCCGGAGAACTTTGGCACTCTTGATACGACGACAGCCGGGCAATCTTGGCTGCAAAGACAGAACAGCGAGAGCAAGCCTGTCAACAGAATAAATGTGGCAAAAGATACACCGGTTGATGTTACATCGAGAGTAACGGGTAAGCAAGGTAAAGCCCCACGTGTCGTAAAGCATAATAAAAACGAGTTTTTCACCCAAACCCAATTAGGGGATAGTGATTTGGCTCTTGACTATGGATTTGAGGGGAGAACGCAAAAGGTAGAGGATGACAAGAAAAGAGCCGCAGCATTGTTGCTTGACCAGCTTACAAAATCAGACTTTGACGAAATAGACAAACTCTATGCGCAAAAGTCTGGCAAACTTTTCGGAAAAGGCATGATTTCCGGGATTACTACCGACCCAAATGATGCTATGGGGACAATGCTTGGCTCTATGCGTGAGGCAAGTCAGAAGTATGGCACAGATGCAATAATAGCTGCATACAACAAAGCGATTCCTTCGATATTCAGTAACGACAGTTCCCGTAAGGCAATACTGGAGCAGTCAAAGAAACTCGGAATGGACCCAGATGTTTTTGTTCAGCAATACATGCTCCCAAATATTGAAAAATCAATTCATGACCGACTCGTCAAGCAGCACATGCCAAAGTCTGATATGGATTACGTCATGAGGGGAGTTCTCAATGGTGTTGGAGGAAATCTGTTTACTCGCGGCGTCATGACAAAGACAGGAAGAGATATAATGAATGAAGGACATGAAAAATATCTCTCGAATATTGAAGAGCGTATAAAAGATGATGGAGTGTTTAGTAAGGCTGGAGTAGCCAAGTATGGTAACACGACCATGGGAATGGCATCTGATATTGCCGCGTTTGCTGGAGCCGGAAAGATTGCAGGCGGAATGATGTCCGGTCTTGGTACAGGTGTAAGCTTACTAACAAATACACCACTCGGCAAGCGACTTATTGGCGGTGCGATAACGTCAACAAGCAAATTGGTAGAGAAGTATGGTGTAGAGGGGGCCGCGAGAATAGCAAGCTTTGTTGGAAATAATAAAACATGGCTGGGCACGATACTTACGGATGGCGCAAAAGGAACATTAAGAAGCGGTCTTACCCTTGGTAACTATGGCGCAATGCAATACGTTACAGGTGAAGGATATGACAAGGCGGAAAGTGGTGATACGGATAATTGGATCGGCGGTCTGTTTAATAGTTATTCGGATGAATTTAAGACAGGTCTGAAGTTTGGTGTTGTTGGGGCTGTCGGCTCGACAATAGGACGTAACGTCGGAATTACGGGAGCGGAGACAAGTAACCTTCAAAGAATAAAGAATGGAATAAAGAAAGCTTCCGTTTCAACAGGAGCCTTTGTTGCAGAGAGCCTTGCCTTTAGGTCAGACCAAATAGCAGAAGAATGGGCGAAGGATCATAAAATAAACTTCATGGACAACTTTATCCAAGGAGCTTGTGAGAATATGGCAATGAAGTTGGGAAGCGGTCATTATAAACAATTTAGTCCGAAGAATATTCTTCGTAGCATGACGATGGCTGCTGGAGATAAGAGCCTAAAGCTTACTGATACAGAGAAGAGGATATTCCTTGAAAATACAGATGCAAGAAACCTTGTTGAGGCATGCGAAGCGTTGGAGCCAAACCATAAGACACAGGGTGAAGGTCTTGCTTCGGAAAATACTTCCGGCATGAAGTATAAAGACCGTGTAGCTGTTGTAAATAAAAAACAGCGAGACCTTTCGGCAAGAGATGCGCAGGGTAATGCCGTTGGCAAATTGCAGCAGTTCCTTGACAACAAAGAAATACCTTTGAAGTTGAGGATGAAAGTTTCTGCAGCACTTGGTGGAACAATGGGAACAAAAATACCAAGAGCAAGCAGAATAGTTATTGAGCAGGGTGCGAACGGCAAGAATATCGTAAAGGAGTATGCCGAAGATGGAGAATTGATAGATGCTAAGGAACACTCCACTTATGGCGGTGCAGAGGAAGATAGACAAGAGCGCTATCTAAGAAGACAAGACCGCGATTTTAAAGACGAGTACTTAAACGCTATGGACGTTACCACACAGGAAGACATGATGTCTGTAATGGAGCTTGTAGCCAAAGATAACGGCTTTGACAGCATACAGGATATGATACATGAAAGCGCTTTACGGAACTCACAGGGGGACGATAGTCTTGACAAAAAGATAAAGGCAGACTATAAGAAGCGAGGCGAGGAATACGCTGGTACTAAAGCCAAGAGGGTGCTTGATATTCAGAGAGCAGTCAGTGAAGAATATAAGGTAGACCTTGACAAGGCTATGGACAAAGATTTCATGCTAAGGACGGATGAGGAGAATGAAGCCATAGACGAATTCAAAAGGCGCTTACGCGGAATGAACACCGACAAGAACGATGAGGCGCAGAACAAAGCTGTTGCACACCAAGACGGAGCGGACTTGTCGGAGCAGACGGAGTTGGAGGATAGCGAGAAGTTTACGGAGAACGCAAAGACTGTGAACGACAGACAAGCATCTGCAACGGCAGCTTGGATGGAGATGGTGAAGAACACTCCGGAACTGGAAGAGTGGATGAAGAATAATCCAGATGCTACCGTTGAGGAAATGCGTGATAACTTCGGTGATGATGTTGCTGATGCCTATATGGAACTGAGCAAGGCGAAGTCTATGAAAGACGGTTTCATCCAAAATACTTCGCAGAAGATAGAGGATGCCGTGCAGAACCAAGTGGCGCAGGCGAGGTTTACGGGAACTATGCAAAACAAGCAAGGTGCCAAAGTTGCGACAGATAACACTGTTACTATTTTTTCAGACAAAGACGGGAATGAATATACTCTTGTTGGTGGAGATGTAATTGTTGATACGGCAGGAGACGGTTCGTATAGCGTCGGGAAGTCGGGGCTTGTGATATTCCGTGATAAAGACGGTAATACTGTTCAACGTACAAACTTTGACGGTCTGACCGAAGTCGGGACACTGTCGGCAGAGGATTATGCCAACCGCGTTCGCACGACCTTACAGGAACGGAAGACAGCCGAGATACAGAGTTCTGAAACGCCATTGCCGGAGGTTCAGAAGGAAGAACCAAAGGGAGAGAAGAAATCTGACGAACCTAATGGTGAGGGCGAGTCTTCACACAAGGAAGAGGACGAACCATATAAGATAGGCGATGAGGTAGAGTTGCGTGATGTCCTTTTTGATGGAGAAGATACAGATAAGACAAGAAAGTACAAAATTGTCGGCTATGATAAAGATACCAAAAGATGGAAAATGGTAGGTCCTGACGGTATCGAAACTCTCAGTGCTGAAACGTCATATCTTGACGATAATATCGTTAAGCCGAACAAAAATGTTCCTCATGGGCGAAAGATTATTACACACCATTTAGACATGCTTGATAAGGCGGAAAGTCCGGAGGAAAAACTCAATGCAATAAGCGCAATAAGGAATAATGTAAAGAATGGCGGTATAATCACAACCGAGGAACAAGCCAAGGTAAACAAGATAGAGCAAGAACTCAAAGAGCAAGGCTATGAAATCGTAGACTTGACAGGCAAGGAATATAACGGAGGTGAAAAGGTTGAAATTTCACAAAGTATATCCGTTGAACCCGGCGACCCATTATATGACAAACTTGAAGACGGACAGACTATTATCAAATCTGTGCGAAAACCGCAGATAATGAAAGATGGAAAACTCTACCGGTCAGCAGAAGTAATAACTGCAACAAGAGAGGACACATCAGTATCAACAGTTTTGTATGACGACAAACTTGTGCTTGGCGGTATACAAAAAATTAAGAATCCAAGTGAGACAGTCCTAAAACGGATAGACGACTTGAAGGCGGAAATCTCCGAGCTTGAAAAGAAGAAAGCTGAGGAATTGAAGAAAACCGATAACAACAATGAAACGGAAGAGGAAATTCCGAAGTTCAAGGACGGAACGGAAGTGCCGATGACAGAAGACAGCAAGGGGAGACCAACTGCGGACTATGGAGAAATGACGCCAGCGCATGCTGCGGAATACATCTCCACAACATTCGGAGACAATGCAGATAAGGTAGTTGACGGAAAAATAAAAAGAGCAGAAGCTGCCGTAAAGGCTGCCAACAAGATAAAGGTAGACTATTCCGCTGATGATGCCGATATACTTGAAGCCGAAGGAAAGAAGAAAGCAGCCGTGGAAGCGGCAGAGAAAGACCTTACCTTCTATACAAAAGTAAAGGCTGAAATGAACAAGAAAGCAGCCTATGATAACGCTGGCGGAGGCGGACAGACAGGTAACCGCTATGAGCAGTGGCGCAAGGATGGCTATCATATCGGAGAGGGCGGTGTGAGATACGACCGTCAGAAAGAGGAAGACCAAACTGGAGTATACGGACGAGAGGCGACTGTTGATTTTGCTCCCGGTGTTAGCGTTAAAGGAAGGTTCAAGGCGGTAGAGGTAGGCAGTGTACAGGCGAGCCACAAGAACGGACAGGTAAATCCGCTACACTTCGGACTGGACTGGCAACCCAAAGACAGAACGGACGAGGCTTCAACTGTGGCGCAGGATAAAGCATTGAAAACTTTTGATCCGCTGAAAATAACTGGAGATGGGAACGCATTTATCTTTAGCTCTCCAAGCTTAAATAAACGCTATGAAACGATACAAGGCAATAACAGAATTGAGATATTGCGCAGATTGTATGCTGAATATCCAGAAAAGGCAGCCCTGTATAAGCAGTGGCTTATCGACCATGCGGCAGAATTTGGTCTTGATGCAGCGGAGATTTCCAAGATGGATAAACCGATTCTTGTGATCGAGTTGCCAGTTGATGATGCAAAGGCGAAGGAGCTTGGACAGTATAAAGCGAGCGACTTTGAGAGTAGCGGTAAGGAGATACCTCAGACAGGAGCCGTTGTAAACAAGCTCGGCGACAAGATGGAAACTGTGGCAAGCATTCTTATGAGACAAGGCGAGCTTGGAGAAGATGCAAAGTTGAGCGACTTGATAAATCAGAATGCAGATAAAGTTCTTGACTTCCTCTCGATGAATGGTATAATATCAGAAACCGAAGTGCAGACACTAAGGAAAGACAGGACACAACTGAGAATATGGCTCGGGGATTTGTTAAAACAAGGTCTGTTTGATGGTGATAAGCAGACGGAAGCAGCTTTCTCCCAAATACCGGACAATGCCAAGAAGGCTGTGCTTGCAACATATCTAAGAGACGTAAAGAGCCCAGAGGGTGCAAAGATAAAGGCAAATTTGCAAAGGTCATTTGATGCCTATGCAAGACTTATGGGTATTCCAGCTTTTGCCAATGCCAAAAACTTGAATGAAGCAAGAGCTGCCGTAAATGCAGAAATAGAAAAAGGCAACACTTCCTTGTTCGGTGAGGCTCCACTTCGAGAAGAATTCAGTACCTTTGAACTCGAACTTGCAGCAATGTACAAAGGACTGAAAGACCAGAAGACACTTGCAGGTCTGTTTAATAAATACTTTGATGCCGTACAAGGCGACAAGGCTACAAACAGACAGTTGGAATTGGGAGAAGAACCACGAGAGGCGATAAGCAAGGAAGACGCTATCAAGGAAGTGTTCGGCTCATACGACACGAAGCCAGCAGAGACGCAGGAGCAAGTGGATAAGGCTAAAAAGGAGATTGCCACCGAGCTGACAAAGCAGTTGGGTGAGGATCTTGTGACGACGGACGAGAAGACAGGACAGGAAGTTATTGACAATGCCGAGGCAGACGGTACGACATTGAAATATTCCAAGCGAGAGAAGCCAGCGCCAAAGAAGACACAAAAAGTTTACAAACTTATGCGCCTTGGCGATGACGGTAAGCTCTATCCACTGTTTATTGACGCAACCGCCCCAACAGAACTTGGAGTGTGGTATGACGCAGATAGTCCCGACCTAAGCATGCTGAAAGACCTGCCAAGCGGAGTACATCTTGTAAACCCGAAGACAAAGAAGACAATGACCTATGAGCAGTTTTATAACGAACACCCAGAGCTGTTCAAGGGCAAGATGAGCAAATATCCCTCAAAAGAAGCAATCAAGTGGGCAACGCAAAACGGAATGCGTTTCATGTATATTGAAGATACGAAGAAAGCGCAGAAACGATTTGAGGGGGAGCACAGGAAGTATTGGAATCTTGGAGTAAACGGCAGCGGAACAGTATCGACATTCTCTATGCGCCCCGGCTGGCACGCAGGTTCATTGCCAACTATGCGACAGATAGGAAAAGGCGAGAACAAAGACTTGCGTGACGACAGATTTGTATGGGTAGAAGGTGAAGTATCTGCAGACAAAGACTATTCTTCAGAAGCAGAGTCAAATCCCGACCACGACCTTCCGGACAGAATACCAGAAGACGGATACTACATGAAGGCGACCAATGCCGACAAGACAAAGTCGCAGGCAGACAGAGTTGGTTGGTATGTGGCAGGATCCTTCAAGGCAAACCGCATCATAGGAGACAAGGAAGCACACAAGGTTATAGATGACTGGAACGTTGCACATCCCGACAAAAAAGTAGAATACGACTACGAGCGAGAAAGCGGCAAGGAATTCAATGCCGACACGATGCAGTTGGAGGGAGAAGGGAAAGACAGAAAAGAGTTTAGGACAAAAGACGGTGAAGTATATGGCTTTGTGAAAGATGGCAAGATCTATCTTGACACGAAGAAGATGAAACCAGAGACTCCACTTCATGAATATACCCATTTGTGGACAGAGGCATTGAAGAGCAAGAACCCGAAAGAGTGGGAGAACGTGAAGAAACTCTTGGATGAAGTTGACGGGCTGAAAGAGGAAGTTCAGAAACTATATCCCGAGCTGAAAGGCGATGATTTGTATGACGAGATGCTTGCCACCTATTCAGGACGCGAGGGAACAAAGAAACTCGAAGCCGAAGCAAGAAGGCTTGCAGCCGAAGAGGGTAAGACGGTAACTGAAAGCGCAAAGGCACAAGGCTTTGTAGAGAAAGTAAAGACCGCATTGC
>ERZ808240.4165-NODE-4165-length-13091-cov-8.439245_pt1 | contig 13091 bp, 9 predicted proteins | sample MGYA00521084_ERZ808240 | MGnify/ENA primary metagenome ERZ808240 (study PRJEB31516, sample SAMN03275571) | gut metagenome | biome: mammalia-associated habitat; material: feces | host: Papio cynocephalus | place: Kenya | collected 2012-08-06 ... | reverse complement strand
CTTCCGGAAAAGGTCCTTACAAGTACTTACACTGCTTCGAAAGAGGAAATCGAGACCTATGAGGAAGAACGGCGGCTTTTTTATGTAGGTGTGACAAGGGCAAAGAACCAGCTGAATGTATTTACGACAAGAAAACCATCCAGATTCTGCAGCGAACTATTAGGAAAGGGAAACAGAACTGAAAAACAGTATGAACGGAATCACCAGGTTGACTTTTATATGGAAAATAAGGCACGTAATTCAATTAGAAATTCTTCAAAGAGTTATCAGGAACTTGTGGCAGAACTCGGTGAAGGTATGATCGTCAGACATAAAAAATTCGGTCAGGGTGTCGTGACAGAAATGGACGGGGAATACATTAAAATCCGGTTCGAGGATAAGGAAAAGAACATGGATCTTAAGATCTTGGCAAGGCTTGGAATGCTGGAAATATAAAGAAAAAATTTAAAATAATACAAAAATGACCAATAGTCAAAAACGCGTTGACTACTGGTCTTTTTTGTTGTATAGTGCAGGTAGAATATAAAATGACCAATGGTCATAAATGACTGGAGAGCGTAAAGAGAAGGTCATAAAAGGAGGGGCGATTATGAATATGGTTGCATTTGGTAAAAAGGTAGTAAAGTTCAGAGTACCGATACTGATCCTCAGCATTATACTTTTGATTCCGGCGGGACTTGGATATGTGAATACAAGAGTGAATTATGATGTGCTGACGTACTTACCGGAAGACATCGAGACGATGCAGGGGCAGGATATTCTGGTCAAGGATTTTGGGACGGGAGCATTCTCCATGTTTATCGTGGACGGAATGGAAGATAAAGATGTCTCAGCTCTGAAAGCAAAGATTGAGAAAGTAGACCATGTCCAGAAAGTATTGTGGTATGATTCACTGGCAGATATCAGTATGCCAAAGAGCATGATTCCGGAGGATGTCTATAAAGTATTTAATTCTGATACAGGAACGATGATGGCGATATTCTTTGATGAAGGTACATCATCCGACGGAACGATGGAAGCGATTGGGGAGATTCGTAAACTGGCCGGAAAACAATGCTTTTTAAGTGGTATGTCAGCAATTGTTACGGACACAAAGAATCTTGCGGAAAAAGAGACTCCTCTGTATGTATTGATCGCAGTCGTATTGGCCGTGATCGTATTAGGACTTACTATGGATTCCTATTTTATACCGCTATTGTTCATGCTTAGTATTGGTATGGCGATCGTGTATAACCTGGGAAGTAATTATTTCCTTGGAGAGATTTCTTATATTACAAAAGCATTGGCAGCGGTATTGCAGTTAGGTGTTACGCTGGATTATTCTATTTTCCTGATGCACAGTTATGAGGAGCAGCAGACCAGATATAACGGAGATAAAGAACGGGCAATGGCACATGCGATATCCCAGACATTTTCTTCGGTGATCGGAAGTTCTGTTACGACGGTTGCAGGATTTATCGCACTTTGTTTTATGACTTTTACACTTGGCATGGATATCGGTGTAGTTATGGTAAAAGGTGTTATCCTGGGCGTGATCGCATGTGTGACCATTCTTCCATCGATGATCCTGTGCTGTGATAAATGGATCACGAAGACGATGCACAAGCCATTTCTTCCGGATATTGGGAAAATCTCAGATAAGGTTACGAAACGGTATATGATCTATGTGATCATTTTCCTCGTACTTTTATTCCCGGCAATCTATGGAAATAACCATACGGCCGTGTATTATAACCTGGATGAGACACTTCCGAAAGATCTTCCGAGTATCATTGCAAATGAAAAACTGAAGAAAGATTATGACATGAATACAACGCATATGATTCTTGTGGACAGTTCTGTAGAATCTTCAGATGTGGCAAAGATGATCGATAAGATGGATGAGGTGGATGGTGTAAAATGGGCGCTTGGCCTGGACGCACTGATCGGACCGGCAATCCCGCAAAGTATGATTCCGGATTCCGTGACCAAGATGTTAAAGAATGATAAATATCAGCTGCTTCTTGTCAATTCAGAGTACAAGGTTGCATCAGATGAACTGAATGCACAGATAAAAGAACTGAATAAGATCCTTCATAAATACGACAAAGGCGGTATGCTGATCGGTGAAGGACCACTGACTGCAGACTTGATCGATATCACGGATACTGATTTTAAGACTGTAAGTATTGTATCCATTGGAATTATTTTTGTGATCATACTATTGTTGTTCAAATCCATTTCACTTCCGTTTATCCTGGTTGGTGTTATTGAATTTGCAATCTTTGTAAATATGGGAATTCCATATTATACCGGGACGAAGCTTCCATTCGTCGCATCCATTGTCATCGGCACGATACAGCTTGGCTCTACGGTAGATTACGCAATCCTCATGACAACCAGATACAAGAGAGAACGAAGTCACGGCGCAGAGAAATATGATGCCATCACCACCGCGCACCGTGCATCTGCACAGTCGATCATGGTAAGCGCATTAAGTTTCTTCGCAGCGACGATCGGTGTCGGATTATATTCGAATATTGATATGATCAGTTCCCTGTGTATCCTGATGGCGAGAGGTGCGATCATTAGTATGATCGTGGTTATATTTGTATTGCCGTCGATGTTTATGGTATTTGATAAGGTGATTGTGAAGACGAGTAAGGAATTTAAACAGCTTAATGCCAATTAAATACTCAAAAAAGTGCTATAATAGGATTATTGTATAGTTGTAGGAGGCACAAGTATGGATTTTAAATATTGTAAATTAGAGATTTTTCTCCCGCCGACGCATCTGCAAGTTGTACAGAAAGCTTTGCAGGAAGTGGATGCGGGGCATATCGGAAATTATGATTCTTGTATGTCTGTAAGTCCGGTGACAGGGTACTGGAGACCGCTGGATGGCTGTGATCCGTATATTGGGAAGAATGGGGAGATAAGTTGTGAACCGGAGCTTAAGGCAGAAGTGACGGTCTATACAGAAAATGTTGACAAAACGATAGAAGCTGTAAAGAAAGTACATCCTTATGAAGAGCCGGTGATCAATGTGATTCCGCTCTGGAGAACAAGTTTTTAAAAAGGAATCAACCTGGAAGATATTAAAGATCTTCCAGGTTGATTCCTTTTGGACGTTCCATGTGTTGAATGGTAATGTCGTAAATATGTTCCACATCGCCGGACATCATGGCATCCAGGATGTTCATATGTTCATTGTAAGTACTTTCCATTCGGCCTTTGTGTGAAAGGGAAAGCTTTGCCAGACGCTGCATACGGTACATGAATGTAGCAAAGATAGAAGAAAATTGTTCATTTTCCAGATAGTTGATAATCTGGGTGTGAAACTGAAAATCATACTCACAGAATTCATCAATAGAATGGGAGGTGGACATGATCTTCTTCATTTTTTCCATATTTTTCTTTAATTCTTTGAATAATTTACTGGCTTTGCGGGTACCGGATTCTTTACAGATCTGAAGTGTACAATAGCTTTCTAAAGCGGAACGGATCTGAAATGTCTCATTTACATCTTCTTTTGTGAGCTGATGCAGCATAAATCCTTTATTCGGAATAATATCAATATAACCTTCCTGGGCGAGTCTGTGGACTGCATCCCTGAACGGAGTGCGGGATATTCCCAGTTCTTTCGCGAGCTTGGTCTCGGAATAAATTTCATGATAGGAAAGCTGGTCATCCATGATAAGATTCTGAAGGTGCTGATAGGCCTGTTCATTTAATGGTGTCATAAAATCTCCTTAAATTTCGATAATTATATTTTTAACAAAATATAGTGATTTTTCGTTCAAAAACGCTAAAAATATCATACCTCAAACCTCAAAAACGGTCAATAGAAAAGGAAAAAAGAGTGCAGGAAATATGGAAGAAATAGTTAATAAAATAACAAGTGAAAAAAAGAAATATGTGTAATCTTCACAAAAAACAGTGTCAATAAATGTGCGATATGTAGAAAAGAAAATTGACTCTTGATCGGTATACCGGTATGCAGTAAGATAAAGCCAGAAACAAACAAAACAAAAAATTGAAAAGGAGTTAATGTGAAAATGAAAGTAGGATTTATCGGACTTGGAATCATGGGAAGACCAATGGCAAAGAATTTATTAAAAGCAGGTGTAGAACTGGTAGTATCGGATCTGAATCAGGAAGCAGTTGCAGATGTGGTGGTAGCAGGAGCAACCGAAGGAACCTATGCGCAGATTGGTGAGCAGTGTGAAAGAATTATTATCATGGTACCAAGCGGAGCTATTTCAAAATCTATTTTATTCGGAGAAGAGGGTGTGGCATCGACAATCAAAGCAGGTGCAGTTGTATGTGATATGAGTTCTGTAACGCCGGTAGAATCACAGGAATGTTACGAAGGGCTGAAAGAAAAAGGTGTGGGATTCGTAGATGCACCGGTATCTGGTGGAGAACCGGGGGCTGTGAATGGAACACTTGCAATTATGGCCGGTGGAGATCAGAAAGACTTTGATGCAATGAAAGAGTATTTTGAGATTCTTGGTAATTCGGCATTATTGATTGGTGGATCCGGAAGCGGAAGTGTTACGAAACTTGCCAATCAGGTAATCGTTAATAATACAATTGCAGTTGTATCAGAAGCATTTGTACTTGCTACAAAAGCAGGTGCCGATCCTGAGAAAGTATATAAGGCAATCCGTGGCGGACTTGCAGGAAGTGCTGTTCTGGATGCAAAGATCCCGATGATCATTGAGCGCAATTTCAAACCGGGCGGACCGATCAGAATTAATCATAAGGATATCAAGAACGTTGTAAATACGGCACATTCCATTGATGTACCGATTCCGTATACGGCACAACTGTATGAAATCCTGCAGACATTGAAGATTCATGGACACATGGGAGATGACCATGGCGGAATCGTACAGTATTTTGAAAAGCTTGCAGGTGTAGAAGTGAAAAAATCAGAGAAAGAGAAATAAATATCAGGAAGCGGCATATATCCGCCGGAAAGAGAGGAAAGACAGATGGCATTAAAAGCAGAGGTGTTAACTTCATATAAGAAAATCGATGAAGCGTATATAGATTCACTGTTGAAAGAAGAGATTCAGAAAAATAATAAAAAAATTGTAGTCCTTGACGATGATCCGACAGGGGTACAGACCGTTCATGATGTCTCGGTATATACCAACTGGGAAAAAGAATCCGTCCGCCAGGGATTTGAAGAAGAAAATCCGTTATTCTATATCCTGACGAATTCCAGAGGATTTACTGTGGAACAGACAACAAAGGCTCATCATGAGATTGCCAAAGTAGTAGATGCGGTAGCGAAAGAGACAGGAAAAGAATACATTTTCATCAGCCGGAGTGATTCTACATTGAGAGGACATTTCCCATTGGAGACACAACTTCTGAAAGAAGATTATGAGAAGAATACAGGAAAGACTATTGACGGTGAGATATTATGCCCGTTCTTTAAAGAAGGTGGAAGATTCACAATTAATGATGTACATTATGTGAAATACGGGGATGAGCTGGTTCCTGCAAATGAGACAGAATTTGCAAAGGATAAGACATTTGGCTATACAGCTGCTACCATGCCGGATTACATTGAAGAAAAGACAAATGGCGAATATAAGGCAGAAGATGTAATCTGCATTTCACTGGAAGATATCCATAACATGAACATAGACAAGATTGAAGAACTTCTGATGAACGTACAGGGATTCAACAAAATTGTTGTAAATGCAGTGGATTATGCGGATGTGAAAGTATTCTGTGTGGCATTATACCGTGCAATGGCAAAAGGTAAAGTATTCATGTTCCGTACAGCTGCAGCAATTGTGAAGGTTATGGGAGGAATATCTGATCAGCCTCTTCTTACAAGAAGCCAGATGGTTACAAAAGAGACGAAGAATGGTGGAATTATAGTTGTGGGATCCCATACGGATAAGACAACAAAGCAGGTAGAAGAATTGAGAAAATTACCGGATATTGAATTTATTGAATTAGATGCGACACTGGTAAAAGATGATAAAGCATTTGAAGCAGAAGTTGACAGATGTCTGGGCAGAGAGGAAGCGTGTATTCGGGCAGGAAAGACGGTATGCTGTTACACTACAAGAGCTTTGATTACAGCAGATACAGGCGATAAGGAAGATGAACTCAGACTGTCGGTAAAGATCTCAGATGCAGTACAGTCATTGGTTGGACGTTTGAATGTAACGCCGGCATTCGTGATTGCAAAAGGAGGAATCACATCCAGTGATGTGGGCACGAAAGCACTGGCGGTAAGACGTGCAAATGTACTGGGACAGATTGAACCGGGAATTCCGGTATGGCAGACAGGAGAAGAGAGCAGATTCCCGCTTACACCATATGTAATATTCCCTGGAAATGTAGGCGAGATCACAACACTCAGAGACGCGGTGGAAGTACTGACAGATAACGCAGAGTAGAGAGGTAAGATATGGATATTACGATTACAACGCTGGGAGCATTGATCGGACTGGCAGTAGCCATATTTCTGATTATTAAAAAAGTAGAACCGGCTTATAGTATGATCGCAGGAGCATTTGTAGGCGGAATCATAGGTGGGGCCGGAATTGAAGGAACCGTAAATTGTATGGTAACAGGGGCGCAGGGAATCATGCCTGCAATATTAAGGATTGTAACATCAGGAGTTCTGGCGGGAATCCTGATCCAGTCGGGAGCGGCTGTTAAGATCGCAGATCAGATTATTCGGCTGTTTGGTGAAAAAAGGGCTTTATTTTCGCTGGCTCTGGCGACTATGATACTGACGGCGGTGGGTGTATTCGGAGATGTTGCCGTTATAACAGTCGCACCGATCGCCATGGTGATCGGACAGAGAGTAGGATGTAATAATTTTGTCCTTTTGGCAGCACTTATGGGTGGTGAAAAGGCAGGAATGGTAATCTCGCCGAACCCAAATACGATTGCAGCGGCAGAGACATTTGGCGTAGATCTGTCGGCTCTTATGGCAGCCAATATCATTCCGGCAATTGTAGGACTTACAGGTACTGTGATCATCTGTAAATTTCTTACAAGAAAAAACAAAGTTGAAGCAAATACAAAAATGGAACATTCCGTAGAAGTGAATGTGCAGCCAATGGGATTACCATCCATTGGAGCATCCATAGCAGGTCCGCTGGTAGCAGTTATTCTTCTGATGCTTCGTCCAATCTGTGGAATCACCATCGATCCACTGGTAGCACTTCCGGCAGGAGCAATCATTGGACTTGCGTGTATGAAAAAGATGAAACATATCGGAGAATATATTTCTTATGGACTTGGGAAGATGATGCCGGTAGCCATCTTATTGATCGGAACAGGAACCATTTCCGGAATTGTCAAAACTTCGCAGTTCCAGACAGATATGACAAATGTCTTGAATGCGATGAATCTTCCGGCATTTTTACTGGCTCCGATTTCTGGTATTGTAATGGCAGGAGCAACCGCTTCTTCATCAGCAGGAGCAACGATCGCATCAGCAACATTCGCAGGTACGATCACGAAGATTGTGCCGGCACTTCACGGAGCAGCAATGCTTCATGCAGGTACAATAGTGCTGGATTCCCTTCCGCATGGTTCAATCTTCCACGCATCAGCAGGAGCAATGGATATGCCAATCAATGAAAGAATCAAGCTGTTGCCGGTAGACATTCTGGAAGGATTTATTATCGTTCTGGCATCTACGATTATATATGGAATTATATTGTAGTGTAAAGTTTACGGAACTGTTTTGGCGTCATATGATAATATTCCTTAAAACATTTATAAAAATGAGTTGTATTTGTAAAATGCAATTCTTCCATAATTTCAGAAATGGAAGCGGTTGACTCTAGCAATAGAGAGGCCGCTTTTTTCATACAAAAAGTCTGTCCATAATCAAAGAGACAGGAGTTGGTGTATTTCTTGACGATGGAATTCAGATAATTTCCACTGTAATTTAATCTTTGCTCGAGTTCTGAGCGTGTAATCCGTCCATTCGTATCCTCCAGTAGATGACTGATATGCGTAAAAAGCAGAAAGTCAGTATCGGCTTCTATGTGAACCGGCGTAAAGTGGAAATGTTCCGGGTCGGACAGATAATCAAATAATTCCAGAAGCATACCCTTAATGACATAGGTGGAGCCAAGTTTTGGGAACATAATTGCCCGCAGAATGTTGTCGGTAATGGTATGAAGTGTATGATACCAGTCCTTGTTATTCAGTGATGGCATGAAATCCAGATATTCTTTGGTATCAGGGTTATCCATGTTGTCAGTAAGAAATTTAAGGATAGAATTAGAGCCGGGCTTTTCAATATCAGGGAAATAGACATTCTGCTCATCTTCGGAAAGCTGCTTTACCAGTTCCTTGGACATTCCGATGAACAGAAGTGTGGCATCGGATGAGAAGATCTCTTTGTGAATGATATTGTGGTTCATCAGGCAGCAGCTTCCGCTGTGGAATACAAAATCCGTCTGTTCAATCTGCTGACGGATCTCACCATCCAGAACAATCAGTAATTCGTAGAAATCATGGATATGGGGTGCCCTGGCATTAAATTGCTGGATTTCTGCCTCGGTTTGAAAATGATAAAAAGTATTCTCACGCGGGGAAGTCATAAGAAAGTTCAGATACTTGTTATCCGAGGATCTGACACAGGATTCAAGAGTGAACTGGATCGGTGTAAGTATCTTGATATAGGAGTTGATCCCACTGTGTGAGTTCTCCTGTTCAATGATGTTTTTGACAGTGTATGATGAGGCCATAATTGGGTTTTCTCCTTTCTATTCACGAATATGATAAGAATTTGTATGTATTTTATCACATATGTTATAGCATTGTAAATTGTAATTGATTAAAGTAATACTATACAAAACATAAGCGTTTATGAAGAATACAACATAGAAATATTGGTGTGAGAAGAAAAGGAGGCTGCATAAGTCATGCAAGAAACTGAAAAGAAATATCTGAAATGGTATCAAAAAATAGCGTATGGAGCAGGAGATCTGGCGTCTAATACCAGTTATGGACTGGTGTCGAGCTTTGTACTTTTATATTTATCGGATACGATGGGACTTAATACGGGAATTATCGGAACATTGATGCTCGTATCCAAATTCCTGGATGGAATTTCCGATGTTATATTCGGCAATCTGATAGACCGTACAAAATCGAAGTTAGGTAAAGCAAGACCATGGATGCTTTATGCACAGATAGGCGTATCCTTGTGTCTGGTCTTTTTATTCTCTGTTCCGGGAGGAATAAGTGAAACCGCACAGTACGTATATTTCTTTGCTTTTTATACAGCATTAAATGCAATCTTTTATACAGCAAATGGAATTGCCTACTCTGCATTATCTGCGCTGATCACGCGCAACAAGAATGAAAGAGTACAGCTTGGTTCAATTCGTTTTATGTTTGCCGTAGCAACGAATATTGTAATGGGATTTGCAGTAACCGGTGGAGTAGAAAGCTTTGGCGGCGGAGCAGCCGGATGGCGGATGGTTGCGATTATCTGTGGCGTGATTGGTCTGGTTGTGAATACGATCAGCTGTCTGTGCGTAAAAGAGTTACCGGAAGAAGAGACAGCATCTGTGGAAGAAGAGATAAAGCCTGCCGATGATAAGATTGGTTTTGGAGAATCTCTGAAACTGCTTGTAAGCAATAAATATTATATTTTAATAGTTGCCATTTATATTGTATATTATTTCATGAGCAACCTTACTACAGGCTCTGCCATTTACTTTATGAAACATGTACTTGGAAACGGTTCTTTGCTTGGATTATTTTCCATGATGAAGATGTTCCCTGTGATCATTGCTTTGATCTTTACTCCTGTTTTGGTGAAAAAGACAGGAAGTATGCAGAAAGTTAATTTCTGGGGATATGTGATCAGTGATATTTTAGGTATCTTCCTGATTATTTTTGCAATGCAGAAGAATTTGCCGATGATGCTTTTGTTCATGTTCCTGAAAGGTACATTTGCGGGAACCATGTCTGGAACCTTGAATGCACTGATTGCAGAAATCAGCGGATATACATACCGTACCAAAGGGGTACATATTGATGGTATGATGTTCAGCTGCTCTTCACTTGGAGTAAAAGTGGGCGGCGGAATCGGAACTGCAGCGGTAGGATGGATGCTGCATGCGGCAGGATATGTCGGAACGGCGGCAAAGCAGACAGTAGCTGCAACAAATATGATATTCAGTATGTATATTACAATTCCGGTGATTCTGGGTGTTGTGATCACAGTTCTCTTAGGTCTTATGAAGGTCGAAAAAGAAAATAAGAGAATTGACATGGAAAGAGCAGAAAACTAGATACATAGATGGAAAGAGGAATAACGTATGCAGTGTCAGAAATTTAATGAAGGCTGGACATTTGAAAAGGCAGGTCAGGATGACCGGTTAAAGGCTTTTTATGGAGATAAGAATGCGGTGTCTGTCACACTTCCGCATGATGCCATGATTCGTGAAAAAAGAGAAAAGGATTGTCCGGCCGGCGCACAGAGCGGCTTTTATCCGGGAGGAGTCTATACATATGAAAAAGCATTTACAGCACCCGAGGAATGGAAAAAGCAGGATGTGAATCTGGAATTTGAAGGAATCTACGGGACAGCAAGAGTCTGGATCAATGGTGCTCTTGCCGCTGTAAACCGTAATGGATATATGGGATTTGGGATAGATCTAAAACCGTGGATATGCTATGACAGCAAAAATATCATAAAAGTTGACGTAGACAACAGTCAGCAGCCTAACAGCAGATGGTATACTGGATCTGGAATTTACAGAGACGTGAATCTGTGGACGGGTTCGAAAGTATATATTCCTCATGATAAGATGCGGATCACTACATTGTCTGCAAATGATCATATGGCAGTTGTAGAGGTGTGTGCGGAACTGAAAAATATTTCCGGACAGGGTCTGGAGACAGAATGTCTGATTGCACTCGACCGTGAAGGAAAAACGGTGGCAAAGGATAAACAAAGAATAGTATTCCGTGGAAATCAGACTGAAACGATACGGGTACAGATACCGGTTGAAAATCCGGAGAAGTGGAGCCCGGATCACCCGGCATTATATGAGTGCCGGATCGAGACAAAGATCGATGATGAAATCTGTGATGTGACAACTTCCGAATTCGGAATCCGTGTATTGTCACTTGATCCGGTGCAGGGATTACAGATTAATGGAGAGACTGTGAACCTGCGAGGAACCTGTATTCATCATGATAATGGGGTCATTGGAGCAGAGACATTTCCGGAAGCAGAATGGTATCGATGCAAGAGATTAAAAGAAGCGGGTTTTAACGCAATACGAAGTGCCCATCATCCGATGAGCAGGGCAATGCTTACAGCATGTGATCATCTGGGAATGCTCGTCATGGATGAACTGACGGATATGTGGGACAGAGGCAAGAACAAGTATGATTTCTCAGATATATTTGAAGAAGAGGCAGAAAAATGGATTCATCATATAGTAGAAAAAGATTATAACCATCCATCGGTAGTAATCTATTCTGTAGGAAATGAGATCCAGGAGGCAGGAACGAAACAAGGTTCATGGATTAATCGTTTTCTCTGTAATAAATTCCATGAGTTGGATCATACGAGGTATACGACGAATGCATTAAATGGATTAAACTGTGCCGGGAAGAGACTGGGAGTGATCATGAAGGATGTCGCAGAACGGTTCGGTATGGATGCACAAAGCGGCGGAAGTGGCGGCGGAAGCAACGCACTTAACAGCTTTATGAGTCTTATGGCAGGAGAAAAGGGCGATTTCTTTGCCAAGCATCCGCTGGTAACGGAAGCCCTGGAAGAGTGTGCACAGAGCTGCGATATTACAGGACTTAACTATTTGAGCGGTAGATATGAACTGGAGCATGAACTGCATCCGGGAAAGACAGTGCTTGGAACGGAAACTTATCCGGCTGATATAGAGAATCTCTGGGATAAAGTTACCCGGTATCCGCATGTGATCGGTGATTTTACATGGACGGGATATGATTATATAGGCGAAGCCGGTGTTGGAATCTTTCATTATAATGGAGCGGCTAATTTTACAAGTATTTATCCGGAGAGACTGGGTTATATCGGTGATATTGATCTGATAGGCAATCGAAGACCAATCAGTTATTTCCGGGAAATTGTATATGGTCTGACGGATCAGCCATACATTGCGGTAGAGCGGCTGGAGCATGCAGGACAGATTGCAGGAAAGACTGCGTGGATGTTCAAAGACAATATCAGCAGCTGGACCTGGGAAGGTTATGAAGGTATCACTGCAAATGTGGATGTCTATTCATCCGGTGACGAAGTAGAACTGTTTCTGAATAACAGATCTTTAGGCAAAAAACCGGCGGGAAAAGCGCATCATTTTACAGCAGCATATCAGGTGCCATATGAGCCGGGAAGGATCCGTGCTGTTGCTTACAGGGATGGAGAGGTGATAGGCAGTTATGAGCTTGTTACAGCCAATTCGGTGAAAAAGCTTAGGGCATGCCGGGTTACGGAAAATGAGAGAGATGCTGCCTACATAAAAATATGGCTGGAGGATGAAAAAGGAATCTTTAATCCACAGGAAAAACGTCTGCTTCATGCCAGTGTAACCGGAAATGGTGTTCTGGAAGGCTTCGGAACGGCCAATCCGTCCAGTGAAGAAGATTATTTTGCCGATACAGTGACGACGTTTGATGGAAGTGCACTTGCCGTGGTGCGGTGGAGCGATAAAAGAGCAAAAGAACCGGCCGTGCTTCGGGTGTGGACGGAGGATGGATGTGAAGTGACGGTTGAGGCTGCGAGATAAAATTTGACAGCAGATCAAGAGAGAACCATAGAGAATGGTGTTGGATGCAGGAGACACATTTTCTATGGTTTTTTGAAATTAGAATTTTCCCATATCGGAAAAAACAACAGAAAATAAATATGAATACATGTATTTATTGCCGATAATATGCTATACTAATCATAGCAAGTATAATTTTTGAAATCATGACAATGAAAAACTCACAGAATGAGCTATTCATCGTGTGAAAGGAGGAAAGGCAGATATGCGATACCTTTCAGTTACTGAAACGGCGAAAAAATGGGATGTATCTGAACGTAGTGTAAGAAATTATTGCGC
>ERZ808240.4164-NODE-4164-length-13093-cov-3.932045_pt1 | contig 13093 bp, 14 predicted proteins | sample MGYA00521084_ERZ808240 | MGnify/ENA primary metagenome ERZ808240 (study PRJEB31516, sample SAMN03275571) | gut metagenome | biome: mammalia-associated habitat; material: feces | host: Papio cynocephalus | place: Kenya | collected 2012-08-06 ... | reverse complement strand
ACGGAATCGGAATCTTCTCGATAAATACTTTCTGAATCATCTCAATAAATACAGACTCTGCTGACGGTGCTCCTTCTGTTACTCCAAGAATCTCCGGATAAAGGAATGCACGACCGATCAATCCGATTGCAATCGTAAAGCCAAGTGAAAGAACGACCCACACAATCGCAATTGCGGAAGATTTCTTCAATTCTTTTTCGCTGCGGATTGCCATGAAACGAACCAAAATATGCGGCATACCGCAATATCCAAGTCCCCACGCCATATTGGAAATAATCTCTACCGCTGTAATCGGATGATCTCCGTTATATGTAAAACTCAGATAATTGTCCGGATTCACGCCTGTATTTGCAAGCATCTCGTGGAAATTACCACTTACAAATCCCCACGCCAGCACCGGCACTGCAAGAATGGCAACTAACATCAGCATTCCCTGAAAGAAATCTGTAGAACATACAGCCAGAAATCCTCCCATAAATGTATAAATCAATATAACTGCTGCTCCAAGGAACAATGCTACATGATAATCCATGCCAAATACCGTATTAAAAAGCTTTCCGCCACTTGCCAGTGCAGATGCTGTATATACAAGAAAGAAAATGACTATAATAATAGAAGAAATACCAAGCAGAATCTTCTTTTCATCGTGATAACGATTCCCGAAAAATTCTGGAAGTGTCATAGAATTTCCTGCTACAATTGTATATGCACGAAGCGGTCTTGCAATAATCAGCCAGTTGGCAATTGTTCCAAGTCCAAGTCCTACTGCAATCCATGCCTGTCCTGTTCCGAGGGCATACACAGAACCCGGAAGTCCCATAAGAAGCCAGCCGCTCATATCTGATGCCTGCGCGGACATCGCCGCAACCGGTGCAGAAAGTCCACGGCCTCCAAGGAAGAAATCGTCTGCTCCTTTCGTCTGCTTCATACTCCAGACACCAATTCCAATCATCCCCAGAAGATAGACCCCAAATGCAATTAATATTGATACTGTTGTTGTCATGTTCTCTCTCCTTTTCTACACAAAAAACGCCCACCAATGTGCGCAATGTATTTATTATACTAAAAAACGAATATTTGTCAATATAAGACTGCATTTTGTCACTGTCAAGCGCGCTGATTTCATCTGCCTGTCCGTGACACATTTTCAAAAAATCACCATGTCTTGCAGCCGTATATTTCTTATAGTTTTCTCTGGAAAATGATGTATAAAATCATAGCCGGCCGGAAATAGTAACAATGAATTTCATTCTTGGGGTCACATAGACCAAATATTGAAAAATGCATGGATACAGGAGGTTTTCATCATGGAGAATCAAGACACCATCAATCTGTTAAAAGAATGCGATGCAAGCGCAAAAATGGCAATTTCATCTCTGGACGAGGTTCTGGAACATGTCCAGGACAAAAAACTGCTTCAGCTCCTGTCCGACAGCAAGAAAGAACATGAACAATTATGCATGGAAGTCCATACCATTCTTGCAAATCACGGAAGTTCCGAACAGGAGCCGCCTGCCATGGCAAAAGGAATGTCATGGCTTAAGACAACTGTAAAACTTGGCATGGCTGGCAGTGACAGTACCATCTCCGGCCTGGTCATAGACGGCTGCAACATGGGAATCAAGACACTGCATAAATATTTGAACGAATATACACAAGCTGACAACACTTCCAAAGGCCTGTGCAAAAAACTCATTTCCCTGGAAGAGACCTTGTGCGATAAACTACATGCTTATTTATAGTAGGCATGTCCCGAAAAATTGCGGCAGTTCATTTTACTCATTCGGCAAAGTTCTTTGTTTTTGTGCAAGTTTTATAAGTTTTTATCTTGTTTTTATATTTTTTTGGTTAATCATAATATTGCACGAGTGCTATACTACAGTTGTAACAAATAGAACTCATAAAACATTCAGACTTGGAGGAAAAGATAAATGAATACTTTAAAAGCTGAAAAAAGAACACTTGACGTAAAGGCAAAAAAATTAAGAAGAGAGGGCTATGTTACCGGTAACGTATTCGGCAAAGAGATGAAAGAATCCATACCAGTAAAGATGGATGCTGCCGCAGTTGACCGCCTGCTTAAGACGAGCAATAAAGGAAGCCAGATCATGTTGGATATCGACGGCGAATCCCACAACGTATTGATTAAAGAGGTTGATTATAACCCATTAAAGGGCAGAGTAGATGAGATAGATTTTCAGGCTCTTGTCAAAGGTGAAGTTGTACACTCTGTTGCAGAGATTGTTCTTGTAAATCATGACAAACTCGTAGCCGGTGTATTACAGCAGCAGTTAGAGGAAGTTTCTTACAAAGCACTTCCATCTGCACTTGTTGACAAAGTCGAAGTTGATGTAGCAGAACTCAAGATTGGTGACACAGTCAAAGTCAAAGACCTGTCACTTGCACAGGATAAAGATGTACACCTTATCACTGATCCAGAGACAACTGTCGTAACTGTCACAGAGTCACATATCGAGATTACCGATGATGACGAAGAAAGCGAAGACGCTGAGTAATTCTCATTTTTGCTTAATTTATATATTTTTTGCTAATTCAGGACGTAGCATTTCGAAAGAATGCTGCGTCTTTTTTACGCACCCTAAACGCAATTTGACACGTAGTACTTTTGCATTTTACTACGTGTCAAATTAATAAATTAATATTTCTATTCTACTGTTACGCTCTTTGCGAGGTTTCTCGGTTTATCTACATCTAATCCTTTTGCTACGCTTACATAATATCCAAGTAACTGCAATGGAATCACCGCAAGTGATGTTGCAAAGTGTGGATCTGTCTTCGGGATATATACTGTGAAATCTGCTGTATCTTCTATATTGTAATGTCCGAATGTAGTCAGTCCCATCAGGTATGCTCCACGGCTCTTACATTCTACCATATTGCTGACTGTCTTTTCGTAAAGATTCGGCTGTGTCAGAACTCCGATAACCAGTGTTCCATCTTCAATCAGGGAAATGGTTCCGTGCTTCAACTCTCCTGCTGCATATGCCTCAGAATGGATGTAGCTGATTTCTTTCATCTTCAGGCTTCCTTCCAGACTAATTGCGTAGTCGATTCCTCTTCCAACGAAAAATGCGTCTTTTGCATTTGCCTGTTTTGCTGCAAACCACTGGATTCTTTCTTTGTCTTCAATAATCTTCTTGATCTTATCCGGAATCGTCTGTAATTCCTCAATATATCCTGTGTACTGTTCTTCTGTAATCTGTCCACGGACTTTTGCAAGCTGAATTGCCAATGCATACGTTGCAATCAGCTGTGTACTGTAAGCCTTTGTTGTTGCTACAGAAATTTCAGGACCTGCCAGTGTATAGAATACATTATCAGCTTCTCTTGCAATTGATGAACCGATGACATTCACAATACCAAGTGTCTTGATACCCATTTCTTTGGATTCACGAAGTGCTGCAAGACTGTCTGCAGTCTCTCCGGACTGGCTGATGATAATGACCAGACCTTTCGGATCCAGAATTGGGTTTCGATAACGGAACTCACTTGCCAGCTCTACACGTACCGGAATTCTTGCCAGGTCTTCGATTACATATTGTGCAGCCATACCAACATGGTAAGCAGATCCACAAGCAACAATATAAATCTGGCTGATTTCTTTCATTTCTTCTTCCGATAATCCAACCTCAGATAAATCAATCGCTCCGTCTTTTAATACAGAATTTAAAGTATCAGAAACGGCCTTTGGCTGCTCATGAATCTCTTTCATCATGAAATGTTCAAATCCGGCCTTCTCTGCCGCCTCTGCATCCCAGTTGATTGTCTTGAGTTCTTTCTGAATTTCTTCTCCATCCAGATTGTAAAATGTAATCTCGCCTTTTCTTACACGAGCCATCTCCATGTTGCCAATGTAGTATACATTTCTTGTATATTTCAGGATAGCCGGAACGTCCGATGCGATATAAGAATTATTGCCGTCTACACCAAGAATCATCGGGCTGTCTTTTCTTGCCACATAAATCTCTTCCGGATAATCTTTAAATAAGATTGCCATGGCATAAGATCCACGAATGCGAATCATGGCATGATTGATTGCATCAACCGGTGTTCCGAGATATTTCTTATAATAATAATCTACTAATTTTACTGCTACTTCTGTATCTGTAGCTGAATAGAAGGAATATCCTTTACGAATCAGCTTCTCTTTCAGCTCCTGATAGTTCTCAATAATACCATTGTGAACTGCTACAACATTTCCGTCCTCACTGACATGTGGGTGTGCATTTGTCTCAGACGGCTCGCCGTGAGTTGCCCATCTTGTATGTCCGATACCGCATGTCCCCGGTACGGACTCTCCATTATTCGTCTTCTCAGCCAGCACTTTCAGACGGCCTTTTGCTTTGATTACTTCCGTCTCTTTCTCTCCGTCTCGAACTGCGATTCCTGCTGAATCATATCCACGATACTCCAGCTTTGAAAGTCCGTCCAGCAGAATCGGTGCTGCCTGCATGTCACCTGTAAATCCTACAATTCCACACATATTAAAACTCCTTTCACTGTGTTGCTTGTATAAGTCTCTAAATAAAATAATTCTCTTATTTGTCATTATATAGTCAAACCTATAATCTGTGTAAGTATAGCATATAAGACCCGGTGGCGCAAGTGATACGGCTGATTCCATACGATTCCATACAATTCAATATTATTCAATATTTTCTCTTATCTGTTCCGAACTGCCTCACTTTTACAACCGATTTTATTTCAAATCAACTGTAAAATTAATAAAAATGGAGCAAGAAATGAGACAAATCCCTGCTTCCAGTTGTACAAGAGAGGAACCCTATATGCCAAAACCAAAGACTCCGACCGGAGAAAAGAATCTGATAAGCAAACGATTAATCGCTCTTCGCGAGCAGAACCATATGTCACAGCGAGCACTCGCTTTCCAGCTCCAGCTGCATGGTTATGATATGGATAAAAATGTGATTACCAGAATCGAAACAAATAAACGATACGTTACAGATGTCGAAATCAAAGCACTCTCCGAAGTTTTCGACGTTTCTTATGAATATCTGATCGATGGGAAAGAAGATGAAAAAGAATAACACTTACGAAACCAAAATCCTGGCGGTTCTTACACCACCAGGATTTTATCCGACCGTTTTTTTAATTACAGGAGATTCCTCTTACATCTGTACCATATCTCCTTTAATAGCACCAACCTCTTCTGGAACATTTCTTTTTTTTGTTCCCAGTCACCGAATTTTGTCAAATCCATTTCTTTAATCTGTCTCAGTCCGATATGTTCCACAGCTTCTATTGCCACCTCTTTTTGTGTTACATTCATGTTCGAAACAGTCTGGCATCTTGCTCCTTCCATATTATCATACGCAAAAAATGACTGATTAAAATCCATGACTGGATAAAGGGAAATGCACCTGTTATCTTTATTATCCACTAAAAATCCCCAATTTTCCGGATGTCTATCTGTATTTCCAACCAGGTAGTCCAATATATTCATTCCAAAATAAGTCACTTTATCAAGCTCTTTGCAGTACTCAATTGTGTCTATATCATGATTTACAGCATAAATATCAAATGCCATCTTGGATATCATCGAATACTCTTTGGACGTGATAATATCACTCTCCGTCACTGCTTCTCCATCATACTCACTTCTTCTATAAGTCACTTGCGGTATATCAAAACACTGACAGATTTCACTTGCCAGCAGTTCTCTTCTTACTGAATCGTCTCCTCCATCTTTCAATAACTTGAACCCCTGTTTTTTCCTGATCCACGCTTTTGGAAAACATCCTTTCGTGGACAAATCTGGTGCCAGTTCCTGATTCGTGACTGTCATCGGTCGTCCTTTCAAAGATAACTCTACAATTGCCTCATTTAACGGATTATCGTATAAATTCAATTCGGCAAATGTAATATTTTCATCTTCTTTTTTGACCCAGTACACATCCGTCAAAGATACACAATGATAAGACAGCGCAATATCCGCTCTGTCCTTATCTGTAACTGCCTGCGCCACACCAATACTATTTAACAATTCTTTTGCATATTTCCGATTCAGCGACAATACTCTTGAAGCACACCAGTGATTAAAATTATTAATGTTATTTATCAAAATGTCTATATCATCCTCATCATCTACATCTCAAATTTAAATAACAAAGAAAATTCAAAACCATTATCAGTCTGAATGTCCATTCTAAAATCAGCATCCTGATCAAACAAATACACCTGTCTGCTGTCTATAATTTTATACTCTCCCGAACTTAAACTAATCTGCATCTAAGCACCTCTTTACTTATTACACTATCTTCCAGATAAATTCTCCATTATTTGTACGGAATCATTGTATCAGTTTTACATCCCCCTTTCAAGCCTCTTACCTTGCTGACCCCAAATACCTCACTTTCGAAAGATTTGTATATGTATATCCAAATCTTTTTTGGGCTTCTCCAACCGTTTTAAATTCTTCAACTATCTTTCCTTGGAAATCAACTTGCAAAATTTAAGTTCTGATTAAATCATACTACGAAATAAAAAAATATAAGGCAGAAATTTTTTAACTCCTGCCTTATCTTATCCTGAAACTTTCTTATATCAGCTATGCACTATCTTATTTATACATGTTGGTTGAAAGATACTTCATTCCGTTATCCGCGAAGATTGCAACAATATTTTTTCCTTCATTTTCCGGTCTCAGTGCCAACTCTTTCGCTGCCGTTAGAGCTGCTGCCGCAGACGCTCCAAGAAATACTCCGTCTGAAGCGGCCACTTCTCTGGCCGTCGCGTAAGCATCTTCACCAGTTACATTAATCACTTCATCATATTTAAAATTACGTCTTACTACAAATGGGTGTGTGCAGCCTTCCGGTTTGTCAAAAATAACAACTCCGTCAATGGTTGCCTTCGCATCTGGAACAAAGGAAAGTGAATCTGGTGTCGGCTGGACACCTACAATCTTAACTCCCGGCACATGCTCCTGCAGATAGGAACCGACACCTGCAAGCGTTCCGGCTGTTCCGGCAAGCATCACTGCAATGTCAATCTTTCCATCTGTATCTTCCACAAGCTCCGGTCCTGTTGTCTTATAGTGTGCTCCCGGATTATTCTCATTAAATAACTGTGCCACATAATAATAACCCTGTTCTTTTGCAAAATTACTGACAGACTCCATCAATTTGACCGGATTAAATCCATAATTTTTCAGAATCTCTTCAGCTCCCGGAATCTCCATAATTCCTCTGACATCCGTACCATATGCCTTCATGATCTGGATACGTTCCGGTGTGCATCCAGGCTCCATATAAATAATCAGCGGGTGCTTTTTGGCTGCGCAAAATGCAGCGAGGGCAATTCCTGTATTTCCGCTTGTCGTCTCAATTACCGTCTGTCCCGGTTTTAATTCTCCTGAAGCTTCTGCTGCCTCCAGCATCTCCAGTGCCGCTCTGTCTTTTACACTTCCTGAAGGATTAAAATACTCCAGTTTTCCAAGTATTTTTGCTTTTAACTGATTATTTTCCTCAAAATTTACTAACTCCAAAAGTGGTGTATGTCCGACTAATTCCGCAATACTTTTATGTATATTACTCATAACTGACCTCCGTTTATCTTCTTTATTCTGCCTCTGAAAATTCATATATCTGTGAAATCTTTGTTCCTGTCAATGCTCCATATAAAGATAACAATGCACTAGCTGCTCCTGCACTTCCCATATAAAGACCAATATGTGCATCCACATTCCATGGCATGACTCTCGTCCAAGCATTGTACCATCTGGTTCCTTCTTCATTCTTATAGGCATCACCGACCAGCTTATCCGCAACTGCTGTGGCAACTTTCTTGTATTTTTCTTCTTCCACCCATTGCAGACCATCCGTAAAATGTAATAAAACTCCGGCTGAACCGCAGCAGATGCAATCATTCCAATATCCGGCCGACCGCTTATATGTAACTCCGGCCTGCACCAACGCATTTGACAGCTGCTTATAGAATTCCAGATATTTCTCATTCTTTGTCGCCTTATATAATTCTTTTGCCACGATGCCGTCTCCCACAGGTCCATGACACATGCTCAGATAAAATACATCAAATGGTTCCTTTGCATCTGGCAAATAAAGATATGGCACAATTGCTGCATCGTCTTTAAGGATTGCTATGTTAATTAGAAATTGAAAACCTGCCTCGGCAAGCTTTAAATATTTCTCATCTTTTGTTGCCACATAATATTTTGTCAGCAAATATACGATACCGGCAGTTCCATGTGCAAAGTTCGGAAGAATTCCTCCTTCCGGCAGCTCCGGGAAATAATTATGTATATCAAAGAATTTCCAGTAAACCGTTCCATCCGGAAGCTCTGTCTTAAAGGTCAGTATATAATCCAGAAGTTCCTTTGCATACTCCAGATATTTCTGATCGCCGGTAATCTTTGCCAGGTCAATCCAATATGCAGCTGTGCTTCCATCTCCCATGTAATCCACCAGATTCTCCCAATGAAGAAATCCGTTCTCTTTCACCGCAGTCTCATATGCCAGATCTCCGACTTTGATTGCATAATCGCGGTACTTTTGCTCTCCGGTCTTCCGATATAATGCTTCCGCAAATACTCCTTCTCCGGTAACACCTCCATGTATGCCCGTTTTCTTTCCCAGTCCTTCGTGATATGTTCCAAGCAAATATGCTCCGGCCTGTATCGCTTCGTTCAGATACTCTTCATTCTTCGTCGCCTCATATAATTGAAGATAAAAAAATCCAACACCGGCAGCTCCGGAGTAAATACTTCGGTCCGTCATTTTATTTGCCAGATCATCGCCCTCATTGGATCCTGCACCACTGCTGATTTTCCAGCTCTTACCAACTGGCTTTTCCACACTATACTGATCAATCCATTTTGCTGTATCAATCGCTGTCTTCAGATAATCGTTGGCAAAGTTTTTCTTGTATATGCTAATCATGTGAACTCCCTCCTACCTGTTTTCATTGTTTTCCTATCTGTTTACTATGTTTTATTTTAAATATAGTTTACCACAGATTGAAACAAATGCACAATCGGAAAAAGTTATAGCAACATATAAAAACAGGCTATGCAGTAAACCATTCTTCAATCTGTCTCATTCCGATATGTTTCACAGCTTCTATCGCCGCCTCTTTTTTGTGTTACATTCATGTTCGAAACAGTCTGGCATCTTGCTCCTTACACTGTCTTCCAGATAAATTCTCCATTATTTGTACGAAATTATTAATTTTTAATTCGAATACTCATAAATATCATCCAAAGTCAACAGCATTACATTTCGTTCATGCGCCACTGAAAGTAATTCCTCGGTAAATCCTCCCAGTGAAAAAATCACATAATAATATTTTTCTCCCTTTGCAAAGACCATCGCATACCGTTCTAATAATTCTAATTCATTCAAACCAATTTTCTCATTTTTAAATTTACAAGACCCAATCAAATACTTTGATATTTTCTGATTTGATTCCTGTACCGGAACACCTACAATATCTATCTGTATCTGCTTCTTCTCTCGCGGATCAGTTCCCCACCACTGACCAACATCAGCCAAATCAAACGGCAAGTCTTCTGCATAACGCATCAGATATTCCTTACACATTTTTTCAAATATAAGTCCCATATAATCATGCATTTTTGATCTGACCACTCGCTCATAACTCCTCGGAAATCTTCCTGATAAAATTGTTGAATAATTCTGAGGTACAAACCGATACCAGAATCTGAAAAAATTGTCCTCAATTTCATAAATTGTTTTCTTACCTGGCTTTTCTGTAATCGGTGTTTCTTTCCTTAATATACCAAGTTCCATTAAAACCTTAATATACTTTGAGCATTTACCACTTTCCAATCCTGTCTTTGTTGTAATTTCATTGAGCTTTGATGCACCTTCCGCAATAGCTGTAATAATAGAATTATATATTCCCGGTTCTCTAAGTTCCTGCTTTAACAAGTTCTCTGGTTCCTCAAACAAATAACCCGAACGATCAAATATACTGTCAATAATCGCTTCATCCAAAGAACCGTGTATCTCAAGTTTATTAATGTAATGCGGAATACCGCCTGTTATACCATAAATCCACGCATTTTCCTCCCAAGACAATTCTGGATGAAAAACTGCTGTTTCCTTATAGGTTAACGGATCAATTTTAAACTGGGCTGTTCTTCTGCCATACAACGGGCTTTCGTATCCCAGTACCTGATTCTGCATAAAACTCATCGATGAACCACATAATATAAGATATAGTTTGCCCTCTTGCCATTTATGATCAATCAAATGCTGCAGTCTTGATGAAATCGAAGGATCTGCTTTCGCCAGATATGGATATTCATCAATAACAAATATTAATCTTTCATTTGCTCCAATTTTACCAATTTCCTCCAATGCTGCTTCAAAAGAAGCATATACCGGGAAATTATCATCTTCAGAATGATTGCTCTGATAAATTGCTTTGGATAATGCTTCCAGATTTTCCTGAGAAGATGTATTTAATGCAGAAAAATAAATAGTTTTTTTATCCTTACAAAATTCATTGATTAAAGCAGTCTTTCCTACTCGTCTTCGACCATAGATTATAATACACTCAAATTTATCATCATTGTATCTTTTATTCATCTTTCGAAGTTCATCTTCTCTACAATAAAAAGTCATTCAATCACCTCTACTCATAAGTTACTAACTTATGTTTCACTTTATTTAAAGTATATAAGTTTCAGGTAAACCAGTCAAGGGGGAAAATCAACACCTGGTAATCTGTTTCATCTGAAAAAAGTCTCTGTTGCGTTAATTTGCCGGAAAATCATCTGTATCATATACAACCCATACATGCTTATATCCATTCGGATTGCTTCTAACCAGATTCATTGCCTTATCCAAAAGACTAAGTGTATTATCTCCTGCGCCATGAACATCAAGCTGAATCTTATCGCGATACTGACTGTTTATGATATCCCTGATTGCTTCGAAATATTGTGGTTCTGTTTCGGTTCCTTCCGTTACTATCAAATGGTACTCTGGACGTATCAAGATATTCTTATCCCGCCGTGGTTTCATCCAGCTTTTACCCAGATCACTTTTTTTCGGAGGTTTTAAACTCATTGCCATTCGCCTCCTGCCAGCATATTCGTAAGATATGGATCTGCTCCATAACGTCCTTCCAGATACTGCTTATCATAAGCTGCAGTACTATTTACTCGTTCGTTGTTTTCTCTTTTGATTTCATACAGCGAATATATCTCACTTTCATGCCTTTCATTTTCCGCTGCAAACCAAATTTCATCTCGTCTGAAAACCGTATTTTTCATTGTCGTCATATCATGTGATGTAAAAAGCAACTGTGCTCCCTTTTTATTTATATTTTTATTCTTAAACAGGGAAATTACATACCGAAGCAGTTTCGGATGAAGTTTTGCATCTAATTCATCAATAATCACCAGGCGTCCTTCTTGCAGTTCAAGAAGCTGTCCAACTTCATAAATGATTTTCCAATTTCATTCAATGGTATTAATTCTATTTTCTGCAGCCCCTTGATGCGTACAAACAACGTCATCCGGATAATAGGAAAATGGAGACTATGCACAATATTATATTTACATGTCTCCACTATTTTTCAAATCTTTTATTTTCTTAGTTGTCTATTCTTGCTCATATTGAAATAAAAATGCTATTATTATAGCTACGCTGCCTACTGGCAATGTATAAAATTATTTATATGTTACTACTCTCTGTTCTGCTTCTCTTCTCTAATTCTCTTTTCACCATTATTCTTAATTAAACGTTCCTTTAACTCTTTCGGTAAATTTTGTCCTGTTCCAAGTAATACAACTGCTTTTCGCCTATCTTGTCTTCTCATGGAGGAATGATTAGCGTCGTCATCAAATCCCATAAGATCAATTCCAAGTGAATCGGCTTCTTCATACATTTTTTTTCTTTTTTTAATTTCTTCTGCTGTCGGTTGTATAAATCCTCTCTTAAGCATATATCATTCACCTCCATAAAAAAATTTCAAACCTATAGAACTGCAAGTTCTAAGAAATTCTTGAACACTTCCACTCTCTGTTTCTTCATATATTCTGTCATAGTGAAATAAAGCAATGTTTTGATCAAATGTATTTGTTTTGATTAAATAATATAATCTACCATTATTGCATACTACTGACATCATTATTATCGCCTCTGATGTCAAAAAAGATTCCAAATCTCTTTCCGAAAAACAAGAATTCTTTGGATGATTATGAAAAAATAACAAACTATTCTTTGGTGCCGTACATAACAATTTATATGCCTTTGTAACATTTTTTAGTGTTACTCCATTTTCTGTTCCATCAACCATTATATCAGACCAGTCTTGTAAATTCACAAGCATTCCAACTTCATTGCTTTTATTTTTATTCATAGATCTGATTAACAATTTTTTGTGTAAATCTCTTATAATATCTATCTCATCATCATCAAAACCAGGAATATTTATTCTTTTTATAGAATCTATAATTTCCCATGTAATAATCAATTTTGTTGTTCTCTTTTTCTGTTGAAAGAAAATTTCATCAAAATAAAAAGTATTCATATATCTCCTTATTTATTATAACTTTCTGATTATATTTTGTCACGACCTATCCAAGAACTTATTTTATCACTTATTTGATACTATCATTTATGATTTATTTTAAAGTAATGCGATCTTATTCGCATTACTCTTTGTCACATATTTTTACTTCTATATGCTTTCCCAACGCATTTGCATACTTTTCCAGCATCAACAATGTCGGTATCCTTGTTCCTCCCTCAAACCTTGCTATATTAGATGTTCTCACACCAGTTATATCCGATACTTCCTGCTGTGTTAATTTCTGTCTCTTTCTTTCCTCCACCAATTGGTGTATTATTTCTGAAGAATCCTGCTGCACTGCTGACTGAATCATATCTGCATATGCCAACAATCTTTTCTCTCTTCTTTCTTTTTCACTCTGATACTCTTCCCTGTTTTCTTTCATCTGATTCGCTTCCTACTCTTCAGTTTTATCAAATTATATCATCAATGATATGTATTTGCAATCCTTTTTAGCATCTTAAGCCATTCTTAATGGGGTCTGACC
>ERZ808240.4163-NODE-4163-length-13093-cov-3.959656_pt1 | contig 13093 bp, 11 predicted proteins | sample MGYA00521084_ERZ808240 | MGnify/ENA primary metagenome ERZ808240 (study PRJEB31516, sample SAMN03275571) | gut metagenome | biome: mammalia-associated habitat; material: feces | host: Papio cynocephalus | place: Kenya | collected 2012-08-06 ... | reverse complement strand
TGATATTCATGCAGGTGGTGAGGATCTGATCTTCCCGCATCATGAAAATGAGATCGCACAGAGTGAAGCAGCAAATGATAAGGAATTTGCAAGATACTGGATGCATAATGGTTTCTTAAAGATCAATAATGAGAAGATGTCCAAGTCACTTGGCAACTTCTTTACAGTAAGAGAGATTGCAGATAAATATCCACTTCAGGTTATCCGTTTCTTTATGCTGTCTGCTCATTACAGAAGCCCACTGAACTTCTCAGCTGATCTGGTAGAGGCATCAAAGAATGGTCTGGAGCGTATCCTGACTGCAGTTGATAAGTTAAGGTCACTTACGCCGACAGATGTGGACGGATCGGATGCTGCAATTGAGGCAGAATTAGATGGATATGTAAAAAGATTTGAAGCGGCAATGGATGATGATCTGAATACAGCAGATGCGATCTCTGTTATCTTTGAATTAGTAAAATATACAAATATCAATATTTCAAATGATACGCCAAAGAAAACCGTGGATAAGGCAATTCAGACAATCGAGAAGCTGTGTGACATTCTTGGTATTATTACAGAGCGTGAAGAAGAACTGTTAGATTCTGATATCGAGGCTCTGATCAATGAACGTCAGGAAGCAAGAAAGGCAAAGAATTTTGCAAGAGCAGATGAGATTCGCAACATGCTCAGTGATAAAGGCATCATCCTTGAGGATACAAGAGAAGGAGTAAAATGGAAAAGAGCTTAGATCAGTATTTTTCTGAGATATTAGGTGTAGAAGATTCGAATCCGGCAGAATATTCCGGGCTGGCACTTGCTTATATCGGAGACAGTGTATTTGACCTTCTGGTAAAAACGGTTCTGGTGTTAAAGGATAACAAACAGGCATTCAAATATCATAAAGAAGCCATTCAGATCGTAAATGCAGAGTCACAGGCAGGTTATATTGACCTGTTGGAAGAGAAACTGACCGAGCAGGAAATGATGATATATAAGCGTGGCAGGAATACAAAGACTCATTCCAAGGCAAAAAATGCATCTGTAGGGCAATACAGGAAAGCAACCGGTTTTGAAGCGCTGATCGGTTATCTTTATCTGAATAAGGAATATGACCGTCTGTTTGAGCTGACGAAAACCTGTCTGGAATCAAAACAGGTGATCGATCATTTACAGTCTGATAATGTGGAATAGAAATGGAGCAGAAGATGGAAGAAAACAGAAATGAAAAGTTTGAGATAGAGGGAAGAAATGCGGTTATGGAGGCATTTCGTTCCGGTAAAACAGTTGACAAATTATATCTTCAGGATGGATGCCATGATGGCAGTATCAATTCGATCGTGCGTGAAGCAAAGAAACAGGAGACGATCATTAATTATGTCTCGAAAGAGAAACTGAATCAGATGTCTTCGACCGGAAAACATCAGGGTGTGATCGCTCATGTGGCAGCTTATGAATATTCAGCGATCGATGAGATCTTTGCAAAGGCAGAGGGAAAAGACCAGTCGCCATTTATCTTTATCTTAGATGAGATCGAAGATCCGCATAATCTGGGCGCAATCGTTCGTACAGCAAATCTGTGTGGCGCACATGGTGTCATTATTCCAAAGCGCAGGGCAGTCGGAATTACAGCAACAGTTGTTAAGGCTTCTGCCGGTGCAATTGCATATACACCGGTGGTTAAGGTAACAAATCTGGCAAAGACGATCGATGAGCTGAAAAAACGTGGTATGTGGTTTGCCTGTGCCGATATGGATGGAGAACTGATGTACCGCTGCAATCTGACCGGGCCGATGGGACTTGTGATCGGAAATGAGGGTACAGGTGTCAGCCGTCTGGTAAAAGAAAAATGTGATTATGTTGTATCCATACCAATGAGTGGAGATATCGATTCTTTAAATGCTTCGGTTGCAGCCGGAGTATTGGGATATGAGGTTGTCCGTCAGAGGATGGGTGTAAAATAAGGGAGTATCAGCGTTGTGGGTGTGTATGAGACAAATACGGATGAGGAAAATATCCGGTTGATCCGGGAAGAAAATGATAATGCCGCTTTTGAATATCTGATCAAAAAGTATATGGGGATCGTAAAAAAAGAGAGTCGTGCCCTGTATATTATCGGTGCTGAAAATGAGGACATCATTCAGGAAGGAATGATAGGACTCATTAAAGCCATCCGAAGCTTTGATGGGAGCAAAGGGGCATCTTTTTCTACATTTGCAAACTTGTGTATCAAGCGGCAATTGATCACAGCAGTGAAGCTGTCAAACCGAAAAAAACATTCCCCGCTTAATTATTATGTATCATTTTATACGGAAAATGACGATGATGTTGCACTTGTGGATGAGTTGCAGGCAGATCAGGCATGTGAACCGGAAAATCAGATGCTTGGACAGCTGGAATCTCAGAAACTGGCAGAAGCGATCGATAAGAAACTCAGTAAATTTGAAAGACAGGTATTAGGAGGATATCTTGCCGGAAAAAACTATGATGAGCTTGCAGAAGCATTTGGCAAGCCATACAAGTCGATTGACAATGCGATCCAGAGAATACGAAAAAAATTACGGGATATGGAACAGGATTAGAAATGTAATAAGAAAACAGGATTTAGTCTGAAAATTGCAAGAGATAATTGTAAGGGGAGGCACTTATGAAAAATTCTGTAAATAAAAAGAATGGCCTGAGGAAAGTAATGGTAATGATTGGCATATGCTTTGTCCTTGGGCTTTTTTCAGGATGTTCAGGATTAACAGATGCAGATGATGAAAAATCATCAGAAAATAAAACAGAAACGGTTGTAAGCACAGAAAATACATTGGATATCATAAGTGATGCAAAGCAACCGGATGAGTCAGAATCGTCAGATTGGACAGAGGATGAAAAGGATGTTTCGGGAAAGACGAAAGTGGATACCGGGAGTGCAACAGACGATCTTTTTGGACTTACAGTTACTTTCTTAGATGTCGGACAGGGGAATGCGGTCCTGTTTTCCTGTGATGGTCATTACATGATGATGGATGGCGGTCCATCGTCATCATCTTCATTTGTCGTAGCAAATCTGAAAAAACAGAATATAGAGTCGCTTGATTATGTGATAGCGAGCCATTATGATTCCGATCATATAAGCGGACTGGTGGGTGTGTTGAATGTATTTGATACAGAGACATTTATCGGACCGGATTATGATGCTGACACGAAAATCTATGATTCGTTGATGGATAAGCTTGCGGCGCAGAACCTTACCGTTACATTTCCAAAGGCAGGGGATACTTATACTTTTGGTGATGCGGTATTTACGATAGCAGCACCGATCACTTATAGCGAAGATAATGAAAATGATAATTCGGTTGGTATTCGTATGACATATGGAGATACTTCATTTCTGATCTACGGAGATGGAGAGGAAGCCAGTGAGCAGGCAATGATCGCATCCGGTGAGGAACTTTCCAGTGACGTGCTGATGGTCAGCCATCATGGAAGTAAAAATGCCACTACAAAAGAGATGTTAGAGGCTGTTAAGCCAAGTTATGCAGTGATCAGTGTTGGGGCAGATAATTCATATGGACATCCAACCGAAGAAGTGCTTGATCGACTGGAAAGTGCAGGATGCACAGTGTATCGTACAGATCAGAATGGGACGATTCAGGCCTGCAGCGATGGAAAAACAATTACCTTTGTAACGGAACGGCAAGCAGATGTGCCGGGTGTGGAAGAAAATCAGAATCTGTCAGAAGAAACAACGAAAACAGATCATGCAACATTCAAGAGCACTACAGAGGAAACTCAGACGGAAACAGAAGTAGGATCAGAAAAGGAAGCAGAGTACACGTATATTATTAATACAAATACAGGGAAGTTCCATGAGCCGTCCTGCCGTTCGGTTAAACGTATGAATGACAGCAATAAGAAAGAATATATCGGAAGCAGAGATGATCTGATCGCACAGCGGTATGAGCCATGTAAGATCTGTAATCCATAGAGTTTGTTAAGAAATGTAAAATTTTATCGAAATATATGTAATCATAAAAAGTATGATACATTTTGGCAGTATGTGGATAGTTAATCTAAGAGAAAAATAAGAATGGGAGGATGACAGCTATGAAAAACAATTACAGATTTTTTCAGAATCGGGACTGTGAATTCTTTCCATGTCATAAAACAGAGAATGAGGAATCCTTTAACTGCTTGTTTTGTTACTGCCCTTTATATCTGAAAGAAACCTGTCTGGGAAATCCTTCCTATATCTTAAATGGGAAAGGTCAGAAAATCCGGGATTGCAGTAACTGTCTGATCGTACATCGACCGGAGATGTATGATGCAGTGATCGCCCAGTTTCAGAAGCAGGACTGTGTAGTATCAGTCAGTATATGGGATCTGAAGGATGAGGTTATGGCGCGGATCGCAGAACTCGCATCATGGAAGCAGATGGATACGGAGAGCAGGAAGGAGCATAAGGATGAAGCTGAGAAAACGGTTATGCGCTTTTTATCGAAATATAATAACCGGAACCGCTATCTGATACCAGTATTGTTACAGCCGTTTTCCAGAGACTGTATAAAGAATGATGGATTTATGCTTGGCAAAAAGAGAATTCCATGTCAGGTACTGGAAAGACTGGAGCTGTCGAAGCTTACGCAGGGGTATCTGTATGCATTTCATGCGCCGGAGATACAGGTCAGTAAGACAGCTTCATTACTTGAAACCTATTATCTTGAAACCTTTCAGATCGCATGCATGGATGTTGTCAGAGAATGGGTAAGAAAGTATCTGGAACGGAAGCACAGTGTAGAAACAAAGCATATATGCAGTCCATCTTTTGGTCCGGGATATTACGGAATGACGTTAGATGTGGCGGGAGAGTTATGTGAGTTGATGGAAACGGAACAGGTCGGTATTCGTTGGAATGGAGAACGAATGGAGCCGATGATGAGTCTGGCGGGAATCTACCTGATCAGTGAAAAACCACTGATACAGAATTGGAACGATTGTGAGAATTGTATTGGACAGTCCGGTGGGTGTGGATACTGCATAAATAAATCCGGGCATTAAAAAGAGCTACTAACGGGAGTCGGACCCGTGACCTCCACATTACCAATGTGGCGCTCTACCACCTGAGCTATAGTAGCAACAACATTAGTTAATATATAGTAAAATGGCGTATTTGTCAATAAGAGATTTGCTGAAAATTACTGAGTTTTAGAATTAGCAGTTGAGGCTTTATCTAAAATGTGATAGACTAAAAAAGTCATGCTAATTATATGAAGGAGGCATTAATGATGGCAGAAGAATCAATCGGGAAAAATTTTATAGAACAGATCATTGATAAAGATATAGCGGAGGGTAAGGTAAAGAAGGTAGTCACAAGATTTCCTCCGGAACCGAATGGATATTTGCATATTGGACATGCCAAATCCATATTATTGAACTATGGTCTTGCACAGGAATATGGCGGACAGTTCAATCTGAGATTTGACGACACGAATCCAACAAAAGAGAAGACTGAGTTTGTAGAATCGATATTAGATGATGTAAGATGGCTGGGTGCTGATTTCGGAGACAGAGTATTTTTTGCATCCAACTATTTTGACCAGATGTATGAAGCGGCAGTTAAGCTGATCAAGAAAGGTAAGGCATTTGTATGTGACCTGACAGCAGATGAGATCCGTGAGTACAGAGGAACTCTGACAGAGCCGGGTAAGAACAGCCCATATAGGGACAGAAGTATTGAAGAAAATCTTGCATTGTTTGAGGGAATGAAGAATGGAGAATTTCCGGATGGAAGCAAGGTGCTTCGTGCAAAGATCGATATGGCATCACCGAATATCAATATGCGTGATCCTGTTATTTACCGTGTTGCACGTATGACACATCATAATACAGGAGATAAATGGTGTATTTATCCAATGTATGATTTTGCTCATCCAATCGAGGATGCAATCGAGGGTGTGACACATTCTATCTGTACACTGGAATTTGAGGATCACAGACCTCTTTATGATTGGGTAGTACGTGAATTGGAATATGAAAATCCACCAAAGCAGATCGAATTTGCAAAGTTATATCTGACTAATGTAGTTACAGGTAAGAGATATATTAAGAAGCTGGTAGAAGATGGTATCGTAGATGGCTGGGATGATCCAAGACTTGTATCGATTGCGGCACTCAGAAGACGGGGATTTACTGCTTCTTCTATTAAGAAATTTATGGAGCTGGTTGGTATCTCAAAGAGCCAGAGCTCTGTTGATTATGCGATGCTTGAGTATTGTCTCCGTGATGATCTGAAGCTTACAGCAAACCGTTATATGGCAGTTCTGAATCCGATTAAGCTGGTGATCGATAATTATCCGGAGGATCAGGTAGAATATCTGCCAGTTGAGAACAATCAGGAAAATGAAGAAGCCGGTTCCAGAGAAGTTGCATTTAGCAAGTATCTCTATATTGAAAGAGATGACTTCATGGAAGAGCCGCCTAAGAAATATTTCCGTCTGTTCCCTGGCAATGAGGTACGTCTGAAAAATGCATATTTTGTAACCTGTACCGGATATGAGAAGGATGAAGATGGAAATGTAACAGTTGTTCACTGTACTTATGATCCTGCAACTAAGAGCGGTTCCGGATTTGAAGGCAGAAAGGTAAAAGGAACTATTCATTGGGTATCAGCAGAGAGCGCAATTGATGCCGAGGTTCGTTTATATGAGAACATTGTAGATGAGGAAAAAGGTAAGCTGAATGAGGATGGAACATTAAATCTCAATCCGAATTCCTTAACAGTATTACAGGGATGTAAGTTGGAAAGGGCATTTGAAGATGCAAAACCGGGTGAGGCATTCCAGTTTCTTCGTAATGGTTTCTTCTGTGTAGATTCCAAGGATTCTACCAAGGAGCATCCTGTATATAACCGTATTGTTTCATTGAAGAGTTCTTATAAGCCTGGAAAATAACAATCAGTCAGTTAAAAATATGAAAAATGATATATCAGAATTAGAAAACAGAAAATTATATATCCTGATTTCCAAGACACACACAGTTCCTGCAAGAATCATCAAATTCTGGACAAAAGAGCCATATGCACATGCATCCATTGCACTGGATCTGGAACTCCGGGAGATGTACAGCTTTGCCAGAAAGGGCATTTATAATCCGTTTAACTGTGGATTCATCATTGAAGATATTGATACAGGGATATTTGGCAGAGATGTTGAAACAAACTGTGTTGTTTTGGAACTTACCGTAACGGAGAAGCAGTACAGACATGTATTGCAGGAACTTGCCGGATTTAAAGCAAATGCTGACCGTTACCGGTATAATTTCTGGGGACTCTATGGTGTTATACGAAATAAAGCAATTGAGAGAGAATATAATTATTTTTGCTCTCAGTTTGTAGCAAGTGTGTTAGAACGTTCTGGTATACATATTCTTGATAAACAACCAGGGCTTGTAAGACCGGATGATTTTCGAAAGAGCAGTAATGTAAAGGTGATTTACAAAGGTCTGCTTCGAAGATATCGCGAATACCTGTGGACGCATGGTCTTGCACAGGCATTTAGTGGTCATATAACCAAACAGACAATGTAAAAAACTGACAATATTGCTGTGAATTTTATACTATATAAAAAATACTGTGTACATTACACTCACTATTATGAAGCAAACCTGCCCGAACGCCAGTCCTTAGTGAGCCGTATAATACGGCGAACTTAGTACTGCTGCGTTGAGGGTAGAGCGAAAGCGTTTTGCGGAATAATATGTGAAGTGCAATGTACACAGTATTTTTGTGTGTATCCTATGTTGATCAGGCAGCAATATTGTCACTTTTTATTCTACAAATGTGTGGTTGGTTTTGATAATGCCGCGAGGTAAAGCATCCTTTGAGTTCTTCCACGGCTCGTTTTTGAAGCGATAGTCGAATTTGTCGATGAACCAGCCGATATCGCCATTGACACGTTCCATATTCTCAAAATATAAGTGATTCAATGCTTCGATGAATTCCTCGCACTGGGCTTTGGGCAGCTTTGTGACAGCGGTATCGTAGAGGATACCGTAATGGTAAGTACAGAAGCCCCTGCTGCTCTTAAAGATGTCCTTGAATTCAGGATTCTTTTTCCACATATGAAAGATCGTATCGACATAGCGGTCAAAGGTACGGTTCATACGGTCACAGATAAAACAGGAGTCTTCCAGTTCTCTGATATAAGCACCGACAGGGGAATGATTTGTCTGTTTGGAAAAAAGTCCCGGCTTTGCAGGAGTTCCTTTTTCGGATAAGGTTTTCAGGTCACGGATCGTTTTATCCGTGTGGGTTTTTAACATCAGGGCAAGACCCAGCCGGTTCTTTTCTTTATATAACATACTGATGTGATGGGAACAGAAGCCCATTTTATCTGTCATAGCCCGGTTGTCGTCCTCCATATAGCTTGGACCCATCGTATATTCGATGGCATGTTCCTCCAGTGCTTTCTGCATCTGACAGAGTGGACATTCACAGTCCGCTTGAAAGGCATCGTTGACAGGTATTGTATATAATTGTTCAGCCATAGCGTGTTCTCCATTTCTTTTTTATTATTTGTATATCAGCCTGTGAATAAGCAGATAGCATGTTCCGTATCAGATGATATCTGACATATGTTCATATCAGAAGCATACCATGCAGCATCTGAATTTACAAATCAAAATGCAGGTTTTTCGTTCTGAATTCAGGATATTTTACATATAATGAAAAAGATTTGTCCATTTAATATAATTTTTATCATTTTAGGGGTTGATTTTTTCAAAAAAATGAATACAATAATAATTGTGTTAGCACTCAAGAGAAATGAGTGCTAGGAACTGCCGGATACATAAGGCAGACAAGAATGGATTTAATATGTTAGGAGGAATATATATTATGAAATTAGTACCATTAGGAGACAGAGTTGTATTAAAACAGTCCGTAGCAGAAGAAACAACAAAATCAGGTATCGTATTACCTGGACAGGCAAAAGAGAAGCCACAGTATGCAGACGTTGTAGAAGTTGGTCCTGGCGCTGTTGTTGATGGTGTTAAGGTTCCTATGGAAGTAAAAGCAGGAGACAGAGTTATTTATTCTAAGTATGCAGGAACAGAAGTTAAGCTTGGTGATGATGAATATATCATTGTAAAACAGAGCGACATTCTTGCAGTTGTCAGTGAATAATCAGTCAAATAGCAGAAAAACAGTTGGAGGTAGAAAGAAATGGCAAAGGAAATTAAATACGGAGCAGAAGCCAGAAAGGCTCTTGAAGCAGGCGTAAATCAGTTAGCAGATACAGTAAGAGTAACACTTGGACCAAAAGGAAGAAACGTAGTTCTTGCAAAGTCATATGGTTCACCACTTATCACAAATGATGGTGTTACGATTGCAAAGGATATTGAGCTGGAAGATGCATTTGAGAACATGGGTGCTCAGATCGTTAAGGAAGTAGCAACAAAGACAAATGATGTTGCAGGTGATGGTACTACAACAGCTACTGTTCTTGCTCAGGCAATGATCAATGAAGGTATGAAGAACCTTGCAGCAGGTGCAAATCCAATCATTCTCAGAAAGGGTATGAAGAAGGCTTGTGATAAGGCTGTAGAAGCAATCTCAGAGATGAGCCAGACAATCAACGGTAAAGACCAGATCGCAAGAGTTGCATCTATTTCAGCCGGTGATGATGAAGTTGGCCAGATGGTTGCAGATGCTATGGAAAAGGTATCAAACGATGGTGTTATCACGATCGAAGAATCCAAGTCCATGAAGACAGAGCTTGACCTCGTAGAAGGTATGCAGTTCGACAGAGGATATATTTCAGCTTACATGTCAACTGACATGGAGAAGATGGTTGCAGAACTTGATAATCCATACATCCTGATCACAGATAAGAAGATTTCAAATATTCAGGATATCCTTCCGGTACTTGAGCAGATCGTACAGGGTGGTCAGAAACTTTTGATTATTGCAGAAGATGTAGAAGGTGAAGCACTTACAACATTGATCGTAAACAAATTAAGAGGCACATTCCAGGTTGTAGCTGTTAAAGCACCAGGTTATGGTGACAGAAGAAAAGAAATGTTACAGGATATCGCAGTTCTTACAAATGGTAAGGTTATCTCAGAAGAACTTGGTTATGAATTAAAGGATACAACATTAGAAGACCTTGGTCGTGCTAAGAGCGTAAAGGTAACAAAAGAGAATACAGTTATCGTAGACGGCTTCGGAACAAAGGAAGATATCCAGGGCAGAGTCAATGTTATCAAGGCTCAGCTTGAGGAGACAACATCTGAATTCGATAAAGAGAAACTTCAGGAAAGACTTGCAAAGCTTGCAGGCGGCGTAGCAGTTATCCGTGTTGGTGCAGCTACTGAGACAGAGATGAAGGAAGCTAAGCTTCGTATGGAAGATGCATTAAATGCTACCAGAGCTGCTGTTGAAGAAGGTATCATCGCAGGTGGTGGATCAGCGTACATCCATGCAGCTAAAAAGGTTGCAGAAATGATTACAGACCTTGAAGGTGATGAGAAGACAGGTGCTAAGGTAGTTCTTAAGGCTATGGAGGCTCCATTATTCCATATTTCAGCAAATGCCGGTCTGGAAGGCTCGGTTATCATCAATAAGATTAAGGAATCACAGCCAGGTATTGGTTTTGATGCATACAATGAGAAGTATGTAGATATGATCGAAGTAGGTATCATAGATCCTGTTAAGGTTACAAGAAGTGCTTTACAGAACGCAACATCCGTAGCATCTACATTACTGACAACAGAATCTGTTGTAGCAGATATTAAGGAAGATACTCCGGCTATGCCAGCAGGTGCAGGCATGGGCGGCGGAATGGGTATGATGTAAAATAAAACATCACTCATAAAGTTCAATAGAGAATAAAGAGAAAGATAGTATTGTCTATTCTTGTGCGAGACACATGATAGCAGCAGTACTATCTTTCTTTTTTATTACCCATACACGCGTCGACTGTATTTTCAAATCCAGTGAAACATTTCATGCCGTTTTTCAAACATTTCGTGCACAGAATCCGGTATGGGAAAATGATTATGGTACAATACCAGAAAATAACTTATTTGGAACAACATAATGAGACATGCAGATAAGATCATACTAAATGTTGTATCATACGTTGTATTCAGATAAATGAAAGGGGATAAGAAAATATGGTAAGACGATTAAAAGAGAACAAAGTTACAGGCATCCTGACAGCCTTGCTGATCGGCATTGTTATGTTTGTGGGAATGGGAACAATGAAAGTAAACGCAGCAGAATACAGGTCAGGAACGGTTGATCCTACAAACATACAGGTAGGGGATACGGTTTACAGAGAAGTTCAGACTACATCAAATCCTGAGGTAGCAGTATGTACAACATGTCATATGGTCTGGATTGCATATAATGCTGACCATATAAGTGTAGAGATGAAGAAAACAGAGGAACATAAAGATCATGCAAGTTCTGTTAGTTGGGATTGGTTTAACTGGTATTTTGCAACAACGAATACAACATATATAAAAACTCCGGTTTCATTTGATACACCATATACGATTATGGAAAATGGAACACTTGGATATACGATCACATATAATACAAATGGTGGAAGTGAAGTTGCAAAGGCCGAAAGACAGACTAATATTCCAAAAGACTTACCGCTTCCTACTAAAGAGGGATATGATTTTGCGGGTTGGTATAAGGACGAAGCACTTACAGAAAGAGTGTGGGCAGGTTCTACAGTGGTTAAAGACATAACACTGTATGCGAAATGGACAGAGCATACGCATAAGTTTTCTTATTTATGGGAAAGTGATAAGGATGGACATTGGCATCCGGCAACCTGTGGACACAGTGATTTGAAAGAGAATTTTCAGAAACATTCATATGGAACCACAGGCGAAGACAGATATACATGTTCAATCTGTAAGTATGTAGATGCAGACAGGAAAGCTGCTGCAGAGATAGAAGATGCATCAAAGATAGTATTAAAAGCAGACGAAGTGCAGGTTGGAGACAAGATTTATTTTGGTAATCAGTTATCACCTAATAAATGGATCACTGTATGTAAGAAGTGTCATATGGTCTGGATCACATCTGCTGATTCTGATCCGGATGATGTTGTATATGCTGATTTTAACTGGTATACAACGAATTCAGACAGTCCATTAGAGAGAAGTGTTCCATATATAGTTATCGAGAATGATAACCTTGCAAAGCCTGTTGTAAAAGTAAAACGCACAAAAGCAAATGATCAGGCATTAAGCTCCAAGTTCAGTATCACTACAGGAAAGACGATCAAAGTAACATGGGGCAAGGTTGCAAAAGCAGATGGATATGATGTATATATGGCATATTGCAAGAAAGGCAAATACACCGTTGTTAAGTCTGTAAAATCTGCAAAGACCTTATCTGCGATGATCAATAAGCTGGATAAAAAGGCTGTAAATCAGAAGGATAATGTAAAATGTTATATAGTTGCATACAAGAAGGTTGACGGCAAGAAAGTGATTATCGGAAAATCCATTACCGGTCATGCGGTTGGCAAGAAGAATACTACTGTAACAGATACCAAGAAGATTCAGGTAGGTAAATCTGCTTACAGCCTGAAAAAGGGAAAAACAGCTAAGATAAAAGCAGCTATTGTTAAGAAGAATAATAAACTTCCACTCTTTGGTCATACAGCACAATTCAGATATGATACATCAAATAAAAAGGTAGCAACTGTATCCAAAGATGGTAAGATCACAGCAAAAGAAAAAGGAACCTGTTATGTATATATCTATGCAGTAAATGGATGCACTAAGAAAGTAAAAGTAACAGTTAAATAGTATAAAAAGTAAATAGAATGAAGTTGTAAACTCGGCAGTGGTTTGGATGGATAGAAGTCTGAGACCACTGTCGTTTTCTGTAGTAGACAACGACATAACAGTGGCAACCTGCGTGAAATTATGCCGTTTCTGACGGGATTTCTTCAGAGATTTATCCCATATGGGTTGACACTGTTTAAACAGTAATGCTATAAAGAGAAAAAGGTGGGTAATTTCATAATTCAAATCTAAAAATCAAATGATAGTGTCAAGTGATCTATGAAAAAATGAGCCAAAACAAAAAGGCTCAATCGAA
>ERZ808240.4162-NODE-4162-length-13098-cov-10.228398_pt1 | contig 13098 bp, 10 predicted proteins | sample MGYA00521084_ERZ808240 | MGnify/ENA primary metagenome ERZ808240 (study PRJEB31516, sample SAMN03275571) | gut metagenome | biome: mammalia-associated habitat; material: feces | host: Papio cynocephalus | place: Kenya | collected 2012-08-06 ... | reverse complement strand
TTTTTATTCAACCATTTTTTTAAGTTCTTTTTCGCTTATCATTTTAATGCCAAGTTGTTTGGCTTTGTCATATTTTGAACCTGGGTTTTCGCCAAGCAAAATAAAGTCAGTTTTTTTGCTAACAGAACTTGAAACTGTGCCACCATTATCTTCAATAATCTTTGTTGCTTCTTCTCTTGAAAGTGTTGGCAATGTGCCAGTTAGCACAAATACAAGGCTTGAAAGTTTTTGGCTTTTTGATGCCACATTTTCCTTTACAACAACACCATTTTCAAACAATTTTTCAATGATGTCTAGATTGTTTTTATTTTCAAAATATTCAACAATGTTTTCGCTCATAACATCGCCAAAAGCAAAAATACTATTTATTTGTTCAAGAGTTGCATTCCTAAAATTTTCAAAAGTTCCAAACTCTTTTGCAAGAAGTTTTGCACTCTTTTTGCCTATGTTCGGAATTGCCAAACTATAAATGAATTTTGAAAGGTCAACTTCTTTTGAGTTTTGAATGGCATTTAACAAATTTGTAATTTTCTTGTCTTTAAAACCATCAAGTTTTGCAAGGTCTTTTGCCGTAATTGAATATAGGTCGGCAACATTTGTTATGCCCAAAACTTCATAAAATTGCTTTGCTGTTTGGTCCCTAATTCCAACCAAATTCATAGCATCTCTGCTGGCATAATGTGTGAGCCTGCCAACAATTTGTTCTGGGCAATGATATGTGTTTACGCAAAACAAATTTGCACCAATTTCAACAAGCTCACTGCCACAACTTGGACATTTGCAAATTTTTTCAATTGGTGTGCTTTCTGGTGTTTCTCTTGCCACGCCCAAAATTTCAGGAATAACTTCGTTGCTTCGTCTTACAAAAACATAGTCGTTAAGTTTAACTTTTTTTCGCAAAATGTCGTTGTAGTTGTTCAAGGTTGCTCGTTTTACGGTTGCACCTGCAAGTTCAACAGGGTTAATTTCTGCAATTGGAGTAATTTTTCCTGTTCTGCCAACTTGCCAAACGACTTTGTTAAGTCTGCTTGACATTTCTTGCGCTTCATATTTAAAAGCAATTGCCCACTTTGGAAATTTTGCTGTGTAGCCAAACAATTTTCGCTCGCCAATATCGTTTAGTTTTATAACTGCTCCATCAATCAAAAAGTCCAAATTTTTCTTTTCTAAATCAATTTGTTTAACAGCATTTTCAATTTCATCATAGTTATCAAACAATTGAAATTTCTTTTCTACATTAAACTTATTGTCCTTTAAAAATTGATGCATTTCAATTTGAGTTTTTATATCGGTGTTGTCAATATAATTAACGCTGTAAAAAATGACGTCTAAATTTCTGCTTGCCGTAACTTTTGGGTCTAAATTTCTAATTGCACCAGCAGCAGCATTGCGTGCATTTTTAAGTGGTTCTGTGGCTGTTTTGTTGTATTTTGCAAGTTCGCTCAATTTCATAATTGCTTCGCCCTGCACAATAACTTTGCCCTTGTAGTCAATTTTTAGTGGCACAGTTCTAATTGTTTTGACTTGTGCTGTGACATCTTCGCCAACAACACCATTGCCACGAGTTGCACCACTGACCAAAACACCATTTTCATAGGTTAAACTTACTGTTAAGCCATCATACTTATATTCCACAAAAAACTGCGCTTTTGGGTCTTTTTGCTTTATATCTGCAACCCATCTTTCAAGTTCTGGGTATGCATTGCATTTTTGAAGGCTATAAAGTGTGATTTCGTGATTATATTTTTTGAAAGATTTTAATATATCGCCACCAACTCGCTGAGATGGAGAGTCTGGAAGCACAACACCAGTTGAGCTTTCAAGTGACAACAATTCATCATAAAGTTTGTCCCATTCAGCATCGGAAATTGTTGGGTTGTCCAAGCTGTAATAGTTGTAGTTATGAAAGTTGATTATTTTGATTAACTCTTTCATTCGTTCAAGTTGATTTTCCATATTAACTCCTAAATCTTTTTTACTGGTGCAAAGTCCAAACTGAGTGTTTTGTTGCCAAAGTTGTCAAAATTTATCTTTGCAGTGTTGGTTGCACTGTCAAAAGTAACTATGTAGCCGATTCCAAACTTGGTGTGGAACACCCTGTCGCCCGGAACAAAATCAAATTCTTTTTTGGCTTTTTCATTTGTGTGCATAAAACTGTTTATGCTTGAAGTGAACACTGGTTTGTGAGTATGTTCGTATGTTTTTTCAGTATATTTTTCAGCACTTTGGTTTTCTCTGTTTTGAGAAACTTCGTAGCCAAGTTCTTTCAAAAATCTGCTGACAGTTGAAAATTGTTGCCTGCCATACATATATCTACTTCTACTGCAAGTGAGATACAATCTTTCTCTTGCACGAGTGATTGCAACATACATAAGTCGGCGTTCTTCTTCCATTTCGGCTTCGCTTGACTCGTCACATCTAACAATTGGAAAATATCTTTCTTCAAGGCCAACAATAAACACAACCTTAAACTCTAGCCCTTTAACACTGTGGACTGTTGCAAGACTTACATAGTTGCCATCTTTTTCGTAACTATCAATGTCGGTTGTGAGTGAAACAGTTTGCAAAAAGTCAACAAGAGTTTTGCCAGAGTTTTCATCAGCATATTGCTTAACATTTTGAAGCAATTCACTTATGTTAAGTTTTCGGTTGTAGTCCTCTTCAGTTTCGCCAGAATACGCATTTTTGATGCCAGCCTTGTCAACAACATAGCAAACAAAGTCATAAAGTTCAAGTTCATCACGCTTTTTAATTAGGTCTTGCATAAGTCCCTTAAATGGCTCAACTTTTTGAAGTGCCTTGTCTTGCAAAAGGTCACCATTTAAAACTGCATCAAACAAACTTGTGCCAGAAAGTGCACGAAGTTTTGCAATTGTTCCATCGCCAATTCCACGCTTTGGAAAATTGATTATTCGCAAAAAACTTTCTTCATCATTTGGGTTTATCATAAGTTTTAAGTATGCCATAACATTTTTGATTTCTGCACGCTCATAAAACTTTTGACCGCCAAAAACTTTGTATGGCACGCCATAGGCAAGCAACTTCTCTTCAAAATTTCGTGAAAGTGCGTTAAGGCGCATCAAAATTGCAATGTCGCTATACTCATAACCCTTGTCATTAACAAGACCCTTTATAGTGCTTACGACATATTCTGCTTCATCTCTATCGCTGTAACTTTTGTTGTAACTTACAGTTGCACCCTCGCCATTTTCTGTCCACAAAGTTTTGTCAATTCGGTTGGTGTTGTTTTTGATTATCTTATTGGCATAGTCAATGATGTGTTTTGTGCTTCTGTAATTTTGTTCCAACTTAAATAGTTTTGCCGAACTAAAATCTTTTAAAAACTTTTTTATATTGTCAATGCTTGCCCCACGCCAACTATAAATGCTTTGGTCTTCATCGCCAACAACAAAAATGTTTTTGTGATAGCCTGCCAAAATTCTAACCAAATTATACTGTGTCTCATTTGTGTCTTGAAATTCGTCAACCAAAATATATCTAAATTTAAGTTGATACTTTGTCCTAACAACTTCGTTTTCTTTAAGCAAAAACAAGGTTTTGTTAATAAGGTCATCAAAGTCCATTGCGTTGTTTTTTTGAAGCCTTTCTTCATACTTTTGCATAATTTCAAAAACTTGTTTGTCGTGTGGCGTATAGCAACAAATGTTTTTGTATTCGTCCATAGACAAATTGCTTATTTTAAGTTTGCTAAGCCCTTGTGCAACATCTGCCAAAAAATCTTCTTTCAAATTGTTTTCACTTAAAATATGTTTTATGGTGTTCTTTTTGTCTTGCTCATCATAAATTGAAAAATTTGAGTTGTAGCCGGTTAGGTAGTTTGCTTCGGCACGCAAAATTCTGCAACACATACTGTGAAATGTCATTGCCCAAATTGCACCTGCTGGAAGCCCCATATCAAAAAGCCTGTTTTTGATTTCTGTTGCGGCTTTGTTTGTGAAAGTTATTGCTAAAATTTCATCTGGCCTTGCAAGTCCATTTTGCAAAATATGACCAATTCGGTTTGTCAAAACTCTTGTTTTGCCACTTCCTGCACCAGCCAAAACCATAACTGGACCTTCGGTTGTTTTTACAATTTCTTGTTGAACACTATTTAATTCCATTTTTTCTCCAAATACCCTTTAATTATATCACACAAGCCCTTTCAAAAAAAGTGTTTTTGCAAAATTGTAAATTTTGCTTTGCCAATTTTTGTTTAATGCAAAATCAATAACAACCGGTCTAAAAATTTAAGCACAAAAAAATCTCACAATACCGTGAGATTTTTAAATAATTATTAGAGTAGTTTTTCATCTTCTTCAAGTTGAGCTTTTAGTTGCTCTCTCTTACGTTTTTCTTCTTCCTTGCGTTTTGCACTTTCTTCTTTTTCAATAAGTTTTATTGCCTTTTGGAAAACTTTTTTATCAGCGCCATCAACATAGTTTGCAAAAGAATCACACAAGAATGTGTCACGAGATTCAAGCACTACCTTGCTAAGTGATTTGACGTCTGCCCCTTTTATGTCTCTTGCAAATTCATAACAAAGTTCAGCATTGTTTGAGTTCAAAACAACTTGTTGCAATTTTTGAACATCACAGTTTTTGCAATGATAAGCAAACTCATAACAATATTCTGCATTGTTTGTAGCCAAAATCATATCTTGAATGTATTTTTCATCTTCTTCACTAACTTCTCTTGTCATTCTGCAAAGAGTTTTGTATTGATTCCTTTTAGCCAATTCATCAACAATACGCTTAACATTTGCACCATTAACTTGCATTGCGAACAACGCTAGTTCGTTTGAATTTCCATTTTCAAATACAATGTCATCCATTTGGGCAATGTCTGCACCTGCTATTGATGAAGCAAAAAGAGTGCAATATCTTATATTTTTTGATTCGGCAACCATATCACCCAAAGCTTTTTTGTCCGAAGACTTGATTGCTCTTGCAAACTTAACGCCACATAAAGCATCTTTTGATTCTATTACTTTTTGCTCAAGACGGCTTACATCCATACCCAATTCTTCAACAACTTTTGCAAATTCAACGCATTCAGATGCACTGCCATATTGAACAAGCAAATCTTCAATGCTCTTGATTATTTCTTTTCCATTTTTATGATATTTTGCATATTCTGGTTTTGCCAAAACATCTAAAACATTAACATCAGTAATTAACATATAATTACACCTACCTATGTTTATATTTTATCAAATAATGCAAAATATGTCAATACCGAACTTTGCAAACATAGGCACAAAACCACATTTTAAATTTTGCAAAAGCTATATGCTTAAACATTCGCCAGCAAAACCTACACAAGTTTAAATTGCATAGCTTATCAAACTTAGAAACATTTGATTTGACGTGCAAGGTTACCAATATTGTTGCCACTTACAATTATGTATTTAATTTGTATTGTCACTTGATTGAATATAGTTCCAAAATTGTGCCATTCTTTTTTGAACGAGAACTTTTGCCAATGGATTTAAGCATCTTTTTTGCATTGATTGCAACCACTTCACTATTTTCAAAAAAATCTACGTTTGCCTTTAATGCGTTTTTAATTTGTGGTTTTATGTAAGCAAAATGCGTGCAACCAAGCACTACATTATCTAAAAACTTATTTTTGTATTTTTTTAATTTTTTATTTAAGTAGTCTTGCAACAAGCCAAAATTTCCATTTGCGTTGTCAATTTTCTTCGCAAGATTTGCAAAACTTTTTATGTATATATTTTTTAAATGCCTAACTGCCCTAATGCTTTCGTTGTATCTTGCCGTAACTTTGGTCGACAAAATGAGCGTGGGCTTTGAAATCACCTTTGAATTTATGCAAGGCGTGACTGCCACAATTGGAATTTGTGGAAATTTTTCACTCAAAAAATCCAGTGCCACACTTGCCATTGTGTTGCAAGCAATGACAATAAGTTTTATATTAAATTTTTTTGTTATTTTTTTTACAATATTAAGTGCTATTCTTTTAAGTTGGCATTTTGTTTTTGTTCCGTAGGGGCAATGCAATTTGTCCATAAAAAATATGAAATTTTCATTGGGCATAACTCGTTTAAGTTTAGACAATGTATATCTTCCACCATTGCCACTATCAAACACCAAAATCCATTGTTTTTCCATATTTATATACTATGAAAAAAAGGCTGATATTGTTATAAAAAACACATCATAAAGATGTGTTTAAACTTTTTGCTTTTTAAAATTTAAAAGGTCATCAACTGTCACATTAAAAAACTTTGCAATGACAATAAGTGACTCTGCATCTGGGTAACTTTTTCCACATTCCCAAAGCGAAATTGTGTCTTGCGTTGATGAAATTTTGTTTGCAAGTTTAACTTGCGTAAGTCCGTTGCTTAATCGCAGTGACTTAATGTTTTTGCCTATACAGTCTAAATCTACCATTTTAACCTCTAAACTCAAAGACCAAATGAGTTTTTATCTATTTTTGTAGAATACTTTTATTATAATATCTATGCTCAATGTTGTCAATACCAAATGTCAAAATTTGTTATAGATATAGAAACAATAGAATTTGATGTTACAAAAAAGAGCGACATATAGTCGCTTCTTTTTATAGTTTAGAAAGTTTAGACTCATAGTCTTTGCACTTTGAATAGTTGCTTGCAGAAATGTTTTGCGTTGCCTCTTTCAATTTTTCACGAGTTTCTTTGTCCAAATTTTTTGGCATTTCAACATTAACCGTAATAATCAAGTCGCCATAGCCTGTCTTTTTAAGTTTTTTAACACCCTTGCCTTTAACAGTGAAAATTGTGCCAGTTTGTGTAAGAGGTGGAATGTCAATTGTAACTTTTCCAGCAACAACTGGAACAGTTATTGTGCCACCAAGCAAACTTGTTGTAAATGGAATTGGAACTGTGATATACAAATCAAAATCTTTTCGTGTAAGCATTTTGTGTGGGCTGACTGAAACTTGCAAATACAAATTTCCCTTTTGAGATGAACTGCCATTTGCGTGACCTTCGCCAGCAATTGTAATTTCTTGACCATCGTTGATACCAGCCGGAATTGTAACAGTGATTGTTCTGTTTTTTCTAACAGTGCCTGTGCCACCACAAGATGAACATTTTGTTTTTGCAATTTTACCTGTTCCGTTACAATTTGAACAAGTGCCAACATTTACAATACGCCCAAAAATTGAATTTGATGTGTATCTAACTTGACCTGTTCCATTGCAAATTGGACAAGTTGAAACTTTGCCATCTTCTGAACCCGTGCCACCACAACGTTCACATTTTTCTATGCGAGCAAATGTAAAGGTTTTTGTGCAACCAAGTGCAGCTTCTTCAAATGTTAAATTTAATTTAAGTGCAATGTCATCGCCAACAGATTTTGATTGTTTTGATGTTCTTGCATCACTGCCAAAACCAAAACTGTTGAAAATATCTTCAAAATTAAAACCACCAAAATCGCCATCGCTACTAAATCCACCAAAGTTAAATCCACCAGCCCCAGCACCTTGAGCACCACCAGCAAATGGGTTGCCTTCTGCATTGCCGTAGGTATCGTAGTTTTTACGCTTTTCGGCATCGCCAAGCACACTGTAGGCTTCGTTAACTTCTTTAAATTTGGCAGGAGCATCGGCATCTTTGTTCAAATCTGGGTGATATTTTTTTGCCAGTTTGAAATATGCCGACTTAATTTCATCTTGCGATGCAGTTTTTTGCACTCCTAAAACATCATAATAATTTTTTGCCATAATTTTCCCTTAAAACAAAATAGGAATTTGCTTCCTATTTTGATACATTAGTTATTGTCAACCTTTACATCGTCTGGGTTAACATGAATGTTGTCGCCAGATTGGCTTGCATCACCTGTTGCACCAGTTGTGTTAGCACCTTGTGCACCAGCGTTTGTGTTTTGATAAAGTTTTGTAACAATTTCTTGACTTTCTGTTTGCAATTTTTCAAGTGCTTTTTTAACAGTTTCAAGGTCATCGCTAGCAAAATTTTTCTTTGCTTCTTCAATTTGGCTGTTAAGTTTTGATTTGTCTTCTTCACTAATCTTTTCGCCAGCATCTTTCATCATTTTTTCAAGTTGGAAAACAAATGAATCTGCTTGGTTTTTAGTGTCAACAAGTTCTTTTCTCTTCTTGTCTTCTTCTTCAAATTTCTTTGCTTCTTCAACTGCCTTGTCAATGTCGCTTTCACTCAAATTGCTACTTGCTGTGATTGTGATGCTTTGCTCTTTGTTAGTTCCAAGGTCTTTTGCAGAAACGTGAACAATGCCGTTGGCATCAATATCAAATGTAACTTCGATTTGTGGAACGCCTCTTGGTGCAGGTGGAATGTCATTTAAACTAAATCTGCCAAGTGTTTTGTTGTCCTTTGCAAACTCTCTTTCACCTTGCAAAACGTGAATATCAACACCAGGTTGATTGTCTGTTGCAGTTGAGAAGATTTGACTCTTCTTTGTTGGAATTGTTGTGTTCCTTGGAATAAGTTTTGTGCAAACTCCACCCAAGGTTTCAATGCCAAGTGAAAGTGGTGTTACATCAAGTAACAATACATCTTTAACATCTCCTGCCAAAACGCCACCTTGAATTGCAGCACCAATAGCAACGCATTCATCTGGGTTAATGCCCTTAAATGGTTCTTTGCCCATGAAGTTTTTAATTGCTTCTTGAACTGCTGGAATACGGCTTGAACCACCAACCAAAATAACTTTGTCAATTTGGTCTTTTGAAAGTTTTGCATCAGTAAGAGCAGCTTGAACTTTGTCAAGACTTTCTTTGATGTAACCATCAATAAGAGATTCGAATTTTGCACGAGTTAAAGTGTATTCCAAATGTTTAGGACCTGTTGCATCTGCTGTGATAAATGGCAAATTGATGCTTGCAGAAGTGCTTGAAGAAAGGTCAATCTTTGCCTTTTCTGCAGCTTCTTTAAGTCTTTGCATTGCCATCTTGTCAAGGCTAAGGTCAATGCCGTTTTGTGCTTTAAAGTCATCAACCAAAAGTTTGATGATTGCGTTATCAAAATCATCACCGCCAAGATGTGTGTTTCCGTTTGTGCTCAAAACTTCAAATACGCCATCGCCAAGTTCCAAAATTGAAACATCGAATGTTCCACCACCAAGGTCGTAAACCAAAATCTTTTGATGTTTGTTTTCGCCTTTGTCAAGACCATAAGCAAGTGCTGCTGCTGTTGGTTCATTGATAATTCTCAAAACCTCAAGTCCAGCAATCTTACCAGCATCTTTTGTTGCTTGACGTTGGCTATCGTTAAAGTATGCAGGAACTGTAATAACTGCTTGGTCAACTTTTGTGCCAAGGTATGCTTCTGCATCTGCTTTAAGTTTTTGCAAAATCATTGCAGAAATTTCTTGTGGAGAATATGATTTTCCGCCAAGTTCAACTTTTTCATTTGTTCCCATTTTTCTTTTTATTGATTGAATTGTGTTTTCTGCGTTTGCAACTGCTTGTCTTTTTGCAACTTGACCAACAAGTCTTTCACCTGTTTTTGTAACAGCAACAACACTTGGTGTTGTTCTTCCACCCTCTGAATTGGTGATAACTGTTGGCTCATTGCCTTCCATAACAGCAACACAACTGTTTGTTGTTCCAAGGTCAATACCTATAATTTTTCCCATAAATAACTCCTTACTAAAAACTGGATTTATGTGACAGTTTGCACAAATTTTGTTATTTTGAAACTTTGACTACACTGTGCCTTATAACTTTGCCGTTTAGTTCAAAACCCTCTTGAAATTCATCGATAACCATATCAGGTTCTGTGCCATCAACGTGCTCTGCCATAATTGCATTGTGAAGTTCTGGATTAAACTGCTTTCCAACAGCGTCAATTTTTTTGACATTTAGTTTAGAAAAGCAATCTAATGTTTGATTGTAAACAAGTTCAACCGACTTCAAAAAGTCTTCGTCTTTTATCTGTCTTTTTGCACTGTTTATGCTGTCAATCACAGGAAGCAACATTTCAACAGCATACTTGATGCCATCGGTTTTAGAGTTTGATGCAATTTCTGCATTGCGCCTTCTGTAATTGTCAAATTCTGCCTGAATTCGCTGAGCAGTTTCCAAATAGTCTTGGTTTTGCTTTTTTAGGTCTTCAATTTGTTTTTTCAAATCTTCAATTTGACCATTTTGCTCTTCGCTTTGCGTAGGTTTTGGCTCTGCCAAAGTTTCTGACTCGGGCTTGTCTTCAGTCAAATCATCTTCCGTCAAAACTTTGCCAGTATCTTTTGCAAGAGTTTCATCATTTTGATGCTTGTTTTTATTTTTCATTTTCACACTCCCATTTAGTCATTGTCATTATCGTTGTCATTGTCTTTTTCTTCTTGCTTACGTTTGTAAGCTTCAAGAATTGGGCAGTTTCCACTTTCTGAACAATCACCACATGGTGTTGTGCAATCATTTGGATCTGGATTATACATATCATTATCTCCTTTTTAATTTTTATTTTTGTTGTCTTCTTTATCGTCACTATCGTTTGTTAGGTAGTTTAGTTTGTCAAGTTCTGAAACAATCACTTTCAAGGCACTTGCAACATTGCTGTAATTCATTCGTTCTGGACCAATTACACCAATAGACGCAATATTTTTCCCTTTAATTTTATAATTTGCTTTAACAACCGAACAATTTTTAAGTTCTTCGCTGTTGTTTTCTTTGCCAATTGTAAAACTAATTTCGCTGTCAGAATTTTCATTTAACACTTGGTTAATTTCGCCATCATCATTGATGATGTCAAACACCTTTTTTGCATCACTAAGGTCAGCGTATTCTGGATTGTTTAAAAGTTTTGTTTCGCCAACTCTAACAACATTTTCTCGCCGTGTAATCATATCTGTTAGACAGTTGATTAGGTTGTTGAAAAGCTGTTTGAAACCATCAATTTCATCTGACATATTCAGAAGTTCTTGCTTTATGTTTTCACGCATAAATTGAATTGTTTTACCGGCAAACTTTTTCGTTAAAAAGTTGCTTGCATCAATGCAATTTTCTTCTGTTATGCCATTTGAAAGTTCAAACTGACCATTGACAATTCCATTTGTTGTGCCAATTAGCAGAAGCGCCGAAAGGTTTATAAGTGGAATTATTTTTATGCTTTCAACCGGAAGGTTGTCATAACCATTTAACACAACAACCGTTGGATAGTTTGTTGTTTGAGAAACTGCGCCTGCAACTGCTTGCAAGATGTCACTTAAATAAGCAGTGCGCTGTGTTAGCATTCCCCTAACCGTTTCCAAGGTTTTTTTGTTAAACTTTGTGTTACCCATAAGTTGATTAACATAAAGTCGGTATGCCTTTGATGTTGGAATTCTGCCACTTGATGTGTGAAGTTGCTTTAAGTAACCCATCGCTTCAAGTGCCGAAAGTTCGTTTCTAAGTGTGGCAGGACTTATGTTGCTGATGTATTTGTCGTGAACTGAACCACTTGTTATTGGATTTGCATATTGAATGTAATCTTCAACTGCACTATACAAAATTTTTAGTTTTCGTTCACTAAGAATTTCATCTCCCATGCTCCCTCCATACTTGCAGTTTGCCATTGAGTGTTAGCACTCGCTATTCCAGACTGCTAGCAATATTCTAGAACTATTTTATGTCTTTGTCAAGTGTTTATGTTAAAATTTTTTAAATTTTTTTTGCAAATTTTTTTGCCACACCTTTTTTTTAGTTAATATTATAAACTATGTGTTGTTTTGCTCATTGCATTCGCAAACCAAATTTGCTACCGCAAATCTGTTATAACTAACAGCATCACAGTTTGAATTAACATCAGCCATTGGCAAATATCCTTTCATGCTGCTCGCCTCTGGCTTCCGATAATATAATCTATATTAAACAATTCCTAATATGATTGCCTAATTTTAGTCCTACGTTATTGCAATAACTTTAATTTTTCAAAGTCAACAATAAAGATTTATAAATGCAATTTAAGTTAAAAATTTAGTTGCATTGTTTAGTGAATGCTTTGGCCAACAAAATTGTTTCTGCCCTATAGCAAAAGTGTTTTATTTTTGACCACATAAATTTTGTCGAGCAAAAAAGCACACACCTTGGGTGTATGCCTGTAAACTATTTTCTTGCCACTTTTTTATTGGTTAAATTTTGATTATTATTTCACCTAATATGTTTATAAAATGCTTTAAATTTTTATTTACTTGAAGTGTCTTATACTAGCAAAATCGCTTTCAAATAAAATAAAAGTTATTGCAAAGTTTAATCAACAAGGTTAAGTATAATTTGATTAAGCACCTTAAAACCAGCATCAGTGCAAAACAATCTGCCATCTAAAATTTCAACAAAATTGCCGTTTTTTAAGGCTTCAATTTGACTATGCTTTTTTTGTAGCAAATCATAGCCAAAATCTTTTTTAAATTGTTCAAGGTCAATGCCTTCGCTGGTTCGTAGCGCTAGCATAATTCTCTCTTCGATCAAATCTTCTTTTGAAAGCGTTTCTTCTTCATATCTTTCAAGTTTGCAATTATGGGCTTGCAAAAGGTAGTCATCAAAATTATCGGTGTTCTTCCAACGCGTTCCAGAAACATAACTTGAAGCTGTAAGCCCAAGCCCCAAATATTCTTGATTTGTCCAATATTTTAGGTTATGCCTACTCTCGTAGCCAGTTTTTGCAAAATTACTTACTTCATATCTATTTATGCCGTGCTTTTTAAGAGTTTTTGCAACATAGTCATACATTTTAACTTGCGTTTTTTCACTTGGCAATTTATATTTGCCATTTTTGAGGTTTTCACTCAATTTTGTGCCATCTTCAACAATAAGTCCATAGGCTGAAATGTGGTTAAGCCCAAGTTTGAGCAAATGCTTAATTTCTCGCTTAACATCAAAAAGAGTTTGCTTTGGAATGCCCAAAATTATGTCTGCACTTATGTTTTTAAACCCCATAATTTTGGCGTGCCTAATGGCGTCATCAAATTGTTTTTTTGTGTGAAGTCTGCCAATCAATTTCAAAAGTTTGTTGCTATATGCTTGAAGTCCAATTGAAAGTCGGTTTATTCTTGCTTTTCTATATTCTTGAAATTTTTGAAAGCTCAATGAATTGGGGTTACACTCAATGGTTATTTCTGCACTTGTCAGAACTTTGAA
>ERZ808240.4161-NODE-4161-length-13107-cov-6.755287_pt1 | contig 13107 bp, 25 predicted proteins | sample MGYA00521084_ERZ808240 | MGnify/ENA primary metagenome ERZ808240 (study PRJEB31516, sample SAMN03275571) | gut metagenome | biome: mammalia-associated habitat; material: feces | host: Papio cynocephalus | place: Kenya | collected 2012-08-06 ... | reverse complement strand
CAGTCTGCGCTTGCTTGTAGTAATGTGAAGTTTTTCATTGTTCTTTGTCTTTATTCCCTCCCGACAGGGCGCAGTACAGAAAGAGTGCTGCTGCTATTAGGAAGGTGGTTAGTATTACGTTTGTCATATTAATTTCTCATTAGATGTACATTTACAACTTTGTTTACTGCCCTCGGCTGCGACTTGTTGATTTCTTTGACAAGTTCTTCTTCATAGTCAGCCTGTGAGAACCAACGTTTAGGAATGATGTCAACAACTCCCTTAATCCGTGAGCCATCCGACAGCACCATGATAACGTTTCTCTTTTCGGGTTTTATAAATGGATTATTCATTGTCTTCTTGTTGTTTTAGAAATTTTATTACAGCCCTTCTATTCTTGTTAATACCCTCATTTGCCGCCACATCATGGTTGTGAGGGTTTGTTATTTGAGAATACAGACAAGTCATTGCAAATTGGAAGTTTTTATCTTTTGCGACCTTATGTTGGACACTGTCTTTATCTCCATTACCTGTTAATATATCCACGATTTCCTCGTAGTTTTTTAAGCAACTTGTTAACCTGTATTCTCTAAATTCCTTTCTTGCATCCACACCGAGCATTTTGTTCTCTTTATTGAAAAACTCATCAAAAATATCAACTGCTATTTTGAGGCATACATAAGCCGTAATAACGTAAGACAACAATTCCCTGTTTGGTGTTTGGAGTCTTGTCATTACCTGTAAAGCTGAAAGACGTATTACTTCTACATGCTTCTTGACGCAATCTTGGAATCGGTCAGCGCAATCCATATAGATTTGTTCGCTATCACCATTTTTCCATCGGGATTTAATGTAAGACTGATAGAGGTCAAAAGACTTGTTTGCGTCATTTGTATATTTTTTGACTTTTTGTTTATAAAGCGAGGATTTTTTCAGCTCAACGTAGGCATCGAAAATTGCAAACCCTGCCGTATCATTGGCAAAGTAGAATATTGTAGGATGAGAATTGGCTGAGATAATATAGTTTTTCCTCTTTCTTTGGATGTACTCTTTCAGATACGCTTTGGTATTCCTTGCGGCAAACCTTTGCATATTCATTTCTTCTACATTAATCCGTGCAGACATATCTCACCTCCTCTTTAGCACCCTTAGCCATCTGCAACTGTTCTATTTTCTGTTGTAATTCGTAGTTCTTCTTGTTTACGGCATCACGCTCCGAGCGAGCCTTGCCGACGACAAGGAAGCTGACAACGAGATAGCCAAGGAACAACCCGACAATGAACGCCCACGGATATTTATATACCGCATGGTTTATCACCTTGCCAATTGACACAAAGATTAATACAATGCCCTTTGCAAGGCATTTAAATCCCCTCCGCAGGTCAGCAGAGGGAGTGAATGTTATTGTTTGTTCTGTCATAGACGTTTTTTAATTATACTTATAATCAATATAGTCTTGCCATGAACTGAAGCCGGGGTCTAAACCTATTTCAGTTTCATCTTCTTCAACATCGACATCATACCAATTAGGTAAGTTCTTGCCGATTTCTTCTTCAAGTCTTAAGCTTTCTTTCTCGGTATCGCTGTCATGCCATACCGTTGCATAACTATCACCTCCACAAGTAGCATACAACTCTATATATCCACTATTGCAAGATACCGTTGCAATAGCTATCTTTGCATCCTCTTCGTACTTCTCTTGTCTGATAGCTTCAATCAAGGCTTCACGACATTCTTTTAATATCTCATGCATAGTAGTAATAGTTTAATATAATTGGTGAAGCCTTGTATATTGATACTTGCTGTTATCCATAATAGCTTTTGCTTTATTATAATCACTATCGCAATAAATACTAAACCATTCCCCACCTTGCCAAACTTGCACGATATAATCGTATTTTTTTGCTTTTCTTGAAACTTCAGAACTTTTTGTTCTAAGTTTATTCTCTTCACCTTTAAGCTCGGCAATCAATACATCTTGCTTTGTCATTTTTTTATCTCCTATTATTAGTGTGATTAATATTTTTATTTTTACATCGCAAAATTATTAATAATTTCTCATTTATCATAATAATTCTATGATTATTATTATGAAATTAATATTATTTAAACCTTTAGAAAATCATAAACTAATATTACCATTAAGTATGACGTAAGAATTAGCATAAACTTTATATACATAGTTATTATATATATATGTATAGGATTTAAACATATCTTGTACATATATTGCACCTTGATAGTATATTTTCCTAATATTGTTTATTTTGCGCAAAATTTTCATTTCGCATGCTTTTTTTATAAGCAAAAATGCTTTTTGTAGTCCAGTACCTAAGTTCTTAGCTATACCATGATATGATAATCCTTTCTCAACGTATTGACTACCCCAACCAGCATTTTTACATACAGAACGTGCTTCTTTGAATTCTTTCACATTCTTAGGGCACATTTTCTGTAGAATTATGTGTTTTGCGTAATCCTTGTGTTTCTGAATTTCCACTATCATAGCAATGCAAACTAAGTCGTCGATAAATTTTATTTTTTGTGCATTAATATTTTTGTTTTTTTTCTTATCATATGCAAAATCTTTATCGTCAATATATATATTTCTGTGCTTTGTACTGCTCTTCAATGTATGTAGAACAAAGACATCTTTCTTTCTCCCGACAAATTCGGCAAGACCATATACAACCAGAGTGTTTACATGTTTTTTTATAACATTTGCACTTAGACCTGTAATAGTTCGTAATTTGTTTGTACTATAATTATGTACAGCAGAAGATACATAGTACCTCTTAATATATAAAGCCATTGAAACCGCTTTTCTTAATTCAACGTTTTTATACAGGTCTACTAAAATTCGTCTTTTTAGATACATAATTATATATATATAAAACAACCCCAAGACTGCTCGGTTGTCCTGGGGCGTATTTAATGCTCATAAAGAGCTCATTAAATCCATTGTTAAGGTTCGAGCAACCTTTTACATCGCAAAATTAATAAAAAAATTAGTACGAATAATAACAAACTTAAAATATTTATAAATAATTAATATATCCTTATTGCTATTGATAATTTATTATTAATTTTGCAGTGTAAGAATAAGAAACATATGCGATACACAATTTTAAAACAATATGAAATTGCTAATGATATAATGTCGATTATATGCGAAATCGGAGATATATCATTCTTAGAATTGTGTTCACGTAAAAAATCAGTTAAGCTTAATACTTTAAGAGGATTGTATTGCTATTGCTTGAGAGAAAGAGGAGTAGAATCAAGAATTGGAGCAAGTCTGATTGGAAGAACAAGATGTAATATAATTAATCAGGCACGCAAATACTGGCATTACATGCAAATGAATGATAAATATATCACAAAAATATATAAAATGATTAATGAGAAAATATGAAAGAAAGTGAGTTGATAATACCCGATATGTTATTTCCGTCAGATAATGACTTGGAAATACCTTCATTGGATTTGAATATGCAAGCCGAACATTGCACAATCCCATTCTTATGCTTTGGAGAGCAAAAAAGGACTTATAATCTATTGAATTCAGGAACACTACATTTCTATACGGATGACTATAGATTTAAGAGTGTATATGAGCACCCTGAAAAAATACTACGGCATAACCCCAGTGAGATAGTGGAACCTAATTTTTCTCTATTCAACGAAATGCCTATATCTTTCGGGTTGCAATCAATATACAAGAAACGATGGTTAGCACGTGTTATGCAATCCAAAGGAATAAGAGTTTTTGTAGATTTGAATGTTGCTCAAAAATTCTACCAACTCAACATGATTGGCGTGCCGCGTGGATGGAGAGCGTTTGCAACGCGTGGCTACTCTGATAGACTAAACAATCTTTCCTTTGAATATTCTATTGCCAAAGATTGGGCGGAAGGCAAAGAACCTCTCTTTGTCATATATGGCGGTGGTGAAGTTTGTCGGCGGTTCGCACAACAAAAAGGGTGTATTTATGTAAACCCTGTAGTAACGACAAAGAAGAAACTTGCAGCTTTACAGAAGATACATGAGGGTGTTGCTTTTCTTGGCGAAGAGTTTTCCGTGAAAGCACAACTCGACAAAATGACTCCGTTTAGCAAGCAGTTGGAGGATTTCAGCACCGAGAATGCTTATAAAAAATAGGGCAAAAGTAGCTTTGTTTAACTCGGAAAAGAAATTGTTAGATAAGAAAAAGTATAGTTAACTTTATAAATAATAATTATGTCAAAAGGTAGTGGTAAAACGAAGGCTGTGAGCAGTGCAAACGCTGCCGCAAGCAGAACTCTCCAAACGAAGGCTGTGACTGGCAATGGGGGGGGTGAAACTCAGTGGTAAGGTGAAGAATATGAGTGAGGCTTTAAAAGTTATTGAAACATACAAGAATCTCTATAATATGCCTCAAAAAGAGCAGAAGGCATTTACCGATTCGTTTGCACAAGCGGTGATTGATACCGTTAATCAGCAAATGGAAAGCAACGAAAAAGAGTATTTAGCTAATGTAAAAGAGGCTTTCACTAAGAACGATAAAACACTCTACGATAGTGCAACGAAGCTTTACAACAAAAAGAACGAGCTTTTAGCGGAGGACAAAATATATATCACCGAAAAGTATAACAACTTTATCAAGGTAAAGAAGTAAGGTAGCTTTTCTATGACTATCTTTCCTTTTGTTTACACACGAAACAAGAAAAATGCATTAATCTGTAATAATCGCATTAACTTTGCGAAAAATGTTAATTAAAACACATGAGTTATGGCAAGAGAAAAGAAAACAACACAGAATCCCTTCGAGGAAAACAAGGCTGCTTTCTCTAAGCTCGGTGTGTATCAGAAGATAGATATCACGAAGCTTGAATACAACGATGGGCAGTTGGAGGGAATTTCAAAGAACCCTCGATACTTGAAGGAGGCTGAGCACGACACATTGAAGAAGTCCTTGGTGGATAGCCCAGAACTTTTGGAATATAAACCTCTGATGGTCTATCCTTTGGAAAATGGTAACTACATTACTGTTTGCGGCAATATGCGCCTACGCATCGCCAACGAGCTTCACTTGGACGGACACAGTGAGTTTGATACCATTCCCTGCTTCATCTTAAAGCAGGAAACTCCTATTCAGAAAATCAAGGAGTTTGCCATCAAGGACAACGTGCAAGCTGGTAACTGGGATTGGGATGAGCTTGCCAACGGCGACTGGGAGGTGGATGAATTGCAGGGCTGGGGAGTGGATTGCTCGTTTCTCCAGCATGATGAAGCTGAAAATCTTGATGATTTCTTTGAAGAAATTGAAAATGGTAATGCTGAAAAAGAAAAGAAAATAGAGATAAAAGTTTGTATTCCTAAAGAAGAAGAAGATAACAAAGATGCTATCAAACAACTTATTCAAGAGGCTCTTGTAGAATATCCTAACATAGAAATCAAATAGAATGAAAGTTTATCTTGCTTGTACAAATGCTACTCAGATAGAAGATTTAATGGAGGGAGCTGATATATTGGTTGCTTATCCATATATAAAAGGGAATTCTCAACTAATCAGTCTGATTCCTAAGATGAGAAATTTTATCTTAGATAGTGGTGTGTTCACTATGATTAATACAGGAAAGAAATTCAATCTCGACACTTATGTAGAAGAGTATGCGCAATTTATCAAAACGCATAATATAAAACAGTATGTAGAATTAGATGTTGACCAAATTATAGGTATAGAAAAAACAAGAGCACTAAGAAAAAGATTAGAAAGTCTCGTCGGGTGGAAATCTATCCCTGTGTGGCATACGATAAGAGGTAAAGAGTCTTTTATTCAAGATTGCAAAGATTATGATTATATCTGTCTTGGCTATTTCTTGACGGAGGGCTTGAAGACGCAAATAACCGAAAAATACGCAAAAGCTTTTGTTGATACTGCACATAAGTATAATTGCCGCATTCACGGGTTAGGGTTTACTAAAGGCGAGCTTTTAAAGAAAATACCTTTTGATTCCGTTGATTCCTCATCATGGGCAGCAAGTAGAAGATATGGTTGCTGTTTTAAATTTGATGCCCGAAAAGGTACTATAAAGTTTCTGGAAAGAAGAAAGAATCAGCGAATGAAGAACGCTCAAGCGTTAGGAAGACCAGCGTTTATCGAATGGAGAAAATATCAAGATTATGTTTATGAACATATGAATCCTGTATGGGAATAAAAAATATATAAAAAATATGAGTAGAACAAAAGAAGAACTGCAAGGTGTATCACTCCTCGGCAATCAAAACACAAAGTATGAAACGGATTACAACCCTACCGTACTTGAAACATTTGTGAATAAGCATCCGCAAAGCGAGTACTTAGTGACATTCAATTGTCCAGAGTTTACTTCACTTTGTCCAAAGACAGGTCAGCCAGACTTCGCTAAGATTATCATCAATTATATTCCAAATGAAAGAATGGTGGAGAGCAAGAGTCTGAAACTCTATCTCTTTAGTTTCCGTAATCACGGCGACTTTCATGAGGACTGCGTGAATATCATCAAGGAGGACTTGGTTAAACTGATGAACCCTAAGTATTTGGAGGTAATTGGTATCTTTATGCCAAGAGGTGGTATTTCTATCTACCCAATGGCACAGTATGCCGACGAAGAGCACAGAGAACTTGCTCGTCAGAGAATGTTATCATGTTTTAAAAACCAGTAATAAAATTAGTTATTTATGAAAGATTCATTGATTATTGTATCAGGAGGTATGGACTCAGTAACTCTCCTGCATGAGAAAAAAGAGAATATAGCTCTTGCTATCTCTTTTGACTATGGTAGCAACCATAACAAAAAGGAGATACCTTTCGCAAAGTTGCATTGTGAGAGATTGGGCATCAAGCATATTATCATTTCTCTCGGCTTTATTCACGACTACTTTAAATCCTCACTCTTGGAGGGTGCATCTGCTATCCCAGAAGGCAACTACGATGATGAAAACATGAAATCCACAGTCGTTCCTTTCCGCAACGGCATCATGCTTTCCATCGCCTGTGGTATCGCTGAGAGCAACGGATTGAAGAAGGTGCTTATCGCCAACCACTTTGGCGACCACGCCATCTACCCCGATTGTCGAAAGGGTTTCATTGATGCCATGTCTGAGGCTATGAAGAATGGTACATACGAGGGCATTACTATTGATGCGCCATACACTAATATTACCAAAACAGACGTAGCTCGCCACGGCAAAGAACTTGGTATCAACTACGCTGAGACTTGGAGTTGCTACAAGGGAGGCGAGAAACATTGCGGTAAGTGTGGTACTTGCATGGAGCGCAAAGAAGCTCTTCGTGATGCAGGTATAAAAGACCCAACCGAATACGAGAATGAGTAAACCAACAGGTAATACAAGGATGATAACTCCACTTACAAAACATATCGCCTCAGCAAGAGTTCGATATAATGAACTCTTATCTAAACTGAATGCAGATGTAAGTAAGTCGTATTTCTCAGATAAAACAGGAGCGTGGGTAATTTTTCAAAAAGGTCATAATCATAGCAGTAAAGATAAGGATGCTGATGCTGAAATAGAAGCAGCAAAAGCTTTAGCTGACGCAGGGATAGATATTATATTAACACCAGAAGGTAATGGTTATGAAATGTATGCAACAAATGTAAAGATGAAGAAAGATGGAACCTTGATATATAAATACGCAGAAGGGAAAATGTCAACTCTTACATTTGAGCAAAAAACACCGACAAACATAGAGAGAGAAGCTGCATCGTCAGTAAGGATGGCAATTAACCACGCTAACAGTAAGAAAGCTTCTATTGCGCTCATCTACGATAAACACGCATTATTTCACAGGGAAGATATAGAAAATGGAATGAGGCTGTATCAGGCAAAATACCATGCATGGGAAACAAAAGGAGTGAAAGCTGTAATGGTGGTAAATTCTAAAGGACAAGTGTATGAGCATCAGTTTGATAAGATATAAAAGCAAGGGGTATGAGGCGATGTCACCATACTGTACCCCTAAGACACAAGTCGGGCTGCTGACATCTTCGCTACCGACTCCCCTTTGATTATCGCAAAATTAATAATAAAAAATCACAAAAGCAAAATAAATAGAGAAAAATCATGTATTACGTATCAAAAAGAATGGAAATTGCCGCTTGCCACAAGCTCACTCTTTCTTATGAAAGCAAGTGTGCTAACATTCATGGGCACAACTGGGTTATCACAGTTTGTTGCAAGGCAGAGGAATTGAATGCTGACGGCATGGTGATGGATTTTAAGCATATCAAACAGAAGATTCACGGCTACCTCGACCATGGTAACCTTAATCAGCTTCTGTCTTTCAACCCAACAGCTGAGAACATCGCAAAATGGATCGTTTCTCAGTTCTCTGAGTGTTACAAGGCAAAGGTACAGGAGAGTGAGGGTAATATCGCTGTTTATTGCGATGATTCCAAGATTGACGGAAAGGAGGCTCTCTAATGGCTAAGTATAAGGTAAATGAAATCTTCTATTCGCTCCAAGGTGAAGGAAGATGGGCTGGTCGCCCTGCTATCTTTGTTCGCTTTTCAGGTTGCAATCTCAAATGCCCTTTCTGTGATACTAACTTCAAAGATTTCAAGGAAATGAACGAAATCGACATTTTGGAAATGATTCAGAAGGTCGGCGGTGATTGCAAGTTCATTGTATTTACTGGTGGTGAGCCTACCTTACAAGTGGACGAGAATTTAACAAGCCTACTCCATAAATGGAGCTACTATCTCTCCATTGAAACAAACGGAACGCACAATATTCCCGGTGGCATTGACTGGGTTACCTGCTCGCCTAAGTGTTTTTTTGTTAAGGGTGCAGAGCCACAAATTAAAATTGCGTCCGAAGTAAAGGTGGTTTTTGATAGTGAGCACGAGATTACTGATTGTGGCATTGATGCTAAATACTATTATGTTCAGCCTTGCGATGTAGGCGATAAGAAAAAGAATGCCGACATCGTAAAGAAAACGGTTGCATTCGTAGAGTCTCACCCTAAGTGGTTTCTGTCGTTACAGCAACAGAAGATTATCAATGTAAGATAGATTGTTTATGTGTAAAAAAGATAACATAGATGCAAAGTATCGACCTTTATGTTTCCGATGTGGAGGGGTACTTTGTTGGGATAGCTCTGCACCTCGCAGTGATGATGAGAATGCAATCACTGATTGGTATCACTGCCTAAAATGTGGAACTTCTTATGAAATCACTGAGCCAAGCGAAGAAGAGAAAGAAGATTATAAAGAGTTTTGGAAATAGATTCAGTTATGGAAAAGATTACAAAAGAACAGGCAGAAGAACATATCAAAGACTTATTGCGCTACATCGGTGAAGACCCAGAGCGTGAGGGCTTGAAAGATACTCCAGACCGCATCGTTCGTATGTGGAAGGAGATATTTAGAGGCTATGACCTATCACAGAAGCCGAAGATAACAACTTTCGATAACGGAAAGGATGGCATCATTTACGACAATATGGTTATCGACCAAGGCGATTTCCATTCTAACTGCGAACATCATTGTGTTTGGTTTTGGGGTAAGTATTGGTTCGCTTATATACCTAACCCAAAAGGTAAGATACTTGGCATTTCCAAGATTGGGCGTATTGTGGATTACTGCTCTGCTCGTTTACAGATACAGGAGAGGTTGGTACATGATATTGTAGAAATGCTTAAAGAGGCACTGGGGGATGAATATCCACCTCTCGGTATTGCTCTCGTTATGAAAGGGCATCACTCTTGCAAGGAGTTTCGAGGTGCAAAGAAGAAAGGTATTATGACCTCATCTTACCTTGAAGGTGCTTTCAAAGACGATGCATTGCTGAGAGCAGAGTTTATGAATCTCGTAAACGGAGATAGGTATGAAAGTTAAATCTGTAAAAACAAACATCTTGGAGGATGTAGGTTTCCTGCTTCCTCCCAAGAAGCTTCTCACCGCCAAGGAAAAGGTTGACATCATGGAGCAATTCTTGATGATGCCGATGAGCAAGATTATTAGCTTGCAGCAGGATGGAAAGAAGCCGTCTTTTGTTCAGCAGATTGCGAGATTGCTCTACAATAACAACCTTGGGGAGTATTTCGACGTACTCAAAATGTGCCGAGAAATGGCGAGGGAAGAGAAGTAAGGAAATGAGGGCTTTTTGAAATAAAAGCTATTGTTGGGAATAAATTAGGAATAAAAGTTATAAATATGCCATTATCAAGAGATGAGAATAAGCGCAATAAACAGCTTGCGAACCTTGAAAAAGGAAAATTCAAGAAAGGTGGCGTTGGCAATCCAAAAGGGCGACCACCAAAGCCAAAGACGATGACGCTGTTCATCGAAGAAATGAAGGAGAAGGGTTACGAAGTGCCTTCCTCTCAGATAATTGCGGAGTCGTTTCTGTATATTGCTGCACTGCCAGAGGACGAACTGAAAGCAGTGCTCAACGATAAGTCACGCCCAATGATGCAACGTATCATCGCCAAAGGAATACTTGATAAGAAAGGCATTGATGTACTTGAAAGGGTAATAGACAGAGCTTACGGCAAGATACAGCGCATCGACCTCACAAGCAAGGGAGAGCAAATTAAGCAAGACCCATTGCAAATACATTTCGTAGCAAATTCAGAAGAGTACAATAAGGTTATGGCAGAGATTGAGGCTGAAAAAAAACGCAAGGATGTAGAGCTTGATAAAACTGGGGAGGAATAATTATGGCAAAAGCAAGTGGCGGTACAAGAACGAGTACCACAAAAGAATTTGAGTGGTCTCATAGTGATTCTTATGAAGATGTCTTGCACGATGCACAGCAAATTTTCAAGAAAGAAGCAACTGATGGGCTTGGCAACTTTATGCAAAGGAAGCCCCAAAAAGTTTCTGATGTAGAATATGAAAAGTTACTAAAGAGCGGCGATTATATAGAAATTTTGCATGGAAGTAGCGAGAAAGGAATCGATGACTTGATTAATGGGAAATACTATATCAATAATGATTTGCATATTGCAGGCTTCGGTTACTATTTTTCAAAAGATAAGAATACTGGCGAGGGATATTCCGCAGGTGAAGGAGAAAAAATGCTTACCGCCCTTATAAAGAAGAGCGATATTTTATCACAGGCTGACATTACACAGACAGAAAGAGAGCAAGGATATAAGCGTTATCTTGGCTCTTCTCCTACTTTAAAGAATGGAAAACCACTTGATGATATGTATAAGAAAGATTTCTACAATACATCGACTATTGCCGCTCGCAAAGGTTACAAAGCAGTAACAAGTAAGAGCTTCAATATCGTTGTAATTGATAGAAGTGCTTTAATCGTAAGAAAGAAAGGATAAAGATAATATATGCCACACGTATTTTTCACAAAAAACTACATGAGGCTTGAAGGAGCAAAAGAAAAAGGCTTTACGACTGTATCATTACAAGGAAGTTCACGTTCAGGAAAGACTTTTGGAATAGTCCAATGGCTATGTATGCAATGTTTCATTAATGCTGGAACGACTGTTTCCATCATACGTGCAGGTATGCCTTCCATCAAACGTACCGTTTATCGTGATTTTAAAGCCGTGATGCTCTCCTTTGGTTGGTGGAACGAGAAGAACATGAATAAATCAGAATTCGTCTATACATTTCCCAATGGCTCATGGATTGAGTTCTTTTCAACCGACAATGAGCAAAAGGTGCGTGGTTCTAAGCGTAAGATACTTTTTGTAAACGAGGCAAACGAACTCTCTTTCATTGAGTGGCAGCAGTTGCAGATGCGTACCACGGAGTTTTCAATCCTTGATTACAACCCTTCCTTCTCGGAAGACCACTGGATAAACCAAGTGAATGAGGAAAAAAATACCTACTGGTTCATATCCACCTATAAAGATAACCCATTTCTCGAACCAAAAGTTATCGCCGAGATTGAGAGCTTGAAATGGAAGAATCCGAGCCTGTGGCGTATCTATGGACTGGGGTTGCGTGCTATTGTTGAAGGTCTTATCTTTGAAAATATTGTTATCGACGATTATATACCTGTTGACGCAAATAGACATAAGTGGTATGGTATCGATTTAGGATATACGAACGACCCAACAGCAATAGTTATGATGTGCGTCAACGGTAGTGATATGTACATTGATGAAATATGCTATCGCACGAAAATGCTTGCAAGTGATATTATTGGTGTTTGTAAAAGCATTGAGGGCGAACCTGAATTTATCTGTGAGAGTGCCGACCCTCGTCTAATTGATGAAATATACAATGCAGGCATAGATATAAAAGCTGTTGAGAAATTTCCTGGCTCAATTAAAGCTGGAATTATGAAAATGCAACAATATAAGATACACATCACTCGTCGCTCGTTAAACTTGCGCAAGGAATTTAATAACTACACATGGCGACAAGACAAAGAGGGTAAGTGGTTAAACGAGCCTATTGATATGTGGAATCACGGAATAGATGCCATAAGATATATTTGCCTTCAGAAAATACTTGGTGCTTATGGTAGTGGTTTGGAAGCTGTTGATATTCTTGATTTAATATAATTAAAAAACGCACTTAGCAAAAGCTTATGTATATAATTCGTGCTAAGTGCGATACTTTATAGTTATACATGTACATTTTTAACTAACCAGCTTCCTATGGTTAGATTTTCATTTGATGCACATTTTTTTAGTTTGTTATAGAAATCAACATCAACGGATGTGTGAAGCATTGTCTTATTAAGTTTTTTGCGACCTGCTCCAATTCTTGCACCTCCACTACCTTTTTTTCTTTGCCTTTGCATGTTTGGTGCCCGTCAAGCCGATAGCGCAGCGTTAAATGGTAATTATTTTGTTATTACATTATAATTGTAACCTAATTCCTTCAAGAAACTTTCTGCATTTGCAAGTGAACTGAAACGTTTGTGTGTATCATAAAGATGTATACCTCTATTTTTAATGTCTTGAATGGAGTCTCCTTCAATTATACTGACAACATATCCATCGTGCCCGTACTCAACTGACGCCAACTCTTCAATGGTTAATCCTTTGTAATTTGCATAATATGCCATAATTTATTCTGACTTAACCGTGATGTCGAGGGCTGAAAGGTATTATTCTGTTACTACTATTATATCATTGCCATCAAATGCGGCAGGACAAACTGC
>ERZ808240.4160-NODE-4160-length-13109-cov-9.514555_pt1 | contig 13109 bp, 10 predicted proteins | sample MGYA00521084_ERZ808240 | MGnify/ENA primary metagenome ERZ808240 (study PRJEB31516, sample SAMN03275571) | gut metagenome | biome: mammalia-associated habitat; material: feces | host: Papio cynocephalus | place: Kenya | collected 2012-08-06 ... | reverse complement strand
TAAAATCCTTTGGGCAGAAATGTCCGTGCGAGTTCGAGTCTCGCTTCGAGCACATCCATAAAACGCTGAATGTTATTAAACGTTCAGCGTTTTTTTTATACATATTGTAAAGTTGGGAGGTTATAGCAAAAAAAACTTTAGCTTTTCTTTGCTCTTCCCTAACCTTACACTAACTTTGCTCCCAAATACAACAAAAGTGTGTATGCTTTGTTATTAAGCATAATGGTGCTTGCAAGCGCAATGGAAGGAGGCATTTACCAAAATCTCCATAAGAATAAAGTTTCTGATAAATAAGTAACTATGGATATTTTTATTCTTCGATGAAAGGTTGATTTTCTCTTTGTATAATGTACAGAAAAATCGATTTGTAAAAATCGAAGTTCGTTTCATTGTGACAGTAAATCTACGCACTCATATACACACACTCACACTCTCTTATATATAAGCACATAACCATACATGTTTGAAAATTTAAGCGAAAGACTTGAAAGATCTTTCAAAATATTGAAGGGTGAAGGCAAAATCACCGAAATCAATGTAGCCGAAACACTAAAAGACGTTCGTCGAGCATTGCTTGATGCCGATGTAAACTATAAAGTAGCTAAGTCGTTTACTGACCGAGTAAAACAAAAAGCATTGGGTCAAAACGTATTAACCAGTGTGAAGCCAGGTCAGTTGATGGTGAAGATAGTTCATGACGAGTTAGCTGAACTTATGGGTGGTCATGCAGCAGAGTTGAAATTGAAATCTCGTCCATCTGTCATCCTTATGGCAGGTCTGAATGGTGCTGGTAAAACCACGCTTTCGGGCAAGTTAGCTTTCTTCCTCAAAACCAAAAAGAGTCGTAAACCATTGCTCGTAGCGTGCGACGTTTATCGTCCAGCAGCAGTTGAGCAGTTACGTGTGTTAGCTGAACAGATTGAAGTGCCTATCTATATGAATCTTCAGGAGAAAGACCCTGTAAAGATAGCACGCGAAGGCATACAAGAGGCCAAGGCCAAGGGGTATGACACTGTTATTATCGATACCGCAGGTCGTCTTGCTGTCGACGAGGAACTTATGAACGAAATTGCTGCCATTAAGGAGGCTTCGCAACCAGATGACACATTGTTCGTTGTAGACTCTATGACAGGTCAAGATGCTGTAAACACCGCAAAGGAATTCAATGACCGATTAGATTACGAAGGCGTGGTACTCACCAAGCTCGATGGTGACACTCGTGGTGGTGCAGCCTTATCCATACGAACAGTGGTAGATAAGCCCATCATGTTTGTTGGTACGGGCGAGAAGATGGAAGCTCTTGATGTGTTCCATCCCGATCGTATGGCAGACCGCATCTTGGGTATGGGCGATATAGTCAGTTTGGTAGAGCGTGCTCAAGAGCAGTTTGATGAAAAAGAAGCATTAAAACTGCAACGCAAGATACAAAAGAACCAATTCGACTTTAACGACTTCTTGGCACAGATACAGCAAATCAAGAAAATGGGTAATCTCAAAGATTTGGCGTCAATGATACCAGGTGTAGGTAAGGCTCTGAAGGATGTAGAAATCGACGACAATGCTTTCAAAGGCATTGAAGCAATCATCTTATCAATGACCCCCAAAGAACGCCAACACCCTGAAATACTCAACCAAAGCCGTAAAAATCGTATAGCAAAGGGTTCGGGCACAACCATTCAAGAAGTAAATCGTTTGGTAAAACAATTTGATCAAACGCGCAAGATGATGAAAATGGTTACAGGTTCAAAAATGGGACGCATGATGGCTCACATGCCTAAGATGCCAGGTATGCCGGGCATGCCCAAAATGAAATAGTTAGCTATGCTTGCTAAGCATAAAAAAATGCGAACATACGTGTTAGTTGCATAGCATGTTGTTCGTTTATAAAATACATAAGGTGTACTATTTTGCTTCATGTTAATGCAAATGCTATCTTGCAGCATTTGGATGAAGTTAAATAGTACACTTTTTTAAATAATCCTATTCTGTAAATCAAAGTAACAACCTATGAACGAAACACATGATACCTATACGTTGATAGACGGAAAAGCCACTGCTGCCACCATAAAAGCCGAGATTGCTCAAGAAGTAGAACGCATGGTTGCAGAGGGCAAAAAGCGTCCACACTTGGTGGCTGTATTGGTAGGACACGATGGCGGAAGCGAAACATACGTGCGCAACAAGGTGTTAGCATGCGAAGCATGTGGCTTTCAATCGTCAGTCATACGTTATGAAGATAATATAACCGAAGAAGAACTATTAAGTTGCGTAGATAGCCTTAATGCTGATAAAGCCGTTGATGGTTTCATTGTTCAGTTGCCTTTGCCCAAACACATATCAGAGCAGAAAGTAACAGAACGCATCGCACCCCAAAAAGATGTAGACGGCTTTACGCCCATCAATGTAGGTAAAATGCTAATAGGTTTACCATGCTATGTTCCTGCCACCCCCAAAGGCATCATAGAGTTGCTCAAACGCTATGGCATCCCCACGAGTGGCAAGCGTTGTGTAGTGTTAGGTCGCTCAAATATTGTAGGCAAGCCCATGGCTGCATTAATGATGCAAAAGCAATATGGCGATGCTACTGTCACCGTGTGTCATAGTCATAGCACAACACTCAAGGAAGAGTGCCGTCAGGCCGACATTATCATTGCAGCCATTGGCAGTCCTGGGTTTGTAACGGCCGATATGGTAAAGAAAGGGGCTGTGGTGATAGATGTCGGAACCACTCGTGTGCCCGATCCAACACGTCCCAAGGGGTTCCGACTTTGTGGCGATGTAGATTTCCAAAACGTTGCACCCCAGTGCTCATACATCACTCCAGTTCCAGGTGGAGTGGGTCCAATGACTATTTGCATGTTAATGCTCAACACGCTACAAGCCGCTAAAAACAGAAGGTAAATAAGGTGTTGATGCCTCTATTTGTCAGTGTTCTGCATAATAAAGGGCTTTTTTAAACATACAAGAACGTTACATTCATAAATTTATGCTAATTTTGCTTTGCTATGCATGTCTTTACTAAAAAGCCTTGCATAGCAAAGCCTTTTTTAATGGCCTTAAAGCATGGAACAAGACAAAACGTTTAAATATTTACAAAATATAAACTCGCCTGCCGATCTTAGAAAACTAAGCGTAGACGAGCTTCCTGCCGTATGTGATGAGTTGCGCCGCGACATCATAAAAGAGTTGGCAGACAACCCTGGACATTTCGCTTCGAGTCTTGGCACAGTTGAGATAACAGTGGCCATGCACTATGTGTTCAACACCCCCTACGACCGCATTGTATGGGATGTGGGGCACCAAGCTTATGGTCATAAAATTCTTACAGGCCGTCGCGATGCATTCCACACCAATCGCAAGCTACATGGCATACGTCCGTTCCCTTCGCCACAAGAGAGCGAGTACGACACTTTTGCTTGTGGTCATGCGTCCAATTCCATATCAGCAGCACTCGGTATGTCATTGGCAGCAGTAAAGAAAGGAGAACTTGATAGGCAGGTAGTAGCGCTCATTGGCGATGGCTCTATGAGTGGTGGACTTGCATTTGAGGGGCTCAACAACGTGTCCGACACTCCTAACAACATGCTCATTATCCTCAACGACAATCACATGAGCATAGACCGTGCCGTGGGCGGAATGAAAGAGTATTTGCTCCATCTACACACCAGCAATTGGTACAACCGACTACGTTTGCGTGCCTCTCAAAAGCTCACAGAATGGGGCTTTCTCAACGAGAGTCGTCGGCAAGCCGTTTTGCGTTTCAACAATTCAGTCAAATCGCTTTTGGCCAATCAGCAAAACATCTTTGAAGGACTCAATATTCGCTATTTCGGTCCCACCGATGGGCATAATGTGATAGAATTGGTGCGCATATTGCGCGAAATAAAAAACATGCGAGGGCCAAAATTATTGCACATCCACACGCACAAGGGCATGGGCTATAAGCCTGCTATGGAAAATGCCACCATATGGCATGCCCCTGGCAAGTTTTGCATAGAGAGTGGCAAACGCATTATTGAAGACCCACAAAAGCCCCAACCGCCTAAGTTTCAAACCGTATTTGGAAAGACCTTGCTCGAACTTGCAGAGCAAAACCCACGCATTGTAGGTGTAACGCCTGCTATGCCAACAGGTTGCTCCATGAACATTATGATGAAAGCTATGCCAAGTCGTGTGTTTGATGTAGGCATAGCCGAGGGGCATTCTGTAACCTTCTCTGCAGGCATGGCCAAGGAAGGGCTGCAACCCTTCTGCAACATCTATTCGGCATTTGCTCAGCGAGCCTACGACAATGTTATTCACGATGTAGCTCTGCTCAATCTGCCTGTGGTAATATGCCTCGACCGAGCCGGACTTGTGGGCGAGGATGGACCAACACACCATGGGGCTTTTGACCTTGCCTCCTTGCGTCCCATTCCCAACCTCACCATAGCTTCGCCTTATGACGAGGCAGAGTTGCGCCGGCTTATGTACACAGCACAATTGCCCGATAAAGGTACGTTCGTCATTCGCTATCCACGCGGCAGAGGTTCCATGGTCGATTGGCATTGTCCGCTCACAGCTGTAGAGGTGGGCAAAGGTCGCCTACTCAAACCAGGCAAAGACCTTGCGGTTATCACTCTTGGTCCTATTGGCACAACGGCTGCCGAAGCTATTAAGCAAACAGAGATTGCACATCCCAACTTCAGCATTGCCCACTACGATTTGCGTTTCCTTAAGCCACTTGACGAGGATATGTTACACGAGGTAGGTCGTAACTTCTCGCACATCGTCACCATTGAAGATGGTGCACGTATGGGTGGTATGGGATCAGCCGTATTAGAGTGGATGGAAGATCACCACTATCATCCCTCTATCTCTCGTCTTGGACTTCCCGACAGTTTTGTTGAGCATGGCACAGTTGCCGAACTTCGTCATATTGTAGGCTTAGATGCCGAAAGTATAGAAAAAGCAATTGTTCAAGAATTAAAAGAATAAATGATTGATTAAAAACAACAAAATGCCCCATGCGGACAGCCCCAAAAGAATAAGCGAAACATTCTAAAACACAGAATGTTTCGCTTATTCTTTTGGGGCTTATAGCTTCTTCCTTTTTATTCTTCAGCCACTTCGTCAAGATGTTTTTCCCACAAGTAGTGGCGGGTTTCGCTGATAACAACCTTTGTTAGTAGCAATATCGAAACGATGTTGGGCAGAGCCATTAGCGCATTGAAGGTGTCGCCAAGGTTCCATACAATGTTGATAGCTGTAATCGAACCTACAAAGGTGGCTATAATCCATAACAAACGATAGATATAACGCGCTTTTTTGCCAAATAGATATTCAAGTGCTTTCTCGCCCAAATAGCTCCATCCCAATATGGTGCTGAACGAGAAGGTAACGATGCCCATGGTCAGCACAAAGGGGCCAAAGGTGGGTATTTGCCCAAAGGCCACCTTGGTTAGTCGTGCTCCAGCGGTAGAATCAATGCTTGGGTCTGCCATGATAGAACTTACCAGTACAAGGCCCGTTATGGCACATATCACCACGGTGTCCCAAAAGGGCGAGCTCGAACTTACCAATGCTTGTCGCACAGGGTTGCGCGTTTGCGCGGCGGCAGCCACGATTGGAGCCGAACCCAATCCCGACTCGTTCGAGAACAAACCGCGTGCAATGCCATAGCGCATAGCCAACATCATGCTTGCCCCCACAAAGCCGCCTGTGGCTGCTTGTGGCGAAAAGGCATCGGTAACAATCAGTTTCAACGCTGGCCATACATACGCATGGTTGGTAATCAACAACCACATGCAACCACCAATATAAAACAATGCCATGAATGGTACAAGCCCTTCGCACGCACGTGCAATACCTTTTACACCAAACATTATTACGGCACATGTGAGCAATGCAATGCAAAGCCCTGTAGCGACCGAAGGCACTTGATAATCCTCTTCAAGTAGCATAGAGATGGAGTTGCATTGTATCATGTTGCCAATAAAAAACGATGCCAACACCGTGCAAACGGCAAATATTACTGCCAGCCATTTGCAGTGAAGTCCACGCTCAATGGCATACATGGGACCGCCAAGCATTTTGCCGTCTTCGGTTCTCACTCTGTATTTAATAGCCAATAATCCTTCAGCATATTTGGTGGCAATGCCCAGTGCACCTGTCATCCAGCACCAAAACACTGCTCCTGGTCCGCCCATCGTAACAGCCGTTGCCACCCCGATGATATTGCCCGTGCCAATGGTTCCAGCCAAACTCGTAGCAAGTGCCGAGAATTGGCTTACATCGCCTTTCGAGCCCTTGTCGTGCGTTATGCTCAGTCGTATGGCTTTAAAGATATAACGTTGTGGAAATCGTAGTCGGATAGTCAGATATATGTGTGTGCCCAATAGTAACACAATCATGGGAACTCCCCATAGATAACTGTTAATAAGGCTTAGTACGTCGTTAAGTCCTGTCATAGTGTGGGGCTAATGTAGTTTATTCTATAAAAAAGGTATAAATGGTATGCTTTCGAAAGCACATGCTGCAAATGTATCGCTTTTTTCTGTTTTATTTGTATTTATGCTATAAAAACGTTAATTTTGGGTGAATAACGAGGCTTTTAGTGTAAGTTTTGATACACACACTTTCACATCAAAAGCTTTGCTATTTACCACATATACCTTTACAAATGCAGATTATTGAACACTTTATAAAAGGCAAGCGCCCCGATGCATCGCTTTGCGAAGATGGTTGGGTACTTACCGACCACTTTGCTGCGGTAGTAGATGGCAGCACCTCAAAGGTGGCGGGACGTGCGGGCGGACGTCAAGCCATGCAATTGGTGTGCGATGCCATGCACACACTGCGTGCCGATGCCACCAAAGAGCAAATGCTTAGCCATTTTACCAAGGTGCTTGCAGCCCACAATCCGCCTGAGGCACAAGCCAATGCAGCCTATCGGCTCACTTGTTCGGCAGTGGTTTATAGTGCCATGCGCCGTGTGGTGTGGATGGTTGGCGACTGCCAATGCCGTTTTGATGGCACCACCCACACGCACCCTAAACTCGTAGATGCTGTGCTTACGCAGGCGCGCTGCGATGCCGTTGAGTATTTACTAAAGCATGGTCACACCGCAAGTAGCATACAGCACAACGATTTGGGCCGACTACTGATAATGGATGCACTGCGCGAGCAAACCAATTTTCAAAACGACCGCAATCCGTCCAATCCCTATCGTTATCCCGTGTTCGATGGTACATACATCGACCCCCAGCTTGTGCCACAAATTAGTTTACCCACCAGTACAACTCAACTTATTCTTGCCTCAGATGGCTACCCTTTGCTTGCCGACACCCTTGCCGATACTGAACAAGCACTGCAACGTTTACTCCTTTCGGACCCCCTATGTATCCACGAAAATGCCGCTACAAAATGTCTGATGCAAGGCAATCTTTCGTTCGACGACCGCTGCTATTTACATCTCAAATTATAATGCCTACCATTATGAAAATCACCGCTATCCAACTCAACATACAGTGGCTTGACGCCCAAGCTAACTGCCAACGTGCGGAGCAACTAATGGATGCTGCCCCTGCCGATACCGACCTCTTTGTGCTGCCCGAAATGTGGGCAACGGGTTTCATCACCACCCCCACGCTCCAAACCGCCGAACTTTCAGCCTTAGCTCTTACGTGGATGAAGTGTCAAGCCCATGAGCGCAATGCTGCCATTGCAGGCTCGTTGGCCATACGCCAGTGGCCCCAAGTTGAGGCAGCCGAAACCCCTGCTATGTGGCGCAACCGTTTTTGTTTTGTTAAGCCCGATGGCACTTGTCACACATACGACAAGCGCAACCTTTTTACCTATGGCGGCGAACAACTCACTTTTTCTCCAGGCTCCGAACGAGTAGTTATCAACTATCGTGGCATACGCTTTATGCCGCAAATATGCTTCGACCTCCGTTTCCCCGAAACCTCGCGCAATTTCCTCTCGTCGCCCTACGACGTGTTGCTCTATGTGGCCAATTGGCCCAGTTCGCGCCGCTCGGCATGGGATGCCTTGTTGCCTGCGCGTGCCATTGAGAACCAAGCATACTGTTTGGGTGTAAACCGCACCGGGGCCGACCCACAATGCCTTTACAATGGTGGCACATCTGCTATCGACCCTTATGGCTTGCCTCTATTCCGCTTTGATGAACGAGAGCAAATAGCCACGTTTTGTGTAGACAAAGAGCGTTTGCAACACTTCCGACAGAAGTTTCAGGTGTTAAAATAAAATGGCAGAGAGTGTGTTTACTCCCATATTTGCTTCAATGCATCTTTCCAAGCAAGTAAATGTATGTCGATATTTCTCTTGATATACATTTTGTCTTAAATATTGTTGATAATCAACTACAATGGTAATAAAAATGCTCAAATCCGACAAATAATTTGTCTTAAAGCGCTCAAATCCGACTAATAATTATGGTTGGGGAAGTGCTAATAGCATAATAAAAAGAGGAACCGAACTGCTTGTTTACAAACGTTCGGTTCCTCTTTTGTTGTTATAGATGTAGGGGAGTTGCTAAGTAGGTGTTCAAAATTCATATCAATTAATGCAGGGCATAATTAAGTAGGTGTTCAAAATTATTTATATAAATGAATCTTTTTATTTTCACATTTGAAGCACTTTCTGTGGCGCATCTTAAATGTTTGCTTTCAGTCACATAGCCCGCTATGCTCCTTCAAACAAACCTTTAAGCTACATCCCCATAAAGCACTTCAAATATAAAAATAATTATGAACACCTACTTATATAAATTAATTTTGAATACCTACTTATTAGCTCAAACCTACAATCTCGCCGTTTACGTAATCAATGTGGTTGGCCTGTGGGTCTTTGGGCAGACCGGGCATGCGAAGAATGTCGCCTGCAATAGCCACAATCATTTCGGCACCAGCGTTGAGCACTACATCTTTAATGAGAATGTTAAAGCCCGACACTGCACCATATTGCTTAGCATCGGCCGAGAACGAGAATTGCGTTTTGGCTATGCACACGGGGAAGTGTGCCATGTTGTGTTCTTCGGCCAATTTGATGCGTTTAAGTGCAGGTTTGGCAAATGTTACGCTCGCTGCACCATAAATGGTTTTGGCCACCTTTTCAATTTTAGTTTTGATAGGGTCGTCGTCGTTGTACGTAAAGTTAAGAGGCTTTTTAGATGGGTGGTTCTCAATGGTATCAACCACAAGTTGCGCCATCTCTTTAGCCCCTTCGCCGCCGTCGGTATAGGCATTGTTGATAACAAATGGCACGCCAAGCGTTTGCTCGCAATGTTGGCGCAGCAGTTGCATCTCGCTATCGGTGTCAGACACAAAGCGGTTAAACACCACCACAACGCTCTGGCCAAAGCCTTGAAGGTTTTTCACATGGCGGTCGAGGTTGGCAAGTCCTTTGCGCAGACCCTCTTCGTTGGGCTCTTTAATTTTGTCGAGCTCTACGCCTCCGTGCATCTTAAGGCCTTGGGCTGTAGCCACAATAACCGTAAGGTCGGGTTCAAGTCCGCTCTTGCGGCAAAGAATGTTGTAGAACTTCTCAGCACCCAAGTCGGCACCGAAGCCAGCCTCAGTAATCGTGTAGTCGGCATGACTCATCGACATGCGTGTAGCCACCAGCGAGTTGCAACCGTGAGCAATGTTGGCAAAGGGGCCACCATGCACAATGGCAGGCGTGTTCTCGGTGGTTTGCACAAGGTTGGGCTGAATAGCATCCTTAAGTAGCACCATGATAGAGCCAGCCACACCGAGGTCTTTCACCGTAAAAGGCTTGCCCTCGTAGGTGTAACCTAACAAGATGTTTTCGATGCGGCGACGTAGGTCCGCTTCGTCCTTAGCCAAGCAGAGAATAGCCATAAGTTCCGAAGCAGGCGTAATGTCAAAGCCCCCTTGCTGTGTAATGCCGTTGGTTGATGGGCCCAATCCAGTAACGATGCTGCGGAGTGAGCGGTCGTTCACGTCGAGCACTCGGCGCCATAGGATTTCTTTTAGTCCGAAGCCCTCCTTTTCGTGTTGATAAAGGTAGTTGTCGAGCAGTGCCGAAATCATGTTGTGGGCAGAGGTGATGGCATGAAAGTCGCCAGTAAAGTGAAGGTTGATGCGCTCCATGGGCAACACCTGGGCATAGCCACCGCCAGCAGCACCGCCTTTCATGCCAAAGCAAGGTCCGAGCGATGGTTCGCGCAGCGCCACACAAGCCTTTTTGCCGATGGCGTTGAGACCAAGGGCAAGGCCAATGCTCACTGTGGTTTTGCCAATGCCCGCACGAGTAGCGGTGATAGCTGTAACAAGAATGAGCTTGCCTTTCTTTTTTTCATCGATGAGCGAGAGGGGCAGTTTGGCAATATATTTGCCATAGTGCTCTATCTCTTCGGGGTCGATGTTTAGCTGACGTGCCACGTCGTCAATGCGTTTCAGCTGTGTGCTGTGCGCAATTTCTATGTCTGTTTTCATTTTGTATGGAAAATAAGATAAAAAAGTCTGCTTTATAGGGTTTCTAAGTGCAGAACCCGTGTTATGAAAAGAAGTAGAATCCCTACTGCAAAGTTACTCTTTTCTTTAGCATTATGCCATGCCTCATGAGCTAAAATGCGATGCAATGGCAAGGCATCTTGCATTTTTTGTCGTATATGAGGGGGCATATCTGCTCCATATAGCTATGCGTTATGTTTTGAGCATGGAGCGATTATTGATGATGAACTGTTCGTAAATGGCTGATAATGAGCTTTATATGATGCTTGTGCACGTATGCTTCTGCCGTAAGATGTGTAAGTAGTTGGCGTATCACGGCCGTGATACGCTCGTATCACGCCCATGATACGCTCGTATCGCGCCCATGATACGCTCGTATCGCGCCCATGATACGCCAACTACTTGCGCAATGTTGTGTAGAAGAGCCCGCATGCTCTTTGTATGTGGATGCAAAAACATGGATTAGCTGCGTTTATTTTAAAGTATTGCACTATCTTTGTATAAGTATAAGATAGGCTACGGCTCAGCAAAACTAAAGCAAACTTTGTTCTGCATTCGTCTTGCACTATCTTTGCATAAGATAGGCTACGGCTCAGCAAAACTAAAGCAAGCTTTGTTCTGCATTCGCCTTGCACTATCTTTGCATAAGCAGTTTGCATATTCATGAATTAAAAAATTCTTAATCTTGCAGTTGATGGCATTGAAATTATACCCCTTAGGCATACAGACGTTTTCAGAGATACGCAACAGAAACATGTTGTATGTAGACAAAACGGCTTATGTTTACTCTTTGGCTCACACAAATGGCAAGTTCTTCTTTCTGAGTAGGCCAAGGCGCTTTGGCAAGTCATTGCTTGTTTCTACACTAAAGAGTTATTTTGAGGCAGACAGAGAGCTATTTGAAGGTTTGGCTATTGACAAACTTGAACACGAATGGGCTGCATATCCCGTGGTGCAAATAAGTATGGCGGGCGGAAAGGGGATGGGCAAACGGCAACTGCTTGAATATTTAGACTATCTACTAAATGCCGAAGAAAACAAGTGGTCAATAGCCAACCATATTATTAAGGGAGTGAACAATCGTTTGGCAAATTTGATACGCACCATTTACGATAAGACTCATAAACAAGTAGTGCTACTTATCGATGAGTACGATGCCCCTATTTTAGATGCGATGCACAATGTTGCATTGCTTGAGGAGCAACGCAACGTTATGCGTAACTTTTATAGTCCGCTTAAAGATTGTGAACCTTATCTGCGTTTTGTGTTTATTACGGGCATAACAAAGTTCTCGCAAGTGAGTATATTTAGCGAACTGAACAATGTGGTAAACATATCGATGAGTAAAGAGTATGCTGGCATTTGTGGAATAACAAGCAATGAACTTAAAGAACAAATGGCTGATAGCATAGCATTATTGGCACAAGAGCAGCAGATGACATACATGCAGACTTATGACAAACTATGCGAATATTACGATGGTTACCATTTTTCTTCTCAGTCGCCAGATATGTTTAATCCATATAGTTTGTTGTGCTGTTTTGCCGAAAAATCGTTCGGTGCTTATTGGTTTTCGTCGGGTACACCTACTTTTCTTATCAATATGATAAGGAAATTTAAGGTATCGGCTGCCGAAATAGGCAGAATGTATGCCAAGGCATCTGCATTTGATGCACCAACAGAAAGCATGAAAACGCTTACGCCACTTTTGTATCAGAGCGGATATATTACCATTAAAGATTACGACCCAGAAACACATGTATATATGCTTGACATTCCCAATAAAGAGATAAAAGTGGGATTGTTTGAGAGTTTGCTGCCCAATTATGTAGAGGCTAAATATGCCGAAGAGGGCGATGTAGTTGTGGCAAGAATGTCTGCAATGATTAATAAAGACGACATGAATGGGGCATTGTTGCTTTTGCAACAATTCTTTTCAACTGTGCCTTATTGTAACAATACTCATTACGAAGGTCATTATCAGCAGGTGCTCTTTATTATTTTTACATTGCTCACGAACTACGTTGTTAATGTTGAAGTCCATACCCCTAAAGGCAGGGTGGATGTGGTTATTCAGACACGCAGTAAGCTTTATGTAATAGAAATAAAGTTGAACAAAGATGCAAAGGCTGCTATGAACCAAATCGAAATTAATGAGTATGACAAATCTTTTGCCTTGTGCCATAAAGAGGTGGTTAGGGTAGGAATAAACTTTAATTCGAAAACGGGTAATATTGATGATTGGATAGTAGAAACGCATTAAGTATATGATTAGCTCTTCCACGCTTTTTACTTACCTGCTCATCTAAAAACAACACGCGCAAACCGCGGCTTTAATTGCCAGGTTTGCGCGTGTCTCTTTATTCTAAAAACTCAATGATTTCTCGTTGAGGCGTGTGGAGTATGGTAGAGTTTAGTCGTTCATGCCATCCCACATACCGCCGTTGCCATTGTCCTTCCAAACGGGATTTTCCTTTTTGTTAGAGAGGATGTCGTCGTCCGAATCAAGGGTAGGTGTGTCATTACCGCCCGAAAGGATGTTGAGTGCAACACCGTTTTCCCAAAGTAGTGCGTAGGGGGTGCTTTGGGGAGCTATATAATTTTTTTTCATAACGTGTGTGTCGTTTTATT